>Ga0137308_102548_pt1 | contig 11728 bp, 8 predicted proteins | sample Inofrocosms_June_FD_97181 | JGI IMG/M metagenome (GOLD analysis project Ga0137308, IMG submission 97181) | Mouse cecal microbial communities from Vienna, Austria - N-Acetylneuraminic and N-Acetylglucosamine D2O microcosms_June | ecosystem: Host-associated > Mammals > Digestive system > Large...
CTCATCTATAACCTTCTCGGCAGGCACCGGGGAAGCATTCGTAGCAGGTGCATCCTCATTGGGGATCGCCACATCATCAGGACCTTCTGCGGTAATGTCGGTGCTGGGGGCTTCCGGTTCCGAAATATCCTCCACAGGAGGCTTCTCAGTGGAAGCCGGAGTATATGTTGGACTTAGATTGTCCGGGGGAGCGGGCTGTTCCGACGGTTTCGGCCTCTCCTCCGGATCCTCCGGCTCAACAGGCGTAACCGGCTCCGGATCGGGGTAAGTATAATTCTTTTCCCAGGTGACTTCCCACTCCCGGTCGTTCTGCTGAACGGTGGTGACGGTCACCGCAGTTTCTGCTCTGCCCTCGGTGGACGTGGTAATGTCTGTCCGACTGGTTTCAGCGGTATCAACTTTCTGCTCGGTGACACTGGATGTATCCGTTACGACATCAGCAGTGGCCTCGTTGACTGTGAAATTGAGGGAAACGGACAGGTCTACCATCTGCCTGCCGCTCTCGATTCCCACGAAGGTCTGGGAGGAAACGACCGGCTCTCCATTTTCATCACTGCCCACGGGCTCTGTACGAACCTCGGAAGTAAACAAATATACGCCCTCTCCAATGTTCTGCGTCCCAGTGAGCTGTAGGTCGATGTTCACGCCGTCTGCCAGTTTCAGGCCGGAGAGAGTATAACTGCCATCCTCGCTCCGGGGGATCACGCCATACTGCGTTTCAGAGTCATCTCCGGCAAGCCGCCGTGTCTCCACGATCTCGCCGTCTACCACCACATGAACCAGCAGATCGTCGCTCTCCGTGTCTGGCATGACTGCCAGCGTAAAGGTCAGGTCAGCCTCATATTTGCCGGAATCTTCATCCTGCTGGCCTACGGCCAAGCTGGCGTTGGTAGCAAAATTGTTCTCATTGATGAGGGTATTTTTGTGGGTAGGCGCTTCGGTCTGAGTAATCAGGTAATCATAGAGCGCTTTGGTCAGCGCCCACTCCCGGCTGTCCAGGTCCCGCCAATTTTTCCCAGTCTTGGCCTGGTAGTAGCTGGTGAACGGGTCCTCCTGATCAATCGCCATATTGCCACTGTTTCCGTAAGTCCAGATCGCGGCTTGGGTCGCCGCCAGCGCCATGCCGTCAGTAAGGTAGGTATTGAAGCCCCAGGCGGTGGCCAAACCGTTATAGCTGGACCAGTCGATTTTGCCGTCGTTATAGGCGTCTACCAGCATCTGCTTCACAGCGTCCAGGCTCCCGGCTCCCTGGTCGGTTCCCCAGTAACCCTTCTGAGCGATGGCCCGGATATGCGCCGCCGCCTCGCTGTCATAGTAAGCGGCGTCTTCCACATTCTCCATTTCGTAGCGGAAACCCACCAGGGGATCAGCAGAGAAATCCGCGCAGTAGACGTAGTGCTCGTTGCCGTCCTTGTCCACCAGGACGTACTGGTGGGCCTGCCATCTGTCGCTGGAAGAAGTGCTACCGTTCTCATCCGTCTTGACCGCATCCACCCGAATGGCACTCTCCAGACCGTATTTGCCCAGCCACTGGAAGTCATAACCTGCCGGATCAAACTCCGCGCTGCCCTTGTCCGCCCGGTGATGGAGATCAGTTTTCTGGTCTGTTTTGCCCAGGTCAGGTCCTTTCACATCTGCTTTGATGCCATTCGTCTCAAGGATGCCGTCATTTTTACCAGCGGTGACGCTCCCCATTTCAGCGGTAACAGTACGGTCGCTGACAGCAATCCGCTTTGTTTCTGTAGTGGTGGCCCTGGTCGTGGTCGTGACAGCGCCACCAACAATTTCCGTGAAGGTCACGGTGGTGATCGTCACATCGGTGACTTCAGTGAGTGTGTTGGTATTCTTGGTACCGCGCTGGGTCTCGACCGCAGTTCGAACGTTTCCATCGCAGTCGACGATCTCACTTTCAGTGGAGCGTTCCGGTAAGGTAACCTCGGAAACCTCCGTTTCGATGCTACTGGTTTTCGTCTCAATGGTCTGGTAGCCGGTGAGATTTCCAGCGTCGTCATAGACCGGCTGGACCTCCACTTTGGTGGTCACACCGTTCTCGTCAGTAACCGGCTCCTGGGGTTCGGGCATCGTGGGAGGTTCCGCACTGGAAGCATTATCCGGTAGAATCTTGGTGGCGGAAGTTTCCACTGTGGACGTAGAAGTGTAACCAATTATAGCTCCATCCTCATCCAGAACGTCCTCCACCGTCACCGTCTTGTGCCCAGTGACCTCGCCGCTCTCTGGATCGGTGATATCACAGTCCTCCGCATCGGGACGGGAAAGCTGTTTCACGAGCGCTTCCCGGTCCACCGCCGCTATTCCCGTGACAGTGCTGCCGGGAGTCAGGTTGATGGTGATGTCGCTCTTATCAGAAAAAATAGGATCAGTCGCGTCGGTGGTGGACGTTTGAGACTTGTCCACCGTTTCAAACTTGCCGTTGGTTTCGGTGGTGACAGTTTCGCCGGTCTTCGTTTTGGTCACAGGTTCCCTGTCCTTCACCGTGACCTCACTCGTCTGAGCTGTGGTCGTGGTGCTCTCATGTCCCTTCTCGCTGCCGCTCTCCTGGGTCACACGGCCCTCATCGTCCACGACGGTGGTCTCGGTCGTGACCGTGCTACCCTCCACCACAGGCTCCTCGCCCTCCGGACTGGACCAGGTGATCTCCGTGGTGATGGTGGTGGTCTTGCCGTCCTCGCTGCCGGTGGTCTCCGTAGTCCCGGCGGCAAGCGCCGGAGCGCTGAGCTGGCCCAGGGTCAGCGCCGTGACCAACAGCAGGGACAGCTTCTTCTTGAGCTGATAAAATTTCTTCATCTAAAAGTCCTCCTGTAAGTGTCTATATTGTTCTTTCTCTGTCCTAAATCCTAAAGTTTTCCCTTCTGGATGTCGCACAGTGAGACGAGGCACGTATCAGCAGGAGAGCAAACCTCCCCCTTGGCGGGAAGTCTGCTCTCCTGCAATGCGCCCTATAAAAGTTTGTAAAGGTTTGAAGTTTTCCCGCCATTCTCCCGCCAGCGCTGTTCGCGGGAGATCAGTCCGGCTTTGCAGAGGTCATCCAGCGCCCGACAGACCGTAGCGCGGGAGAGGCCCAACTCCCGAGAAATGGTTCGAATGGACGGCCAGCAGGTCCCGTCCTTATCGGCACGGTCCTTGAGGTACATATAGACCGCCCGCGCCCGGTGGGGAAGCTCCGAAGAATAAATCGAATTGAAGTACCCCATACCGCCACCTCACGTCCGCATAGACGATCCCCCGCCCTCCGTCCGGCGGGAGCGGTGGGCGTCGTACTTTCCTCCGGGGTGCTCTGCGGCTTTTGATGGGATGGCCGATGGAGCGGACGACGCCTGGGGCGACGGATATTTCTGGAGGATCGCCGCCTCCAACTCACGCCGGTCCGCATAGTAAACCTTCCGCTGTCCGTGCTCCGGTGTCTGGTAGGGCTCGCCGAAGGTGATGCCCCAGTCCAGAAACAAACGAAGCCGGGTCTGCATCGGATGTGTGCCCGTCTTCATAACGACAAACTGCCCCTTGGGAATCGCTTTCAGCTCATCGGGTGTCATAAGCGGACGTTCCACCATTTGCAACGATTGGCTGGAATCGCCTTTTCCTCTGCTGATGGAACCACCCTGCACCGTTTGACTGCCCAGAGCTTTGGAGAGAACTTCCGCCGTCTGACTGTTCGGTGCGAAACCACCAAAAATCGTGCCGGCTAGGTCGGTGGGATTACTCCCACTTTCCCGCCTAAGAACCGTACGTGACGGTTTCCCGTCATACGGCTCAAGCATTTCATCACACTTTCGCGCGGCGTTCCAGGAAAGCAGATTGACAATATTTGTGGACATAGGCCATATTGGGGACCTCGTCCTTGCCGCCCATGGACAGTGGAAGTTTGAAGAACATCTCTCGTTCCTCGCTGATATCCATAGGCAGGCCGCAGTGATAACAGAGCCCATTTTGATTTCTCCAAATCTTTTTGTACCGTCCGGTCAGCCGTTTCATGCCCTGCAGGGATTTGCGGTGGGCAAAATATTCGGTGTCCAGATACGGGTTTACGTCCATTCGTATTTTCGTATGCCGCACGATGGGAACATCTCCCAGGGAGAGTAACTCCACCTCGCCTGACGAGAATATCCAGTGCCGCAGTCCTTTACTATGCCAGTAGTGATTGACAATCCACTTGCGGTTCTTTGTCGGGTGGCGGCGTTTTGACCATCTCCGCAGCATTTCAAAGAGAAGATGGTCAATCAGAGAGAATGTGTCTTTTGCGCAGACAGACTGATGGTAGTTCGCCCAGCCGCGAAGCTGTTGGTTGAGCCTGCGGATCAAGTCTTCCTGCTTCCACGCCTTGCCGCGTCCGAGAACTGTATCGTGCAGATTTGCACACAGGGTTTTGACCGCTTTCTTGGATGGCTTTACAATCAACTTCCCCTTGAATTTGCGGAATGTCCAGCCCAGCAGATCAAATCCATTGTCAATATGGGTAATCAGTGTCTTTTCTTCCGACAGTTCCAAACCTCTGGTCCCTAAGAAATCACGAATCAGCATCTTTGCTTCCTCTGCGATTTCTGGCGTTGCCGCTGTCACGATAAAATCGTCAGCATAGCGTACCAGATTGACCTTGTGGGCGTTTTTAAAGCGCAGGTCAATTTTGCCCAGCCGGTTGGTATGGAAGCGGTCAGACAGGACTTTTTGTATCCCGTCCAGCGCCATGTTGGCCAGAATCGGAGAAATCACACCGCCTTGCGGAGTGCCCTCATCGGTAGGGAACAACTTGTCCTGAAAAACAAATTCCGCTTTCAGGAATTGTTTCAAGACCGATTTGTCCATAGGAATGTTCTCAATCAGCCAATCGTGGCTGATGTGGTCAAAGCACCCCTTGATGTCGCCCTCCAGCACCCACTGCGCAGAATCCTTCTTGCATAAAACTGTGAAGATGTACTCGCAGGCGTCCTGCGCACTCCGGCCTCTCCGGAAACCAAAGGATGCTGTATCTGCTGTGGTTTCCGATACAGGGTCGAGAGCCAGCGCATACAGTGCCTGCATCGCCCGGTCATACATACATGGAATCCCCAGAGGGCGTTTTTTCTTTTTCCCCGGTTTGTCAATATAGACCCGGCGGAGCGGTTTTGCCCGATACCCTTTGTCCGTCAGTGTCAATACCCCCTTCATTTTTGCGGCAGGAGTTTTCCACAACTCCTTGTCCACGCCGGGCGTGTTTTTGCCCTTGTTGGTAGTGACCTTCCTGACGGCCAGTGCTTTTGCATAATACGAATGGGTCAAAAGATATTGCAGTCGCTTCACTGCGTTCCATTTCTTTTCCTGGGTCGCCTTAGCAATCCTGGCCTGTAGCCTACTGACAACAGCTTCCGCCTTCTTCCAGTCGATGGTTTTCCACTGGCGCTCCAGCGATGCCGCGTCCGGTAACCTCTCGGGGCTTTTGCACCCCGTCGTTGAAGTATTACCGTTCATAAGTTTACCTCCATTTCTTGCCATGAAACACCTTGGGACAAGTCAGCGCCCTTTCAGGCCAGGGCAAATTTTGAACCCCTATCCCGCTCTATTACAGTGCGGGCCTTCGCTTTTTATCCCATTCCTCTACCCTCTGCGCCGTTTCTTCCCCTTACGGGGTCGATACCTCCAGTGGAGGAACGCATAGGGCTTACCACGTTCCACGCAACAAATAATTGTGTGTACTTTAGGAGCCATCTATGAGCCGGGAGGACCGTGTCCATTTGCAGAAGATACAAGACAATCACCTCTGCCGCCTCCGCACCTTTTGGTTCAGGCGTATCAGCCTTATTTCGCCTGTTCAACGTAACGACCCTTGCAATGATTCACATTACATTCTCCATGGCACACTTATCCTGGCAGTACGGCTGTACCAGGCTTACAGCTTTCCCACGTTGTCCCGCGAGTTTCCAACCCAAGCGTTACCACTTGCGCTGGTCACAGTAGGATTACCCCAAATGGATAGGGTAGCTTCTTAGGCAATTTGTTGCGCGACCTCGTGTCGCAGGTCTTGGACATTGTCTTGTATGATTTCAGAACCTTCTTTGCCATAATTTTTCTCTAATTGAGCCAAACTTTGAATAATTGGTACCAATGTCAGCCTTCTGGAACGTCCTGCGGAGAACAACGGCAGGATATCAAAAGGCGGCATGGTGCCCAGCTCATCGCAGAACAGCACCACGCGATTCTTCAACTTTCCGCCGTTTTCATCCGCTACAGCAAACAATTCTCTGGACAAATTCTGGATCATGAGTCCAGCCATAAAATTCTTGCTGGGGTCTTCTTCGGGAAGAATCAGGAAGATGGCGGACTTTCTACTGGCAAACGTCTCCGCGTCAATGCTGCTCTCAAAACATAACACCTGCTCCAGTTCGCTGTCGAGGAACGCGTTCAAGCGCGACAGTACTGTGGACAGAACCGACGCCATCGCCTGTTCCGAAGTGTTCAGCGCTGCGCCGGCAAACCAGCGGGCTTTGTGCTCGGAGGGAAGTTTGTTCATGAGGACCTGAAATTGGCTTTTGCCTTTGTTCGCACCACCGGCAGGTTCCAAAAGGTCCTGTACCAGCTTGAACACCGAAACGATGTGACGCCGTTCCCGCATCTCCCCCTCGATCTCTCTAGGCGGCAAAAACTCCGCTAGCAGAAGGATCACGGAGGTCAGAAGGCCCTCGGCAGAGTCATAAAAATATGCGTTCTGGCCTCGGCTGGCGTTGTCACCATCTGGACTGATGATGGTCTTGGCGAGAATTTTCGCGTACTTCTCCGCTTTCGCTTTTGCAGCAACATTTGTTGAATCTTTCTCGGAAATATCCACATATTGATTGACCAACGCAAGGAATAGCGATAGGTAATCCTTTGATGTTATCTCTGGATTTTCCCCCGCTCTAAACCGGACGTGAAACTTTCGCTTCATCCGGCTTGCCATCAAGGTCTAGATTGCGTCAAATTACAAACAACTCTCAACATTTGCAAGGCTTCTGAGCTTGTTCAGCTTCTTCAACTGCTTAACGTCAAGGTCGAGCCTGTTCATGTATTTCCTGATTGTTTCGGGATTCGTGGCATGAATGAGACGGTGAACATCCTCACAGACGATGACCAGATTTTTGTATTCGTCTGTGCCACCGAGATACCTGGGCAATTTGCGGTGGCAGTGGATGTCGCCAATCTCCAGCAGTTTTCCAGTCACAGCGCATTTGCCGAATTGAGCGCAGTAGAGGGAAATGCGATTATCATTGTAAGCCGCTGAACGGTAGGGAACAGGGTTTCGCATGAGGTCGTGCATAATGCTGGTGTTGATACTTTTCCCTAACGCCTTATTCCTCCCATTGGCTCGCTACCCACCAATCCAGCTCGTTGAGTACAATGTTGGACAGTAGTGGTGAGATAATGCCACCTTGTGGAGTACCCTTTTCCGGGAAACCAATTCCTGCTACCTCAGCTTTCAGCATAGAGGATACGATACTGAGCAATTTTTTGTCCCGAATCCCCAGCGTCCACATCTGCTTGAGAAGCTTTCCATGGCTGACATTGTCGAAAAATCCTTTGATATCAATGTCTACCACAAAATAATAATGTGAAAGCTGAACATTCTTGTAGACTTGTGCGATTGCGTGTTCCTGACTTCGGGTAGGGCGAAATCCATAGCTGTGGTCATGGAATTTTGCTTCACAGATGGGTTCCAACACTTGCAGTACGCACTGCTGTATCAGCCTGTCCAGTATCGTTGGTATCCCCAATGGGCGCTTCTTGGTTGGGTCAGAGCCTTTTGGAATTTCCACGCGGCGGACGCTTTGCGCTTCATACCAATTTAGCTTTCGCTGTACCAGCGCAACCAGTTTTTCGTCTGAGAGCTTTTCAATGTCCTTGATCGTCCTGCCATCTGTGCCTGCGGTCCTGCTTCCATGATTTGCCTTGATGTTACGGTATGCCAGACGTATATTTTCCGGCAGGGAGATGATCTCAACCAAGCGCTTGAACTCCCGTCCCTTCAAACTGTCCGCATACAATTCATCTTGGATTTCCTGAAAGTCATAATATTCTGCATGGCGCAGTTTAGCTTTCTTCTGAGCCTTGTCTTTTGTTGCCATAGTCGGCCTACTTTCCGTGTGGATTCGGCCTTTCTTAGTCCTACTCGAACCTATGGAGTTTGTTTGCAATATGGATTTTTCTTGCAATCTTACCTTGACTACAGCCCGTCCCTCCACCGCTTACTTTTTTCACGGTTTCATTGGTACCATGGCTGCTCTTTCATCCCCGGTTAAGAAAAGTTATACCGCACCTCCGGTAAGTGGCGACACGGTTTTCCTTTTCAGCGCTTCTTCGCCCGCAATGACTCCACGCCGGGAACTTTCCACGTTCCGATATTCCTATTCTTTTGCAACCGCACTTAGGTTTCCCTTTAAACCTGTGTGCTGGACAGTGCCTGTAACACTGTAAGGTGTTTCATAACAACTAATTTTACTCCACCTCACACACCCCGTTTTCACGGTGCCGGCCTTTTTGACCGTTCGGCATCTAGGTTTGTACATTCGGGATTTTGTCAGTATTTCTACGATTCTCGCCATATGCGGTTATGAACCCCCGGCCTATCACTCGCGGCCACCTCTGACTCGCTTTTGCCCTATCGCTGTATTGCTACTGGCGTATAAGGCGAGTGTGTTCAGCCGACTTCGGCGTGCTGTGTCAGTCCGGGAGATTGCGCTCCCTTTCCTCCAACGCAGTCTCAGGGGAAGCGTTTCAGGGCGTTACCCCGTCATTCCACTTCTCGGAATATCAGTTAGAAAAAGCAGGGATTTCTCTGCTTTTCCCGCTGCTTTTACCTCCTTCCAGGCACAAGGCCCAGTTAAAGTTTATTTGCAGCAACGTGTCGCTGCACAATTGTTGCCATCAGACCGCGTAGGGTTGCGCAGGTCGATCACCGCAACCTGATATCCATAACACTCTTTTGCAATGGTTCCGTAGTTTCGCGCGAGGTCTCCTTTTGTGTCTAAGGCGAGGAAACTCATCCCGCTGGCGCACGCATACTGTTGCGATAGGTAAACCTTTGAAGTCATCTCCGGCTTTTCCCCCGCTTAGCACCGTGCATGAGAGTTTCCCCTCACACGGCGCCCCATCAATATTTACTTATTTGAATCAATATCGCAATTCCCAACAAGCTTTCTAAGCTGATTCAGTCTCAAAAAATCAATTTTAGTACCATGAAGCCGATTCAAATAGAATTCTATGGTTGCGTTGTCTGTTGCATGGATGAGTTTGTGAACATCCGCAGTCACCCACACCAGATTTGCATACAGATCACCGCCGCCGTCACGCCGCCTCTTTTTGTGATGGACCTCCATTTCGCCGGTGCGGAGCGGTTCTCCTGTGACGTAGCATCTGCCCTGTTGTCCGACATAGAGCGATATCCGGTTGTCGTTGTACTCAGCGCTGGTATTTCCAACTGGATTCTCCATCAAACTGTACAGAATTTTCATGTCGACCGCCTGAAGGAAGCTGTGGATCTTTTTCCTGCCTTCCGGCGTATAACTGCACGTCTCCTGCGAGAAATTCTTGGGAGGACAGTTTTTGACGGACGCGATGGGGAACAGAACTCTGCCCTGTACAGCGAACAGCTTCCCTGTGTAGTTACCATAGAATTTTTGATAGGTCTTGGTCTTGATGATATTTTTACTGAGAACATGCTTTAATCTGCATTTCAGGCTCTTGTTGACTTCAAAGGCGATACGGTCAAAGTCAAGGTAGACATTGGTTGCCATGTTGAAATAGTTGTGCAATCCCAGCACCGTGGCGTTGAACGCATTGACGCTTTTGGGGGTGGGATACTTTTGTAGCTTCTTCACCTTGTTTTTGAGCGTTGACCTTGCCTTTTCAACCGCTTTGTCACGCATATGCGATTTGATGACCCATTTCTTTCCCTTGTGCCACAGCTTCATCTTGATCCCCAGAAATTCTGAGTAGTGCTTTTTCAGGTTGACCACCTTTGATTTCTCCTGGTTGATCTCTAGGCCCAGCCGTTCCTTCAGCCACATTTGCACGGCCTGGAACAGCTTGTCCGCGTCGCTCCGCTTTTTGCAGAACAACTTGAAATCATCGGCGTACCTGACGATGAAAACCTCTTTTAACTGAGAGGTCTCCCGCAGTACCTTGTACTCATAGGGATGTGATGAATAGTGCCGCTTTAACTGGAAGGTCTCCCATTGACTGGCGATCCACCAGTCCAACTCATTGAGGACGATGTTGGACAAAAGCGGACTGAGCAGTCCTCCCTGGGGAACGCCCTTGGTCGGGACCCCTTCTCCAGCGATTTCGGCTTTTAGCATTTTGGATATGATGCAGAGCAGATTTTTATCCCGGATACCCAGCGTCCATATCTGCTTGAGCAGTTTGGCATGGTTGACGTTATCAAAGAATCCTTTGATATCAATGTCAACCACATACTGGAAGTTGTTTCTGCTGGTGAGGAAATTCGCTCTGGCGATTGCGTCTCTGGTCCCCCGGTTGGGCCTGAACCCATAGCTGTGGGCATAGAATTTTGCCTCGCAGACAGGCTCCAGAACTTGCAGGATACATTGCTGGATCAGTCTGTCCTCGATCGTAGGAATGCCAAGAGGACGCATTTTTCCATCTGGTTTTGGAATCTCCACCCTGCGTACAGGGTGTGGGGTAAACCAATTCAGACGGTTTCTCACATAGGATATGAGCGCCTCCGGATCTTTCTCCGCAACAGAGAGGATCGTGCTCCGATTGACGCCCCTTGTTTTACTGCCCTTGTTTTTCTTGATGTTGCGATAGGCGAGTAAAATATTCTCCCTGCTGGTGATGTACTGCATCAAATCCTTGAAAATATGCTTTCTTTGGCTTTTCGCATACAGGTCATCAAACAGTGCCTGTGTGTCGTAGTACTCATTATTTCTGATTTTCTGTTTCTTGGGTCGCTTCGTTGCTGTTGCCATAAGTCGGCCTCCTTCCGGACGCCTCTTTTAGTCATACTCGAACCTTATGCAGATAAAATCTGTTGTGACTTGATTCCTTACTGTAAATACTGACTGGCGGCTATCCCTCCACTGTCCTGTTAGAACAATTTCATAGGTACTGTGCCGCCACCTTCATCTGTGTAAGGGCAGGTTATACAAAATTGCTTTCCCTGCCGCCATTTCACCGGGATCACGCCCTCCATGTCACAGACTTACCACGTTCCGATAACTCTATCCCAAGCCGTTTCCGGCTTTCAAAAATACCCTTAGGTCTCTCTATGAGCCTGTCTGCTGGACACCGCCTGTAACGGTGTAAGGTTGTTCATAACTTGGAATTTTACTAGACCTCACAGACCTCGCCTGGTGCGAGTACAGCCATTACGCTGATTCCCGATTTAGACCCGTACATTCAAGAGTACGTCATCTGCGGTTTCTTGCCGCAGACATCCTCACCATAGGTATTCATAGACCCCCGGCCTAACACCCACAACCACCTCTGGTTTGCTTTGAGATATGGCTGTTTCGATCGTTGACCGCCCATATCACGAGTGCATTCAGCCGACTTCACCGAGCTTATGACCCGGAGATGCGTGACCATCTCCACGCCATTCGGAGTATCAGGGCAGGCGTTTCCGGGCGTTACCCCTTCATTCCACCTGTCGAGTTATCAGTTCTGCAAGTTGCTATTTTTCAGGGACTCCTTTCAAGTCCCCTTCCCTGGACTTGCGCCTGACCTTTTCAGTCAGGAACGTGTC
>Ga0137308_102549_pt1 | contig 11720 bp, 12 predicted proteins | sample Inofrocosms_June_FD_97181 | JGI IMG/M metagenome (GOLD analysis project Ga0137308, IMG submission 97181) | Mouse cecal microbial communities from Vienna, Austria - N-Acetylneuraminic and N-Acetylglucosamine D2O microcosms_June | ecosystem: Host-associated > Mammals > Digestive system > Large...
TCAGCACATTTTCATAATCATACGCCTTGATCAAATCAAGCGCCGGTCGGTTCTCGATCTGCACATGTTTCAGCCTTATGGCCATCTCCGCAATAGACTCCGGCAGCTCGTTCCAGTATTTTACCGCATATGCATATTCCCTTCCATGCACATCCTTTTTCCACCCTCCACAGTTTCCGGTCATCCGAAAGCCGTGGCTCTGCATGGATTTCACCGCAAAACAGACCGCGCGTTCCACTGGATCTTTCGGATCCACCCGGACAGCTTCGTCATATGCCTGTCTGGCATAAGGCGTATAGGTGATCCGTTCCCGCAGCTTTTCCCGGCTTTCAGGATCCCGGATCACCCTGAAGAAGTTCACCACCTCTCCGTCCAGGTCGTTGACCGTCTCGATCGGGGCCGGCTGCTTTGCGAACAGAACGGCCCCACACCCGAAGTATGGTTCCAGGTAACTGTGATGAGGCGGCATGTGTTTGATGATCCAGGAAGCGATCCGCTTCTTGCCTCCCGGGTAATGTAACACTGATCGCATCCGCATTTCCTCCCTACTGAACCAAACATACAGAACAGGAACATTTCATAGCTTTTTGCGTATCCTTTTTGCTGACCCTGTTGAATTCCAGGGCGATATACCCGTGTCTCTCCAAGTGTGCAATGCAGCGCTCAACACTGCTCTCTTTCACCTCTTCCAGCGGACACCACTCCGGCCTGCATTTATTTTCCCGGTATTCTTTGACATGTCTTCCCATTGCCATGCAATCATCACCCAGACTCCGGATCACACAATCCCTGCAATCTGCCGGCGTATCAATAATCAATACGGATTTACTCATTCTCTTCATCCTTCCTGAACAGCCGCTCCACGCAGTCCCTGATATTGTCCAATGTCCTCTTTCCGACTCCCCTTGCCTGCGCAACCGCAGCCATAACCTCTTCCAGGTCTACTCCCGGAACGCTCTCCCTGCCGTCCTCATATCCGTACTTGTACAGATCCATACAGAACCCGGCAAACTGCTGGCGGTCATATTTCTTGACATTCTTGTATACTTCCCTGGTAATCTCCGGCATGACGCCTTTTTTATTCCTGTTCATGATCTTTTCTCCGTTTCGTTTATTTTGGCTCCTTCATGGCTGAGTATATCGCAAAGGAACTCTCCCATCCTGCATCCGTCACAAATTTCCGCCAGTGATTCCTCGTCTGGCTCCATCTCTGGATATTTACAGAGAACGTCACAGACATATCCCATCATTTCCGCAGTTATTTTATCTAAATTTTTCATATCTTTTCCTCATGCTTCATCCTTCACCCTGACCGGCGCGCCCTTCTCGTACTTATCGCAATCCTCTACATCACATCCCCGGGAACGCTTCCCGGATTTCAAAGCATATTCACATTTGATCCCTGATCCGTTTTTGGTATAAGCCGCCGCCCTGTATTTGCAGGTCTTGCACAGATGACGATCCGCATTCTTCCCCTTTGTTTCCTCCAGCCGCTCCCGGATCTTCTTAGCGGCCGCCCAGACCGTTCTGTATTTTATTCCTGTCTTTTCTGCGATCTCCGAATCAGGAAGCCCCTGCCTCACATAGGGCTCAATGATATCCCCGGCCGTCTTTTTCTTGGGCTTCACCTTCCCGGCATCTTCTTTTTTCGTTCCCCTGTCTTTACCAGGAGCCTGATCCGCTGGATGGGGATTCACTTCCCCACCCTGGCCGTTGCGCAGGACCTTCTCCTTATAGTCCTCTCCTGGTTCCAGCTCCACGTTGATAAAATACACCCCATCCGCCGGAAGCAAGGTTGTGAGGTGTACGAACCGCATGCTGCCGTCCTCCATCCTCACGGCTACCATTGTTTTTTTATTGCCACTCAGGAACGCCTTGAGCGTCTCCTCCCTTGTGTTCTCAACTAACATCGTTTTCTCCTCCACACACGAAATCCTCAGCCTGTCCTCCTGTTTTCCTCCCGGATCGCCTTGATCCTCGCCCGCAGGCTCTCCATGACCCATTCCTGCACATTGTCCTTTCGCCCCAGAGCCCGCATCACATCCTCATCCCTTGTCCCGGTACAGACCAGGTGGTGGACGATAACCCGTTCCTTCTGCCCCTGACGGTGCAGCCGCTTGTTCGCTTGGGCATACAATTCATAATTCCAGGTAAGGCCGAACCATACCACATGGTTCCCACCCTGCTGCAGGTTCAGGCCGTAAGCGCTACTCGCCGGATGTGCCAGAAGAATGTCGATCCGGCCCGCGTTCCAATCGTCCTCATCCGCAGCGCTCTGCAGCACCCGGACTCGAAGCCCTGTCTTTACCAATGCATCCAGTATCCGTATCCTGTCATGCTGGAAATTATAAAAGACCAGCGCCGGCTTCCCCTGCAGGGACTCCACCAGCTCCAGGAACGCCTCCACCTTGCACCCGTGTACCTCGTGGTAGTTCCGGTCATCGTCATAGATGGCGCCGTTCCCCAGCTGCAGCAGCTTGTTGCTCAGCGCCGCCGCGCTCGCCACACTGATCTCATCCCCTTCCTCCGGCAGCTCCAGGACCATCTTCCGCTCCAGCTCCCCATATGCCTTCCGGGATTTTGCGTCCAGATCCACCGGCACCTCATGGTAGGTGATCTCCGGCAGCTCCAAGTAATCCTCCGCCTTCATGGAGATACAGATATCCGAGATCTTCTGCAGGATGCATTCCTCACTGCCCGGCTTCGCCTTGTAGTTATAAATCACGTCAGCCCCCCGGTCTCCTGGGTCAAAATACCGTTCCCGAAACTGGGTATACCTCTTCCCCAGCCGTTCCCCGTTGTCCAACAGGTAGATCTGCGCCCACAGGTCTTCCAGGCCATTGGGGGAAGGGGTACCGGTCAGCTCCACCATCCGGTCAATGTGGGAGCTTACACTTGCCAGCGACTTAAACCTCTTTGCCTTATGGCTCTTAAAGCTGCTGGACTCGTCCACCACAACCATATCAAAAGGCCAACTGTTCCGGTAATAATCTACAAGCCAGGTTACATTCTCCCTGTTGGTGATATAAAGGTCTGCCGGCATATTCAGCGCCCGGATTCGCTTCGCCTGGCTTCCCAATACAGTCGATACCCGAAGGATACTTGTGTGGTCCCATTTGTCCTTTTCCCTTGTCCAGGTACCTTCTGCCACCTTCTTTGGCGCGATCACCAAGACCTTACGAACCTGGAATCGGTTATATTTTAATTCCTTGACGGCGGTCAGTGTTGTGACCGTCTTTCCCAGTCCCATATCCAGGAACAGGCCCAACTTTTTGATCTGCAGGATCTTCTCGATGCAGTGCGCCTGGTAGGCGTGCGGCCTAAATTCCATCTTTCAACCTCTCCTCACATTCTGCCAGGAATCCCCTGACCTCCTTTTCTCCGTAAAGCACCCTTGCATCCTGCCGCATCATACGCAGCCGGTCGATCTGTACCTTCTGCAGGGCGGACAGCCTCCCACGCTCCGCTTTCAGCTCCACAAAGATCGGGCGCTGCCCTGGAAGTATGACGATCCTGTCCGGAACGCCGTCATTCCCTGGGCTAACCCACTTATAAGCCCAGCCGCCCAGCTTCCTGATCCCGCGGACCAATATCTTCTCAACCTCTGACTCTCGCATAGAATCCCCACCTTTCAACCTCAACACATTCTTCGTACACCGCGATTTTTCTAAAATCCTGCTACAACAAGCACATAAATTTCCCCTATTATATATTTATATCAGGCGCACCAGGCGCTATATTATATTCTCTATTTTATTTATTTTTATATTTATATGGGGTTTATGTAGTTATGTAGTTTTATAGTAGGAAGTGCCGTATTCACAAGGTTTTCGACACCTACAAACCCGAACTACATAGTGACTACAAACTACAAATCCGCATTTTTAAAAAACTACATTTACAACACCTGCTACAATCTTTTCCTCCGCGTTATGTAGTGCGTTCATATCCCCTCTGCTGTCCATACACCCCAAACTTCCTCGGGGTTTTTATCCGCTCCCAGCCTGGCAGCCCGCTGAGGATCGAATTGATCTCACGGCTATCTGTTTTTTTCAGGAACTTCAAGTCCCCGTTAAAGCATTCCACCCAGATCTCCGCCGCGCACACCTTCCTGCGCTCCACAAGTTTCACTTCGTCCTGCAGCGGAAACCCGCCCGCATAGAACTGCCTCCGCTGCGTCAGCCCCAGGGAATCCCAGTCCGGCGTGATCTCCCGCTCCAGAAACTCCCGGATCTGCCCTTCCTTCTCGGAGACCTCCCTGTGGCTGTCCTGCATCTCTTCTGCCAGCTTTTCTTCCTCCTTGGTCATATGCAGGGGTTCCCCCAGCATCCAGTACATATATGCTTCCGCCCAGATCTGATCCACCTCCCCCGGCAGATCATTCCAGATCGATCTCACAGCCGGGTAAATGCCGGTATCCACCGGCCAGAACCTCCGGTTCCCGGTCTTATCCTTCAAAAATTCATGCTCATTGCTGGTCCCGAAGAACACGCACCGCCTCGGGTACCGGTCCGTATGGCGACCATATGCCGCCCGGTAGATATCATCCGTCTTGCTCAAAAACTGCTTGACCGCATTGGTCTCCTGCTTGTTCATGGCGGTCAGCTCGCCCACCTCATTGATCCATGTACCCTGGATGAGCTCGGCCGCTTCCTTCCCTTCAAAACTGGTCAGGGAGTCCGAAAACCATTCCTTCCCCAGGGTCCGGAGGAACGTACTCTTCCCGATCCCCTGGGGGCCCGTCAGGATCGGCATGTTGTCATACTTCACCCCGCCGACGACTGCCCTTGCCACGGCAGCGCACAGGGACTTCCGCATGACCGCCTGGGTATAGGCATTATCCTCCGCCCCTAAATATACCCGCAGAAGGGTATCCACCCGGGCGTGCCCGTCCCACTGCAGGCCCTTCAAATAGTCCCGTACTTCATTGACCTTATTCTGGCTACTCACGATCAGGAGGGCGTTGTCCAGCTTCTCCCTGCCGGTAACCCCGTAGAACAGCTCCATATAACTGTAGAAGCCGGCGTCATCCACATCCGTCCACCGGCGCTTTCCTTCTTCCTGGTTCCACGGGAGGCTTCCTAAAGCCATCCCGCAGCAGGAAAATTCATCCTTCACGATCTTCCCCTTCAGGAGAGGGTCATTTTCCAGGATGATCACTGCGTTATTGATCGTTTTCTGGATCCGGCCGTTCCCATCATGAGAAAGCCAGCCAAGCCAGTCCAGATCCTCTTCCGCTCCTTCCGGGATATCAAATGCAGCTCTTGCCTGTTCCAGGTTCTCCCGTGCCAGCCGGTCCGACACAGCCGGATCCGAAGCTGCCATATGCGACATGGCAACAAAGGACGGCAGCTTATTGACCGGGGTCCCGTCCTTGGCCTCCTGATCCTGATCTCCGTATTTATGCAGGCGGATCAGATCAAAGGCATTCACCAGCAGCCCGGAGCAGGGATCTGTTGCATGGTGGGAGTACAAAAACATATCCCCATCATACAGGATCGCCCCGCCTACCGTAGAACCGCCGGTATAGGTGTATCTGCCCTGGATGTCCGTCTCCTCGTACATCCCGGGGATGAACTTCTCCATTGCCTGGGATACTGTATAGGTACGGCAGAAAGCCCCTATGATCCCGCGCTTAGAAGCCGGATCTTCCTGCTTTGCCAGACGGCGCCGTTCTACCGCTTCGGTCCCCGGAACCTGCGGCCATTGGGAGATATCCTTCCAGTCTCCATACATACCCAGAAGTCCATCCAGGCTGCAGAATGGATGGTCAAATACCTCCAGCACATATTCCCCGTCCCTGCAGCAGCTGGGCCAGTACATCAGCCTGGACACGTCAAAGGTGGTCGGGTCGCAGAGCTCGATCCCGATCAGGGCGGCCAGTTTCCTGGAGGCCGGCTCATACTCATCCGATGCCGCAGTCCTGTCCAGAGGGACAATGACCCGGAGCCTGGGCGCGTAGCTGGTATGCTTCCTGGTGCTGTAAACAGCCGCGGCACATCCAAGCCCCGCGATCCGTTTCAGGACATCCTCCGTCCCACCCGTGGCGATATGGTCCATATCCAGCGTCAGCAGATCCCTTCCCTCCACGTAAGCAGCCTTCCGAATGTCATTAGCAAAGGTTCCTCCTACGAACCCACCCACGTCCTTCAATTCATCCTGCTTCGATTTTGGAAAGGCAAGGTATGCCTCCATGGTCTCCGTACTGCGGACCGGATTTTTTAGGCGGTCCACGAACTCTGACCACAGAACCGCTGCTTTCGGCCAGTGTTTTGTTTTCCTCGTCCCGGCCATGCTGATCCGCAGGCTTTTATTGTTCTGCATCCTGTTAAACCCTCCTAGTCCTTCATGTAATATCCGCTTTCAAAACCCGCGCCCTTTAGCACCAGCCCGGGCGCCCAGGGAATCGGCTCCGCCATCAGGCCGCACACGTCCTCCACCGAAACTTCCATCGGCGCGTCTATGATCACCTCGTCATGCACATGGAATACCACCTGCAATCCTCTTTCCGCGATCCTGCACAGCGTCTCCGCCAGACAGTCCCTGGCAATCGCCTGAACGATATTTTCTGTCATCTTACCGCCATAGGTGGAGGTCACCTCCCATTTCCTTGTCTGCTGTCCCACTGTATAATAATGTACCGCAGCCTTACCGAATTGGTTCTCCTGTAGGAACGGTTTCGGATAAAACAGCTTCCGCCCGCTTGGCAGCTGCACGGTCAGGAACGACTGTCCGTATACCAGGTCACCTTCCAGCGCGAAGATGAGTCCCCGGATCGCCTGGGGCTGCGCAGTCATCATCGTAGCAAGGGAAGCCTCTTCCACTGCATACCAAAGATCCCGTATCCTGGGATTCGCATTCCGCCAGCGCTGCACGATGTCCGGAAGCTCCTCTTCTGTGAGCCCCATGTCCAAAGCCCCCATATTGATCAGCGCATTTGAACCTCCCTGGTACCCCAGCGCAAGGGTCGCGACTTTCCCCTTCTGCCGGAGGCTGTATTCCGGATTGCCTTTTACGATCCTTTCAATGGGCACATGGAACATCTGGCTTGCAGTTGCCTCATAGATCTTGCCGTGGGTAGCAAACACCTCGTTCACCCACTGCTCCCCGGCAAGCCAGGCGATCACCCGGGCCTCAATGGCAGAAAAATCAGCCACCACAAACTTATTCCCATCAGAAGGGATAAAAGCCGTTCGAATCAACTGTGACAATGTGTCCGGCACGTTCCCATAGATCATCCGTACGCCTTCATAATTCTTTGCTTTTACCAGGTTTCTGGCGCCGTCCAGGGTACGCAGGTGGTTCCTGGGAAGGTTCTGCATCTGCACCAGCCGCCCTGCCCATCTGCCGGTACGGTTTGCCCCGTAGAACTGCGTCAGCCCGCGGATCCTTCCGTCCCCACACCCCGCCTTGACCATAGCCGTATATTTGGAAATGGATGTCTTCCCGAGTTTCCTGCGGATATCCAACACCTGTAAACCTACTGCTGCTTCTTCCGGATGAGCAAGTCCTTCCTGTACCGTAAGGGACAATTCCTCCTCTATCTTTCCGATACTTTCCTTATCCAGGCTGTCAACCTGGATACGGTAGTTTTCATAAAACCATTGTTTCAGCTGCGGGATACTGTTCGGATTAGAAAGCCCTGTGAGCCTCTTCGCCTCCCGCGTCAAATGTTCTACGCTCACATCATTGATATAAAGCGCGCCTGCAATCAGATCCGGATCCACTTTCACCCCGAAAGCATTCATCTGGACATCCATCTGCCACAGCTCCTCCTCTTTATCTGGTACAGTAAACTGATCCAGCCTTCTCGCGATCTCATATTCGGCCGTTACATCCTGCATACAATACTCCCGGAACAATGCCCACTTCTCCGGAGCATGTTTCGGCAGGTTCCAGGTCCGATTCCCGTTTGCCTTTGTGGGCTTACAGGGTACACAGAAATATTTGATCAGGGCATTCCCGGTTTTCAGTTTCTGCTTGTCCCTGGGAAGCCCGATCGCTTTCCCGGTTGCATCCAATCCCGCCGTATACCCGCAGTAGAGGCCATGTACCATCGTACACTTCCACTGACCTAGCGGAGTCCTATATCCTGCCTGGTTCAGGCAGTACCATTCAAACGCTGCGTTATATGCATGCTTGACTGTGTCCGGGCTGATCAGCTCATCCTGGATCCAGTCCGGCACGGATTCGCCTGCAGCCAGGTCGATGATCTCCACCGGTTCCCTGTCCCACTTATACGCCAACAGCAGGATCCCAAAATCCGGATCCTGGGCATACCGGTACAGCCCGGTCTTGGCGATATCCGCGCCGCTCCTGGTCTCAATGTCTATATAAAGATGATGCTTCATTCCTAGTCATCCTTTCTGAAATAGGCGGTATTCCCAGCTATATTCCCGCCCCCGACCCATTGAGCTTTCTTACTGCCATTTCATTGGCTGACAGGCCGTCCATATTTACATTGGCTGCCCGGTGACCGGGTTGATATTGGGACGCGCCGCCCCCATATCCCAGGGCACGGTTGCCCCGGGCTGCGCATAGCCATTCGGAGCCGCACCCGTATAGATCGGCTGTGCTGCAGGCTGTGCAAATGGATTCGGAGCCGCACCTGTATACGCTGCCTGGGCTCCTTGTTGCGCAAAAAGATTCTGTGTGGCAGCCGATGCCCCTTGAGGCGTTCCGAATGCCTGCGCCGCTGAAACATGGCTCCCGCTTAAAGTTTCGCCGTCTTCCAGTTTCTGTACTGGCCCAAGACCGCATCCGATCCCCTTCTTTCCCCCAAATGCATAAGGGAAAAAGTTCACATTCACACGGCCATACATTCCGCTGTATACTTCCGACTGGTTGATGATCGGATTTCCATGTGCGTCTACAACCTCCGGAGGATAATCTGGCTTTGCACTTGCGGTAAATACCCAGTGTCCCTTACACTCCTCTCCGAAAGGCATCCCGTCGCTTGGCCGTACCCCGTCACCGTCATATACAGGGGTTGGGACAATCGGCGGGCAGACACCATTCCACTTTTCAGAAATGCCCTTCTGCTTTGCCGCCTCAATCGCAGTATTAATCCGGGCCATAGTATCTGTATCCGTCTTCGGGACCAGCACGGTTACGCCGAACTTCTCTTCCTGCCCCTGCTGGTATGCATAGGGTTTAAACAGATGTACATAGCTCAATCTGGCTTTCCCGGTTGTCACGTTCGTTAATTCTCCAATTCCCATATCATTTATCCTCCTTAAACGCCTCTTTAGCTGAAACTTTATTTGTAACCGCTTCCCGTCTGTCAGACTCCTTCACAAGTGTTGGTTTTCCCGGATTCTTGATCACAAGGTCACCGACCGCATCCGCAAAGTCTTTCTTCCCAATCGCTTTCTCCACCTGTGCAAGGGTGAGCGGTTTCTTCTCCCAGAGAACTTCCTCCGCAATGATTCCGCCCTTCGTCAATTTTTCAAATGCCGCATCCATATCTGTCCAGTCCCGGGATCCGCGGCCTTCTACTGCCTTCCAGCCAGGGACAGCTTCCCCGGCCAGACATTTTGAAAGCGCAGTCTCTTTCAGATCCTTCATCCATTTTTCTACGTCTTCCCCCTGGAGAAGGTATTTTCCCATCTCTTCATTGCTGATCAAGGGGGGCAGCTTCCCCAAGTCCTGGCTAAATGCCAGGCGGACATTGTATTCCGACCTTGCCCTACATCTGGCTTTCGCCCTGCAGTACTTACAGGTTTTTGGACCCGGATTATATTCCGCATTCCCGGAAACCGCCAGCTCCGCACGTTCTTTCACATAGTCCCTGAATTGCAGCAGCTCCTCCAACGAACAGCTCCATTCCGAGATGCCGTCCGGCAGTCGGGGCTGGATGATCGCCAGGTGGATGTCCTGGATCTGGTAAATCATCCGGCACGCCTCATAAACGCCAAGGGCATACAGCATCATCTGGGGATTCTTTTCCGCCGAAACCCTCCCGTCCGGACTTTTCCCGTACTTGAAGTCCAGGATATACAGGGAATTTCCCTGGATCATCACGCAGTCTGCCGTCCCGAATCCGTCCTCTTTATGCCCGTCCGGCATGCATTCCCGATAGTAGACCTTATGCTCAATGTAATATACTGGCGTGGAGGGCATTTTTATAGATACATCCCGGATGTAATCAATATAGGTATCCGTATGTACCAGCATCTCGTCATCCCACCGCTCATTCTCCTTCATCTTCTTTACGGCGTAGGTAATCTTCTTTTTGGAAACATCCAGATGGTTAAAATAATTCCTCGCCTTTAATTCCGCCAGCTCGTGGGCAAGCGTCCCTTCCGCTGCCGCTTCCGACTTTGTGTCTGGGAAATCTTTTTCCAGCAGCAGGCTCCCTGGGCATGACAGCCACCGGTGCGCGCTGGAAGCCCCAAACAGAGCGTGTGTTCTTTCTTCATGTCCCATCAGATCTGAGCCCCCATTCCCCGGAGTGCGGTTGCAAAATTTCCATACTGTTCCTTCGGGAGCTGCTGCAGCGTCTCACAGCCGTACCCTGCCAGAAGCTGCTGGAGCTGCTGCATCCCGCCCTTATCCATCAGCTGCATGGCCGCACGTGCCAAATCATCCTGAGTATACGCATGCGCTGCCGTCGGCACTGCCCCTGGTGCCGCTGCCATCGGTGCGGCCTGTTGTGCGGCATGCGGTGTCTGGGCAGCCTGCTGTGGAGCGGGTGGCTGTTGTGCCGGGACCGTTGTCTGGACCGCCTGTTGTGATACCGGCGCAGCCTGTTGTACAGGCATCTGCTGTGGAGCGGCCGCCGCCCCTGGCTGTTGGGAAACGTTCGCGTTCGGGAAATGCGGGGCGATCTGCCGCCCATAAGGGATGGAGTTACCCGCTGTATTCCCCTCCACCTTTTTCTCCGGCAGGTTCTCCTGTGCCGGTCCTTCATCCACGATCTTCCCTGTCTGGTCAAACAAGGTTCCGTTTTTCAGCCTGTCGGCATACCTCATCATTTCATCAAAGCTATCAAATACAATCTTGATCGTCATATCAGTTTTTCCTCCTTCTTTCCGGTTCTTCCGGAACTTGTTATTTATGAACCTATCCTCCGTGAGGCTGATTCCTGTATTTTCTCTCTCCCGCCTATATATGCGCTAAGATATCATTGATCATAGCAATTCCTGAATCCGCTCCCACGTTTACCCGGCGGTGCCCGCCACTGGCATACTGCGCAGTCACTGTGGAAGGTTCATATCTCAAATCCGCAAGGTCGTGGTAAGCCCTGGTCTTCTGCAGGGCTGCCAGGAGCAACTGACAGATCGCCTGTTTGTCCTCCATGGCAGGTTCCGGATCCTGTACTGGCTCAAAGGCTTCATCATAGATATGGAGTATTCTCTTTGTCATTTCCAGAATTTCCTCCGGTATTTTTTCCTCTTCCCAGATATGGCCTTCTACCTTGCGTTGTGCTTCCGCAGCGCAACCCATGATAAGGGTTTCCAACTTATCCGACATATCATAGGGATCCAGAGTCAGAGCTATAGCTGCGCCGAACAGTATGCCCAACTCATTTTTTGATATTATTGCTTCATTTTCATTGATCTTTACCATTTACAAAACACTCACTTTCGGTTAAAATATAGTTGATGATTTTCCTGAGCACCCAACGGTTGCCGCCGTTCCTGGGTGCTCATTCTTGATTCTGTGTTTTTCACGTTCTGACCACCTACCCTTTTTACACCCTGAAATACACCACCAGC
>Ga0137308_102550_pt1 | contig 11717 bp, 8 predicted proteins | sample Inofrocosms_June_FD_97181 | JGI IMG/M metagenome (GOLD analysis project Ga0137308, IMG submission 97181) | Mouse cecal microbial communities from Vienna, Austria - N-Acetylneuraminic and N-Acetylglucosamine D2O microcosms_June | ecosystem: Host-associated > Mammals > Digestive system > Large...
GTTGTGATGCTCAAAAGGATTTTTGAGAGGAACCAGAAATCGTAAGGGAATTGAAAGTGGAAAACTTTGCGATGATATGGTAGAATTGGAAATGACATTTATTTGACTTTCAGGAGGAAAATATGGAAGAGAACGGGAGAAAGAAGATTATTTTAACCGGGGACAGGCCCACAGGCAGGCTCCATGTGGGACATTACGCAGGTTCCGTGAAAAGGCGGGTGGAGCTGCAGGAATCGGGAGAATTTGAGGACATCTTCATTATGATTGCCGACGCCCAGGCGCTGACGGACAACGCGGACAATCCGGAGAAGGTGCGGCAGAACATCATTGAGGTGGCCCTTGATTATCTTTCCTGCGGGCTGGACCCTAGTAAGTCCACGCTGTTTATCCAGTCCCAGATCCCGGAACTGACGGAGCTGACGTTTTACTATATGAACCTGGTGACCGTGTCCAGGCTTCAGAGGAATCCTACGGTGAAGAACGAGATCAAGATGCGGAATTTTGAGACCAGCATCCCGGTGGGCTTTTTCGTATATCCCATCAGCCAGGCGGCGGATATTACGGCCTTTAAGGCCACCACAGTGCCTGTGGGGGAGGACCAGCTGCCTATGATCGAACAGACCAGGGAGATCGTCAGGAGCTTTAACCACATCTACGGGGAGGCGTTAGTGGAGCCGGATGTGCTGCTTCCGGACAACAAGGCATGCATGCGGCTTCCGGGCATTGACGGTAAGGCCAAGATGAGCAAGTCCTTAAACAACTGCATTTATCTGTCCGACACGGAGGAGGATGTGAGGAAGAAGGTCATGAGCATGTTCACCGACCCCAATCATCTTAAGGTGGAAGACCCGGGAGAAGTGGAGGGGAATCCGGTGTTCATCTATCTGGAAGCATTTTGCAGGGATGACCATTTTCAGCGGTTCTGGCCGGAATATGAAAACCTGGACCAGCTGAAAGCCCACTATACCAGAGGCGGCCTTGGGGATGTGAAGGTGAAGAAGTTCTTAAACCAGGTGCTGCAGGACGAGCTGGCTCCCATCCGGGCCAGACGCAAGGAGTATGAGAAGAATATCCCGGAGGTTTACCGCATCCTGCAGGAGGGCAGCCAAAAGGCCCGGAAGGTGGCAGCCAGGACCCTTGCGGATGTGAAAGCCGCCATGAAGATCGATTACTTTGAGGATGAGGAGCTGATCCAAAGCCAGGCGCAGCGGTTTCAGGCGTAAGATCTTTAGAGAAGAACGGAATTTGGCAGGAGAACGTGACATATGAGACGATGGAGAAAGAGCGCGGCCCTTGCCCTGGCATTATGCCTGTTGGCAGGGGGCCCGGCCCAGGCGGCCCCTGTGGGGCCGGGAGCAGACAACAGGACCGTGGACACAGCCTCGGTGGCAAAGCCGGAGATCAAGTCGGAGGGAGCGGTGGTCATAGACGCTTCCACAGGCAATGTGCTGTACGGGAAAAATGAGAAGACCCGTTTTTATCCGGCCAGCACCACCAAGCTAATGACGGCCATGCTTGTTTTGGAGCAGGCCGGCCTGGGAGATACGGTGACCTTTTCCAAGACAGCTACCACCAACTTAGAGTCAGGGGCTGTTTCTTTAAACCTGACGGAAGGGGATAAGCTGACCGTGGAGCAGTGCCTTTACGCCCTCCTTTTAAAGTCAGCCAACGAGGTGGGCAACGGGCTGGCGGAGCATGTTGGAGGGAGCGTAAGCAATTTCGCCCAGATGATGAACAAAAAGGCGGCGGAGCTGGGGTGTACGGGGACTAACTTCGTCAACCCCCACGGCCTTAACGACAATAGCCACTACACCACGCCCTATGATATGGCCCTTATCGGCAGAGCGGCTTTTCAAAATGAGACGCTGTGCAAGGTGGCCACTACGGTCAGCTATCAGCTGCCTGCTACCAAGAAGGCAGGGGCCAGAACCATAACCATGGGCCACAAGATGGTGTACCCCAATGATTCCCGGTATTATCCCGGCATCATCGGAGGCAAGACCGGATACACATCCCTGGCAGGCAACACCCTGGTCACAGGCGTCCAGAGAGAGGGAACGCGGCTGATTGCCGTGGTGATGAAGAGCAAGTCCACCCACTATGAGGACACCAAGGCGCTGCTGGATTACGGCTTTGCGGTGATGGGGAACACAGGGGCCGGGGCGGTGAACGGTTCAGGGACGCCCGGTGTCACAGGTCCCGGAAGTTCTGGCAGTCCAGGCGTGAATCAGGCCCAGGGGCCGGGGACTGCGCCTGTGGGATGGGGCCGGGACGACAAGGGATGGTATTACATAAAGGAGAACAAAAGCCGGGCGGCAGGGGAGTGGCTGAGCCTGGGCCAGAAGGAATACTGGATCGACAGCGACGGGTATATGGCCACAGGCTGGCGGCATTTTACCAACGGAGCCTGGTATTATTTCCACTCCAGCGGCGCTATGGCGGTGAATTATTGGGTGGAGGACAAGGGAAAGTGGTTTTATCTGGGCAGCGATGGAGCCATGCTCACCAATATCCGGACGCCGGACGGTTATGAGCTGGGAGCCGACGGGGCGTGGACCGGGAAGTAAAGAGGCGGCTTTTTTGGATAAAAGGACAGGAGCGTAATCAGATGGAGACGAGCAATACCATAAAGGAATTGACAGAGAGACGATCGGTCCGTGTGTATGAGGATCGTGCCATTACAACAGAGCAGAAAGAAGCGATCATCCAGGCTGCCATGGAGGCCCCCACGGCAGGCAATCAGCAGCTGTACACCATTCTGGATATTACGGACGGTAAGCTTAAGGATATGCTGGCCGAAACCTGCGACCACCAGCCTTTTATCGCTAAGGCCCAGATGGCGCTGATCTTCTGCGCGGACTGCCAGAAATGGTATGACGCCTTTGAGGCCGGCGGCTGCAGTCCCCGCCGTCCCAGGACAGGGGATCTGATGCTGGCAGTGACCGATGCGGCCATTGCTGCCCAGAACGCGGTGACGGCGGCCTGGAGCCTGGGCATCGGCTCCTGCTATATCGGGGATATTATGGAGCGGTGCGAGACCCACCGGGAACTTTTGCGCCTGCCTGACTATGTGTTTCCGGCAGTGATGGTGGTGTTCGGGTATCCTACCCGGCAGCAGATGGAGAGAAAGAAACCGGACAGATGCCAGCAGAAGCATATTGTCCACGAGAACGGCTACCGCCGCATGGATCGGAAGGAGCTTCGCCAGATGCTTGCCAAGGAGTGTGAGAGCAGGGATTTTGACAGCTGGATACAGGCGTTTTGCGAGAGAAAGTACAACAGCGATTTTTCCAGGGAGATGAGCAGATCCGTGGAGGAATATCTGAAAGCGTTTCGGTGAGACGGCGTATGCCATATGCGGCTACGTTCACAGGGCCTGCGAACAGTAACCCTTGAACTGTTACCTTGCTGAATATCCATTTGTCAAAAACCGAAAAGAAAGGGATTGACAATCTATGGAAGCTGCGTTATAATATGTTTTGTTCGTGCAGAAGTGGCGGAATTGGCAGACGCGCACGGTTCAGGTCCGTGTGGTGGCAACACCTTGAGGGTTCGACTCCCTTCTTCTGCATTGGATCATTACAGACTGAATCTGATTCCTATGGGAAAAGGATTCGGTTTTTTGCTATAATTGCACCTTTTGGACAGAGGAATCATAGTTTTCATATTTGCCGGACCAAGACAACGACGGCGGCATCGTATACCGGATGCCGCCGCTTTTGCGTTATTGGTCATTTGCGCTATCCTGGGGAGAGCTTTCTTTTGCGGTTTTCTTTCGGAAGATCCTTAGCGACAGAAAGGATCTGTTTTTCCGGAAGGCACGCTTGGCTATGATCCGGAAAAGAGCCAGGCCGGCCAGCAGAGGGAGCCAAACAGGGATGCCGGTGATAAGTCCTACAAACAGGTCTGTCAGAAATTCGGCAACATTTTTCGCGTTTTTTACAAATCCCTTCTGGATCCTCTGGGGTACGGTCTCCGGGACTACAGGGGTAAAGTCTACGGGAAGGACCTCGTGAACAGAGATCTGGATGGTGCTGTAGGCCACCTGGTTGTCGTAAAGCTTCAGCCGGGATTCCATGGATTCCAGCTCATAGCGTATCTGGGAAAGGTGTTCCTCCAGGGCGATGACAGCTTCCAGCGTGTCCGCCTTTTCCAGCAGGGCCCAGATGCGCTCCTGCTCCATGGCAAGGGTCTTCTTTCGGCTTTCCAGGTCACTGTACTGGAGGGTGACGTCCTGGGTGGACTCGGAGCGGTTGGTCACATTGCCGCTGTCTTCTACCAACGCGATGAAGGAATCCAGTTTGTCCGCAGGGATGCGGGCGGTTATGGAGCCGTAGCGGTCCGGGCGGATGTTGTTGTGGGTGATGCTGGAGCCGGAGATGTCCGACTGCTCCATGTAGCCTCCCAGTTCCGTTACTTTGGCCTGGATCTGCCTGATGAGGGTGTCGAATGCATCGGTTTCCACGTTCATGAACACGTTGCGGATCAGTTTCCTGGCGGAGGCAGCAGGGGGCTGGAGTTCTAAGGTGGAGGAGAGTCCTGACGGCGCCTGGCCTCCTTCTCCTTCATTCTGCGCCCCCTCTGCTGGAAAGGCTGCCACGGCCATGGTTTCCTCCGCGATCGCTTCCTTGATAGGACTGTAGGCGGCAGTTTGGGAGTTTCCTTTGCCTCCGCATCCGGTCATGAAGAGAGCGCCTGCCAACAATAGGATCAAAGCCTGTTTTTTCATAATTTTCCCCCCTGTTTTATCCGGTCCTAGTACATCGTTGCACTATTTACTTCAAGATTAGTGCAACGATGTACTAGGGGCCGCGGTTCTAAATTTATAAATTCAGGGTATCATAAAAGAGGACGAGAAGCAAGAAAAGTAAAAAAAGCTTCATAAAATACAAAAAAATTTAAGGAGATCTTTCTCATGCTTACATTAGAGAACGTGTCATTCGGCGTGCAGGAGGACAGGAAGGAAAAGGAGATTATCCACGACCTGACCCTGACCATTGACGACCATAAATTCGTAGTGATAACCGGGCCAAACGGCGGCGGGAAGTCTACGCTGGCCAGGCTGATCGCAGGGGTCGAGCGTCCCACCCAGGGGCGCATCGCCTTTGACGGCACGGATATTACGGATAAGAGCATTACGGAAAGGGCAAACCTGGGGATCAGCTACGCGTTTCAGCAGCCGGTCCGCTTTAAGGGGGTTCAGGTATTGGACTTGATCCGTCTGGCAGCCAAGAAAAAGCTGGCTGCGGCGGACGCCTGCGTCTACCTTTCCGAGGTGGGGCTGTGCGCCAAGGACTATATTAACCGGGAGATCAATGCCAGCCTGTCCGGCGGCGAGTTAAAGAGGATCGAGATCGCCACGGTGCTGGCCAGAGGGACGAAGCTGTCGGTGTTTGACGAGCCGGAGGCGGGGATTGATCTGTGGAGTTTCCAGAACTTGATCGCCGTGTTCGAGCGGATGAGGGACAGGACCGACGGGTCCATCCTCATTATCTCCCACCAGGAGCGGATTTTGAACATCGCCGACGAGATCGTGGTCATCGCCGACGGCAGGATCACGGCTCAGGGTCCTAAGGAAGATATCCTTCCGGGACTTTTGGGGACGGCGTCCGCAGTGGACGCGTGCAGCAAATTTTATAAGGGAGGGCAGTGATATGGCTGGTTCTGTAACATTTGCCAATGTAGATTCCATCCAGATGCAGCTTTTGGAGGAGGTGGCAGGGCTTCACCAGGTGCCTGCGGGGGCTTACAACATCCGGGCCAACGGGCAGATGGCTGCCAGGGCGGCTTCCGCCAATATTGAGATCATTTCCAAGGAAGACAAGACAGGCATCGATATCCGCATCAAGCCGGGGACAAAGAACGAGAGCGTACACATCCCTGTGGTCTTAAGCCAGAGCGGTCTGACGGAGATGGTTTACAATGACTTTTATATCGGAGATGATGCCGACGTGGTCATTGTGGCAGGCTGCGGCATCCACAACGGCGGAGACGGGGATTCCAGGCACGACGGCCTGCACCGGTTTTTTGTGGGGAAAAATTCTAAGGTAAAATACGTGGAAAAGCACTACGGCTCCGGCGACGGCAGGGGAAAGCGGATCATGGATCCCCAGACCCAGGTGACCATGGAGGAGAACAGCTACATGGAGATGGAGATGGTGCAGATCAAGGGCGTAGATTCCACCAGACGCTCCACCAAGGCGGATCTGGCCGCCGGGGCCAAGCTGATCATCCGGGAGCGGCTTTTGACTCACGGGACCCAGTTTGCCGAGAGCAGCTTTGTGGTGAACTTAAACGGGGAGGATTCCAGCGCCAATGTGATCTCCAGGTCCGTGGCAAAGGAGGATTCCACCCAGATCTTTAACGCGGAGATCAACGGCAACGCCAAATGCGCGGGCCATTCGGAATGTGACGCCATTATCATGGACAATGCCAAGATAAGCGCCATACCCAAGATCACGGCCAACAACACGGACGCTGCCCTGATCCATGAGGCGGCCATCGGAAAGATCGCAGGGGAACAGATCGTCAAGCTGATGACTTTGGGGCTTACGGAGGAGGAAGCGGAGGCCCAGATTGTCAACGGCTTTTTAAAATAGCAATATATGGCAAAGACATAAGGAGGAGAAGGCGCATGTATCATTGCCATGTTTCTTTTTATTTGATTGGCCAGCCATGCAGGGAGCTGGAGCTTATCCAGAGCATGGCTCCGCCGGAAAATTTTACTTATGAATTTCATGAGAGCAGGGGTTTTTTGGAGGATGAGGCCGCAAAAGCGGATGTTATCGTGGCGAATCTGCGAAACGGGGACGTTACGGAGCTGTTAGACGGCCTGACGACGGCAAAGAAATGGAAGACCGAGCTTATCGTTTTGGCAGACAAGGATCAGATGCCTCTTGTGGAGCAGTGGCTGTGGCAGATAAAGGATGTGTGGATCACGCCCATGTCTTTGGAGGAGACGCGGTTTCGGTTCTTCCGGTGGCAGAAAGGACGTATTCTGGAGGCGGATCACCAGGAGACCAGCCAGTTTCTGGAGACTGCCATCAACAGCAGCCCCAACCTGATCTGGTTTAAGAATAAGGAAGGGGTCCATGAAAAGGTAAATGACAGTTTCTGTAAGGCGGTGAACAAGAGAAAGGATCAGGTGGAGGGCCAGGGACATGCCTACATCTGGGATGTGCTGGAGGATGACCCGGCCTGCATCCAGTCGGAGATGGAGGTTATGGCCAAGGGCGAGACCTGCATCTCCGAGGAGACGATCAAGACGGGAGACGGCTTAAAACTGTTAAGCATCTACAAGTCGCCGCTGTATAATCTGGACGGCAGCGTCATGGGGACCATGGGGGTTGCCATAGATATTACTCAGGAGCGGGGCTATGAGCAGGAGATCATAAATAAGAATCAGACGCTGGAGACCATCTTCACCACCATAGACTGCGGGGTGATGCGCCATTCTGCCGACGGCAAGCGGATCTTGAGCGCCAACCGGGCAGCTTTGGAGATCCTGGGATATGACAGTTTGTGGGAGATGGCTACCGACGGGTTTGACATGGTGGCATCGTCGGTGGTGACAGAGGATAAGCGCAAGCTGCGCCAGGCTATCTTAGGGCTTACCCGGGTGGGGGAGACCGTGGCGGTGGAGTACCGGATCCGCCACAAGGACGGAGAACTGCTCTATGTTATGGGCAATGTAAAGCTTTTAGAGGAGAACGGGGAATTGGTGTACCAGCGGTTCCTTTTGGACTGCACGGCGCAGAAGCTGAAGGAAAGGCAGAAGGAAAAGTATCATTCCCAGCTGATCCAGGCTCTGAGCATGGAGTACAGCCTTGTGTGCTTTTTCAATCTGGCCACAGGCATAGGAAGGATTCTTAGAGCCGACGACCAGGAGGGGCAGGCGTTCGGCCTGGCTTTTAAGGGGGAGGCGGATCTTGCGGACAGCGTGGCCGGTTATATCGACGGGTTTGTCCATGAGGATGACAAGGAAACGATGCGGCAGTTCTTTGACGTGGAGCGGCTGCGGGCTAAGGCGGCGGACAGACGGCTGGACTATGTAAACTACCGGGCCGTGGTATCGGGAGAGATACGGTATTTTCAGGTAAAGGTGGTATACATAGGAAGCCAGGATAAAAATTTTGGCATTGTTCTGGGATTTCGCAGCGTGGACGAGGAGATACGGGACGGGATGAAGAGGAATGCCCTTTTGGAGGATGCTCTTTTGCAGGCCCGCCGCGCCAGCAGGGCCAAGAGTCTCTTTTTGTCCAACATGTCCCATGATATCCGCACTCCCATGAACGCCATCGTGGGATTTGCCTCCCTGGCGGCGGACCACATGGAGGATAAGGCCAGGGTGGAGGATTATTTAGGAAAGATCACCTCGTCGGGAAAACTCCTTTTGAGCCTGATCAATAACATCCTGGATATGAGCCGCATTGAGAGCGGAAAGCTGGAGCTGGATGAAAAGCCCTGCCGGCTTTTGGACGTGATCGGGGATGTGAAGAACTTGCTGCAGTCGGAGGCCCTGGAAAAGGATCTGACCATGGAGGTGGAGACCGGCGGTCTGGCGCATCCTGATATTTACTGTGACAGCCTGCGGCTGAATCAGGTGCTCTTAAATCTGGTGGGCAATGCCGTAAGGTTCACCGAGAAAGGCGGAAAGGTGGTCATAACCGTTGCGGAGAAGCCGGGGGCCGTTGCAGGCAGCGCCAATTTTGAGTTTTGCATTGAGGATACGGGCATCGGCATGAGCCAGGAGTTTGTGAAGCATATCTTCGAGCCCTTTGAGCGGGAGAATACCACGACCTTAAGCGGCATCGCAGGCACCGGGCTGGGAATGGCCATTACCAAAAATATTGTGGACATGATGAACGGAGCCATTGAGGTAAAGAGCAAAAAAGGGGAGGGGACGAAGATCACGGTCACCTTCGCGTTCCGTCTGTGTCAGAAAGAGGAGGAGATCAGCCCGCAGGAGACAGCCCCAAAAGAGACGGGAACGGGATTTGCGGGACCACGGGGATGCCGGCTCCTTCTTGTGGAGGACAATGAACTAAATCAGGAGATCGCCGTGGCGATATTAGAGGAGGCGGGCCTTTTGGTGGATGTGGCCTGTGACGGACAGATGGCCGTGGATATGTATAAAAAGGCGGGACCGGGGTATTACCGGCTGATCCTGATGGACGTGCAGATGCCGGTGATGAACGGGTACGAGGCCACCAGGACGATACGGCAGCTGGCGGATCCCCAGCTGTGCAGCATCCCTATCCTGGCTATGACGGCCAATGCTTTTGAGGAGGATAAGCAGGAGGCCATGCGAAGCGGCATGAACGGCCATATCGCCAAGCCGGTAGACGTGGATCTGCTGTTTGAGGCTCTTAACCGGATCATTGCGTGATCCAGATGGGATCACGCGAAAAAATCCCGGACCGCAAACAGGCATACGTCGCGGGCAAATGCTTTCGGCGGGCATTGGTGTTCGATTTCCAGATAGCACTTGGCCATACTGATATACAGATCAGCCAGCAGGTAGGTAAAGACCGGCTGGCTGATTTTTAATCTGCAGCCTTCTTCCTCCAGCTGGCCCAGGATCTGTTCAAAGATCTGGATCAGATAGTTGCGGAGAATATCCATGAATATCCCGTTTTTGTTGGTCTGGCAGATCTTTCCAAAGGACTCTCTGTTTTGATCCATGACAGAGATCAGCTTGTCCACAAAAGCCTGGCCTTTGCCGTCTTTTAAGTACATAATGTCTTTGTCCAGACGGACGGTGTCAAAGAAGGTCTGGAGGCAGTAGTACAGCAGATCGTACTTATCCTCAAAATACCGGTAAAAGGTGGAGCGGGGGACCAAGGACGCGTCGCACAGCTGAGTCAGGGTAATCTTTTCAAAGGGGGTCTCCTCCAGAAGGGCAAAGAGCGCCCGGCTTAGGAGGAGATACGTTCTTCTTGTGGATATCTTTTCTTTTTTTTCGGTAGATCCCATTCTATGAAAACTCCTTATTTGTGTAAAAATGGACACTTTTGCGGGATCTGTCCCATTTGGGTCAGATCGGGGGAAAGTGATGCTTGAATATTTTACCATAATTGTACATAATATGGCAAGGTTATCATTTCCGGCGGGGCATTGACCGCCGGTGGAAATGATAAAATTTAATTTCAGGAAAGGGCAAGGGAAAGATGGGAGAGAAGAAAGCTTCTGAAAGTTTCATGATGAAACTGGCAAGGTTTATCGTGAATAAGAGAAAGGCGTTTATCGCCCTGTTTATCCTGGCGTGCGTTTACAGCGTCATATGCATCCCCAAGGTGGCAGTGGTGGACGATCTGACGGAGTATCTTCCGGAGAGCACGGAGACCAGACAGGGACTGGATATCATGAATGAGGAGTTTACCACCTTCGGGTCCGCCAAGGTGCTGGTCAGTAATATTACGTATGACAGAGCTTTGGCTCTGGCGGAGGAGATGGAGAAGATCAAGGGCATCTCGGCGGTGTCTTTCTACGATGAAGAAGACAGCGCTTATGACGGCCAGGAGATCGGGGACTATTACAGGGATGCCAGCGCGCTGTACACCCTGACGTTTGAGGAGGAGGAAGACACAGAGCTGTCCCAGGCCGCCATGGTCCAGGTAAGAGAGGAGCTGACCGGGTATCCCTCCTATGTGTACACCACGGTGGATAAGGACGACGCGGCCTCTTTGAAGGCAGACATGAAAGTGATCGTGGTGATCGTAGTGCTTATTATCCTGGTGGTGCTGCTGTTTACCTCCAAGACCTACATGGAGATCGTGATCTTTTTGTCCGTGTTCGGCGTGGCGGCGCTGATCAACATGGGGACCAACTACTGGTTTGGGGAAATCTCCTTTGTGACCAACGCGGTGGGAGCGGTTTTGCAGCTGGCTCTTGCCATTGATTACGCCATTATCCTGTTCCACCGGTTTATGGAGGAGCATGAGGATAAGGAAACCATTGAGGCCGTTACGGTGGCCCTTAGCAAGGCCATTCCGGAGATCTCCTCCTCAAGCCTTACGACGGTGTCCGGCATGATCGCGCTGATGTTTATGCAGTTCGGCATCGGCATGGATCTGGGGAGCGTGCTGACCAAGGCCATTATCATAAGCCTTTTGACGGTGTTCCTTCTGATGCCGGCGCTTATTGTCATGTTCTCCAAGGCCATTGACAGGACCGTGCATCAGAATTTCGTGCCTACCATCAATTTCTGGGGTAAGATGGTGGTAAAGCTGCGTTTTATCGGGATCCCCATTTTCCTGGTGATCGTGGCGGGAGCAAGCGTCTTTTCCGGAAGATGCCCTTACATATATGATATCAACTCCATTGAGTCCAGCAAAAAGAACGAGTTTCTGGCTTCTAAGGAGCGGATCGGGGAGACTTTTGAGGTGACCAATACCATGGCCATCGTGGTTCCTAAGGGGGACTATGAGAAGGAGGGGCGGATACTAAAGCGATTGGAGGCTATGGAGGAGGTGGATACGGCTCTGGGGCTGGCCAATGTGGAGGTCAGCGACGACGGGAAATACATTTTGGTGGATAAACTGGGTCCCAGGGATTTCTCGGAGGTAGCCGGGGTGGATCTGGATCTGGTGCGGGTTTTGTACCAGTTCTATGCCTTTGACAGGGAGCAGTACAGCGCGTTTATGAAGAATCTGGACGATTACCGGGTGTCCATCATTGATATGATCGATTTTATCTATCAGCAGAAGGAGAAGGGC
>Ga0137308_102551_pt1 | contig 11714 bp, 11 predicted proteins | sample Inofrocosms_June_FD_97181 | JGI IMG/M metagenome (GOLD analysis project Ga0137308, IMG submission 97181) | Mouse cecal microbial communities from Vienna, Austria - N-Acetylneuraminic and N-Acetylglucosamine D2O microcosms_June | ecosystem: Host-associated > Mammals > Digestive system > Large...
CTGATAAAAGATAAAAATCGGAAAGGCGGGGGTTATGTTAAATCTTGCGAATCAAACCGCAAGCAGCGCAATGATAGTAGTGGAAATCTTTGTCTGTTTGATAATAATTCTGGTGGAGATTCCTCTGCACGAGTGCGCTCACGGCTGGGCAGCAAAAGCGTTAGGCGATCCTACCCCCGAAAAAAGCGGAAGGCTTTCGCTTAATCCTTTTCTTCACGTGGATATTATGGGAACCTTGGCAGTGGTGCTGTTCGGCTTCGGCTGGGGGAGGCCGATACCGATAAATCCTTTCCGCTGTTCCAAGACAAGGCCGCGTATCGCTACGGCGATAATCGCTCTGGCGGGACCTTTGGCTAATCTGCTGATAGCTTATGTGACTGTGATAGCGGAAAAAATAATTTTGTATTCCAACACCGAGGTTATCGCTTCGGGCAACGCGTGCGCGGAGCTGTACCTTTACTACACCACAATACGGATAGTAAGCGTCAGCATATATCTCGCAGTCTTTAATCTGCTTCCTGTGCCGCCCTTTGACGGAGCGCGCTTTTTTATGGCTTTCCTGCCCACCAAGCTTTTTATAAGGATAATGAGGTACGAAAGAGCGATAATGATGGTTATAATGCTGATGTTTCTGTTCGGAGTGTTCAGCATACCCATGAGCTTTCTTTCGACGTGGATATCAAAGGGACTGTTTTATGCCACGGGATATGTGGAATTTTTTATGGGAGTATAGTTTTATAAAATGCAGGAACTGAACTTTAAGCTTAAGGTGTTCGAGGGTCCCCTTGACCTCATGCTTTCCCTGATACAGAAACATAAATTAAATATAAGGGATATAGAGATATCAGTGCTTCTGGAACAGTTTTTGCTTTATCTGGAGCAGATGCAGGAAGCGAATATGGAGATAGCGGGCGAATTTATGGAAATGGCCGCTCATCTTATTTTAATAAAATCCTCCGCGCTGCTGCCCAAGCACGAGGCGGAACAGCTTAAAAAGGAGCTGGAGGGTACGTTGGTCGAATACGCCCTCTGTAAGGTGATAGCGGAAAAGCTCAGGGAAAAGTGGAAGGGAACGGAGATATTCGTAAGGGAACCTATGAAAATAGACACGGATTTCTCCTATAAGCTTAATCACGATCCTTTTGAGCTGTATGCCGCTGTTGCGGCAATGACCGACCGTGTGGCTATGGCAAAATTCAACGCGCGCCCGCCTTCTATGAAGCCCATTGTAGCGAAAAGCTATGTTACGGTATTTACAAAGGTGCTGTACGTGCTGAAAAAAATAAAGAAAAGCTGCGGAATAGAACTGAGGAGCCTGTACGGCGGGCAAAACCGCTCGGAACAGGTTGCGACCTTTCTGGCTCTTTTGGAGCTTTCCAAATACGGTTACGTCAGTATTTCGGAGGATAACGAGTGGCTGGAATATAAGCCTACGGACAGGGCGGAGCGCATTAAAAGAAATCGAGTAAGCTTTCGGGACGAGGAATAAAACGCTCCATGGAAAGCGTTTTATTTCTGTCCTACGCTCTTGCGCATAAAATTTCGTTTTTTAACGGTAAAGGCGGATTGGAATAAAAAACAAAAGGAAAAAGTGATCGAATGGAAATAGTAGAAGGTATGGCGATAGTTGAAGCGATACTTTTCGCTTACGCCGACCCGATAACGTTGGATAAACTGTCGGAAGCGTCGGGAATAGATACGGATACCACCGCCAAAATACTTAATCAGCTTGAACGCCGTTATTCGGTAATGGGAAGCGGGTTAAGAATAATCAGGTTAGGCAGCGCATTTCAGCTTTCCACTCAGGAGGAGCTGGCGTCCTATGTAAAAGCGGCGTTGGATTCTCACAGGCAAACGCCTTTATCGCAGGCGGCACTGGAATGTCTGGCGGTAATAGCCTATAATCAGCCCGTGACTAAGGGATTTGTGGAACAGATCAGAGGAATAGACAGCTCCGGAGTTGTCAACACTTTAGTTGAGAAGGGTCTTATCGAGGAGGCGGGGAGGCTTGAGCTTCCGGGAAGACCGATAGCTTATCGCACCACTGATACGTTTCTGCGCTGTTTTGGGTTAAAGAGCATTGACGATCTCCCGCCTTTACCCGTTCAGGAAGGACAGCTGATCCTTGACGATATGGACGGAATCGATCAGCGGGAAATAGACGAGCAGGCGGAGAGACTGGCGGGACAGCTGGACACGTATGAGATGGAGAACGACTAATCTTTGGAAATGGTATTCATGGAGGAACTTTTGAACAAAGAAAGGAGACGCTTATTTGACTGCACTTATAATAACAGCGGCGATCGCCCTTTTGCTTTTCCTTCTGTTGGCGTCTTCAATCACTGCCGAGCTTGAATACGACAAAGTCTTTAAATTTAAGATAAAGTACCTGTTTTTTACCATAGCCAAAGACCCGCTTTCACCTAAAGAGCAAAAAAAGAAAAAGCGAAAGACCGAAAAGAAAAAACGCAGGGAGGAAAAAAAGGCAAAAAAAACAGGTAAGCATATAGCCGAAAAAAAGCCGCGGCATTTGCCGACGGAAAAGGCACACACTCCCGAAGCCGAGGAAAAGGAACGTTCCGAGGCTCCGCCGGATAATTTAAAAAGCGCTGCACGGAGTAAACCGGAAGAAAAAAAACAAAAGAAAAAATCCGGCATGACTCCGGAGCTTATATTCAGAATATTGGGTAAGGCCAAGCCGCATATAAAAAGGCTTTTTAAAAAAATAAGGGTTACCGGCGTATATGCGGACATAACCGTGGGCGGCGGCGACGCGGCCAAAACCGCCATAAGCTACGGGGTGCACTGCGCGGCGGTGGACGGACTTGCGGCGTTTTTGAACGGTATGATTACCTTTAAAGCGGAAGAAATCAATATAAGAGCGGACTTTGAATTGGAAAAAAGCGTTTATTACGCTAAGGCTACTGTTAAATTGCGGCTTTCTACGCTTCTGCACAGTGGATTATGGGGAGCGGCGGTCGTTTACGGCGAGCTTAAGGAGCTGAACGCGTTAAGTGAGAAGGCCGAAGGCAGCGCACCGCCAAAAGCGGCATGATTATGTTTAATAAAATAAAATTGACGAAAAATCGTCTTACAGAAAGGAAAAATTATGGCACAGCATCTTGAAGGACTTATGAGCACATCTATGGAAAAAATACGCGAGTTGGTGGATGTAAACACCATTGTCGGCGAGCCGGTAGAATCCCCCGACGGTACGGTTATAATACCAGTTTCAAAGGTTTCTTTCGGCTTTGTGGCAGGAGGCTCGGATATTCCCGCAAGCGTACCCAAGGAGGTGTTCGCCGGCGGCTCCGGCGCGGGCATTTCCATTAAGCCTCAGGCTTTTATAGTTATCACAAGGGACGGAGACGTTAAAATGCTTGAGCTGGGCGCCAAGGACAGCCCCGTAGACAGTCTTATCGAGGGCGTTCCGGGAATAGTTGCAAAGGTAAAGGATATTTTCGCCAAGAAGTCCGATGTTTCGGAAATTAACGGCGAGGATATAAGCGAAGAATAATTTCGTGTATCGAAATTATTCTTCGGTATTATGGCCGTCAGCCCAAGAAAAACTGTCTTAAAAATTTAAAGAGCTTTTCGGTAAAATTAAGCTTTTCCTCGGATCGGCTTACGCCTTCGGCGGCTATCAGATCCACTTTTCGGATAAATTCCCCCTCAAGGTATATTTCTACGCTTCCCGTTTTTTTACCCGCTTCAAAACCGGAGTAAAGGAAAGGCTCCGTGCTTATTTTAAAGGATACGGATTTTAATTCGTTCTGCGAGAGGGGCAGTATTACCCTGTCTCCCAGCGTAAGGGGCACTTTATCCGCCGTCCCTCCTATTACAGGAAGAGTGACGGGGGAGGGGAGAACCACTTCGGTTCTTTTTACCTGCTCAAAGCCGTAGTCAAGCATTTTTCGGTGATCCTCCCAGTCGTCGGGAGCGTTGAGTGTAACGCAGATAAGCTTTACCCCTTTGCGCTCCGCCGCCGAGACAAGACAGCGGCGGGCGTTGTCGGTGAATCCGGTCTTAACTCCGTAACAGCCTTCGTATTGCCACAGCATTTTATTTGAGTTGGCGAGACGGCGGAGATAAGGGGGATTCCCAAATTCCACCTGAGCGTCGGCACAGCGGCATATTTCCGCGAAAACGGGGTTTTCGAGAGCGGTTTTGGTCAATATTGCCAGATCATAGGCGGTGGTGAAGTGTCCCTGTGCGTCAAGTCCGGATGGATTGGCAAAATGAGTGTTGACAAGCCCCAGTTCCTCTGCTTTTTTGTTCATAAGCTCCACGAATTTTCCCATTGATCCGCTTACGCTTACCGCGGCGGCATTGGCCGCGTCGTTTCCGGAGGGGAGGAGAATACCGTAAAGAAGGGCACGTCTGGTGACTATATCCCCCTGACTTAAGCCCATGGATGTGCCTTCTACCTGAATGGCGTAGCTGTCCACGGTAAATTTTTTGTCCAAATCGCCCGCCTCTATCGTTAAAAGAGCCGTCATTATTTTTGTGGTGCTTGCCATGGCGCGTTGGGCTAAAGCGCTTTTTTCGTACACGATATTCCCCGTGTCGGCGTTAATCACCACCGCGCTCAGAGCGGATACGGAGAAGTCCGGCGAAACTGCGGATACCTCGGCGGACAGCATAGTCGGTACAGACAGTGCAACCAAAAAAAACAAAGCGAATCGGAAAAGCTTTTTCACGGTATCAGTTCCTTTCTCTGTGGGTTCCCTTTATTATGTTTGTACAGCATATGAGCAAGAAAGGGATTTGTTGTCCTAAAAAAAACCGCTTTTTTTGATTTTTTGGAACAAAATATTACAAAAAGGAATTTTATATATGGAAAAAAGACTTCAGAAAATACTTTCCGACAGCGGTTATTGTTCGAGGCGCAAGGCGGAGGAGCTGATAGAAAAGGGTCTGGTAAAAGTAAACGGCAGGGCGGTGAAATTGGGTGACAAGGCCGATCCCGAAAAGGATTCCGTAACCGTTTGCGGAGAAAAGATAAATACCGAGGGGATTGAGCTGAGGTATATAAAGCTGTACAAGCCAAGGGGATATCTTACCTCTATGGAGGACGCGCACTCGGAGAAGCTTATAACTGACCTTCTCGGCGGTATAAAAGAGAGGATTTATCCTATCGGACGGTTGGATAAAAACAGCGAAGGACTTATACTGCTTACCAATGACGGAAAATTTGCCAATGATATAATGCATCCGAAGAAGCATGTGGCGAAAACTTACAGGGTAACGATCCCCAATAAGGTCACAGACGAACAAATCGCGCTGATGTCGGTGGGAATGGAGATTGACAGCGGGGTTATCACTCAGCCCTGCGTTATAAACGTTCTTACGTCGGAGAGTATCAGAACGGTGCTGGAATTTATTATAAAAGAGGGAAAAAACAGGCAGATCAGGAAGATGTGCGAGAAGGCGGGACTGACCGTTTCGAGACTGAAGAGGACAAGCGTCGGAGGAGTTAAGTTAGGTATGCTTAAACCGGGAGAGTACAGGGATCTGACGCCGGATGAAATGAGAATGCTCCGAACCGCGATAGGTAAAGCGGAGCCGCCTAAAAATAAAAGAAAAAAATATTATAGTAAATGACAATAAAAATTTCGTTTACTATAATATATTATGGGCGTATCCGAAAACCCGCATTTTTCATTGTTTCTCGGTTTTCGGATACACCCTAATCCCTCTTAAAACTGTTGGATTAGTGTTTTGGGTGCAACCCTTTTTAAACTATGGATAGAATTCATAGTTTAAAAAGGGTTTGGTATTAATTAAAGATTGGTATAACAACATGTACATCCGGCAGCGGTTATAAAGAAATACTGTAAATTTCCGCGTTCCCTTTTTTTCCGATTTTATCCGCCGCCCCCACATACAGCAGTATTTCAAGCAAAAGCTTAGCGTCGGTAGTTTTGGTATATTTCTGAAGCTCCTTTACCGTAAATTCTTCGGGAATATCTTCGGGAAGCAGGGTAAGGTAATCGGAGGGCTTTTCAAGATATATTTCCCGCCTAAGCGCGAGAGGAGTTTTGGTAAACGCTCCTCTTTTCCGCCTTTTTCCCGTCTTTGCGGAAATATAGTTTACGCGTTCCACATCCAGCTCGGCAATACATATGGTAAGATTGGGGTTTGTGAGAAAGCTTTTTATACGGTACAGCTCAAGAAGAAAATCGGTCAGGCTGTTGTTGTATCTGAATCGGCCTTCCCGCAGAAGCTCTCCACTCCTGTCGTCGGCGGAGATAACCCTTGTGCGCTTTTCGTAAGGGTAAACCACCGTTACATGGCAAACCGAAAGCATTACCTCAAGCTTTTTATTCAGTTTGCCGAAATTGCCGGTCTGTATTTCATAAATTCCGTTTTCGGTGACGATGTCGGCGTAAAAGCTGCCTATTTTGGCTTCCTGATCGTACTCGTTGGAAAAATAGTTTTTCAGGACGGAGTGGATTCTTTTTTCGTTAAGTGTTCCTATTCCTCTTTCCGCGCCCGTTTCAGCTCCTGTTTCCGCGCCCGTTCCCGCCTTTTGTCCATTTTCCGCCCGCGCCTTCGCGGCTTCGGCGGATTTTGCCATGGCCTTTTCAAAACGCGCGGTATTCGGCTCGTTTATGACGTTTTCATGGGGGGAGTAAGCGAAAACTTCGGTTTGCTCGGCCTCTATAAAACGGGGGACGCTTATTTGCTCGTTGCTGCCTATGATTCCATCGGCCGTTTTCTTAAGCTCTTCGGCGGCATTAGACACGGCATAGGCGCGGTCGGCGGCGTAAAACATGGAAAGGTCGTTGAGATTGTCCCCGAATACAACCACCTCGTCGGGGTTAAGCATTTCTCTCAGCTTTTTTACCGCGTTCGCCTTTGAGGCGTTTACGGAAAAAACCTCCAGCCATAGCTCGTTTTTTCGGTAGCAGTCAAAGTACTCTGTATAAGCAAAGCCTTTTTCGGCGCCGAAAAGCTCCTTTTTTACCTCGTCGGTAAAGGAGGGATTTAAAAAGGTAAGATAGTGGACGTTGCCCTCAAACAATTCATCGTAGCTTGAACAGGATCGTATGGAGCTGTCGCCCTTTCGATCGTCGAGATAGCTTTTAACACGGCTTTTTTTGCTTTCAAGATAGCTCGCTTTCTGGCTCCCGTCTATAAATGAATATACTATGGGCGCTTCGCCGTATTGTTCCGCAGTTTTCTTTATTCGGGAAAGATCGGCTTGCTCCAATCCGTTTAACGATATAATTTCGCCTGTTTTTCCATCGGCTATAATAACCCCGTTCATAAGTATGACGGGCAGCTTTATTTCCGCTTTTTTCATACGAAAGCCGGCGGAACCGAAACGTCGGGCGGTGGCGTAGGTGAACATTGTTCCGTTTTCCGCAAGGCGTTTCAGAAGCTCGGCGGCGCGGTCTTTTAAGCCGGATTTATTGGTCAGAAGGGTGCCGTCAAGGTCGGATATGTATAAAGTTTTTTTGCTTGGCATTTTTTAGGCTCCTTGTAACTTTTTGGACGAACAACTTTATCTTATCTCACCGTACCGAATTTGTCAACCCCGTTTTCCCTTGACTTTTTTTCTCCGTAGTATTATAATTTAATATGGATTTTGTGTGGAATTTTACGATTTAACTTCAGATAATTTTATATTATCGGAAGTTAAGGGATAAAGATTTGCCGCAACTGGAGTTATGGAGGTTTTTCGGTGAACAATACAGAAATAGTGGCAAAGCTGTGGAGACTGTGCGATGTGCTTCGAGATGACGGAATAACTTATCAGCAGTATGTCAATGAACTTACATACATACTTTTTCTTAAAATGTGCAAGGAAAGAGAGCGGGAAGTGCCTATTCCGGAGCAGTACCGCTGGGACAAGCTTGTAAATAAGCGGGGACGGGAACTTAAAGACTTTTACGCAGAATTGCTAAAGTATCTTGGAGAAAAATGCCCCAAGCCTTTATGCGAAATTTACCGTGAAGCGAGGAGCAATATAGACGAGCCGAAAAATCTGGAAAAAATTATTGCTACCATAGATAAATTCGATTGGTACAGCGTTAAGGAGGAGGGACTCGGAAATCTTTACGAAGGACTTCTGGAAAAGAACGCTACTGAAAAAAAGTCCGGAGCGGGACAATATTTTACTCCGCGGGTACTGATAAACGTTATGACAAGGCTTATCAATCCAAAAGCGGGAGAACGCTGCTGCGATCCTGCGTGCGGTACCTTCGGATTTATGATAGCCGCCGACCGTCATGTGAAAAGCTGTACAGATGATTTAAAGGACTTGTCCGAGCCGATGAAGGAATTTCAAAGAACAGAGGCTTTTACGGGCTGCGAATTGGTTGGCGATACCTATCGCCTTGCCCTGATGAACGCCATGCTGCACGATGTTGAGGGAAGAATATATTTAGGTGACACTTTGTCGGATTTCGGAAAGGCTATTTGCGGTTATGACGTTGTACTGACAAATCCCCCTTTTGGCACCAAAAGAGGGGGTGAAAGAGCCGCAAGGCAGGATTTTACCTTTTTGACCAACAACAAGCAGTTAAATTTTTTGCAGCATATTTACAAAAGCCTTAATCGAAGCGGCAATGCAAGGGCGGCGGTAATACTTCCGGATAACGTGCTTTTTTCGGACGGCGACGGGGAGAGAATACGCCGCGAGTTAATGGAAAAGTGTGAGCTTCACACTATTTTAAGACTGCCGGCGGGAATTTTTTACGCCCCAAGCATAAAGACCAATATTGTGTTTTTCAGGAGAGGACAGGAGGACATAGGCAACACGAAAGAGGTATGGATATACGATCTGCGTTCGCAGCTACCTTCCTTTGGAAAAACCAATCCTTTAAAGGAAGAACACTTCGCGGAATTTATTGATCTTTATAAAGAAGGGGATATTTCACGCAGGAAGGAAACCTATTCTCCGGAAAATCCCGTGGGAAGGTGGAGAAAATTCACCTATGAGGAAATACTCGCAAGAGACAGGACAAGTCTTGATATAATCTGGCTTGACGAAAGGAAGCGGGGTGACGACCTCAGCTTAGGCGAGCTGTTGAGTCAAATAAAGGAAAAGTCCGTCAATATCTCTCTTGCGGTTTCGGAATTGGAGCAGCTTATTGGCAGCGTGGAGGAGTGGGAGGATTTATGAACACCGATATATTTACCGAAAAGGCACTGGAGTTGGCGGTCAGAGGAAGACTGACAAATAAAAGCAACGGCGGTGTTCAGTGCTGCTCAAATGCTCCCCAAAAAGAAAAAACAGACGAGGCGGAGGAATACGAGCCGGCAAGCGCAATAGTGGAGCGGATAAGGGACGAAAGGCAGCGTATGCTTACAGAAGGCACGCTCAGAATGAAAAATATTAAGGTTAATACCGTTATTTACAAGGGCGAGGACGGACTTTACTACGAAAAAGCGCAGGGCAGTGTAAATTGCATTCAAGAGGAGATACCCTACGACCTGCCCGAAGATTGGGAATGGTGCCGATTAGGCTCATTGTTCAGAACGGTTACCGGGAACACGCCTCCCACCGGAGACGCTGAGCTTTACGGCGGGGAATATCCTTTTTATAAGCCTTCCGATTTGGATAAAGGCTTCGCTGTGGATTCCGCTGCCGAAACGGTTACAGAAAGAGGTTTTGAGCGGGGACATACGGCGCCTTTAAACTCGGTGCTGGTGACATGTATAGGTACGGTGGGAAAAACGGGGTATATCAGAAAGCAGGGGATTTTTAACCAGCAGATGAATGCCATATTGCCCAACCGTATGATTTCTCCCGAGTACACTTATTTTTCCATGTGCGCGGACTATATGCAAAAGCAGATAAGGGCAAATTCCTCCTCGGCCACAATGCCGATACTTAATAAGACAAAATTTGACAACCTGCTGTTTATTCTGCCGCCGCTGAATACTCAGAAGAAAATTGCGGAAAAGCTTAAAAGGATAGTTTTCGTTTCGGAAAAAATACGCGGTGAAAGGGAAGAGTTGGAGCTGCTTATTTCGAGAACCAAAGAAAAAGTTCTGGATATGGCGGTAAGGGGAAAACTGGTGCCGCAGGAGGACGGTGACGAACCTGCGGAAGCGCTTCTGAAAAGGATTGGGAAGGAACACGGGAGTGATAAGAGGGACATGGAGGTTGGTTGTGATAATTCTTATTATGAGAAGCTGAAGGAAAAAGCCTTTGAAATCCCCCGTTCGTGGAAGTTTACAAGCTTACGTCGGATAGGGAGAATAGTGGGCGGAGGAACTCCGAAAACCTCGGTTTCGGAATATTGGAACGGTGACATTCCGTGGGTTACCCCCTCGGATCTGGGGGGGAAAGAAAAAACAGCGGTAAACGTGATAGCAAAGGGCGAAAGAAGTATTTCCCGAAAGGGATTGGATTCCTCCACTGCGCGGATCGTGCCTGAAGGCGCGGTGCTTTATTCCTGCCGCGCTCCGATAGGCTATGCCGCCATTGCAGAAAATTCTCTTGCCACGAGTCAGGGAATAAAAGCCTTTATACCGTACTCGGAAATATCGTCGGAATACATATATTTTTGTCTTAAAGCTTTCACCGAAAACATAGTCAAAAACGCTTCTGGAGCAAGCTTTAAGGAGATTTCGGCGGCGGAACTCGGAGCTACGGTTCTGCCTCTGCCGCCGAAAAAAGAGCAGGAAAGAATAAGCTCTAAAATAAAAGAGATTTTTACAGCGCTTGATAAAATTTTAAAATGTTTGGAATAATGAGATCATCAACAAAATAAAACGCTTTAAAATATTTCCGGCCGAAAGACAATGCTGCGTTTTGCAATCGAATTATTGTATAATATATTTGCGACATTTTTCGCAAATATATTTTTACGGAGGCATTTTAAAATGACAGCACAGACAACATTTGAAGAGTTTTTGAAAAAAAGCAACCTTTCGGAAAACACCATCACGTCATATTTGTGGACGGTGGATTTTTTCTCCTCCCATTATGACGAAATAAACAAGGAAAACTTGTTGGCCTACAAAGGGTATTTAATGGAATTTTTTAAGCCCAAAACGGTGAATCTGCGTATTCAGGCGATAAATAAGTACCTTGAATACCTGCATAAGGACAAATTGCAGCTCAGGGCCGTAAAGGTACAGGAAAAAAACTTTTTGGAAAACGTAATAAGCAACGCGGATTACAGCTTTCTCAAAAACCGGCTTAAGCAGGATGGCAATTACGAGTGGTATTTTGTGGTATGGTACCTTGCGGCTACTGGCTCAAGAGTAAGCGAACTGATTCAAATAAAAATTGAGCATGTAAAAACCGGATATTTTGATCTCTATGCCAAAGGCGGAAAGCTCAGAAGGCTTTACATACCAAAAACATTGAAAGAAGAAACGCTGAAGTGGCTTAAGGAAATAGGAAGGGATTCGGGATATCTGTTTTTAAACCGATACGGCGAAAGAATAACTACCAGAGGTATATCCCATCAGCTAAAAACCTACGCGGAAAAATACGGATTGGACACGAAGGTGGTTTATCCGCATTCCTTTAGGCATCGTTACGCAAAAAACTTCCTTGAAAGGTGCGGTGATCTTTCACTTTTAGCCGACCTTATGGGGCATGAAAGCATTGAAACAACCCGTATTTATTTGAGACGCACATCGGGAGAGCAGCAGGAGCTTATTGACGAAATAGTTACCTGGTAAAAAAATCGGCGAAGCCTCCGCTTCGGCAGTGGAAATAAACCTCAGCCAGACGGACTGTGTTT
>Ga0137308_102552_pt1 | contig 11712 bp, 10 predicted proteins | sample Inofrocosms_June_FD_97181 | JGI IMG/M metagenome (GOLD analysis project Ga0137308, IMG submission 97181) | Mouse cecal microbial communities from Vienna, Austria - N-Acetylneuraminic and N-Acetylglucosamine D2O microcosms_June | ecosystem: Host-associated > Mammals > Digestive system > Large...
ACTCCTATTAATTTCTCAATAATTTTAATCATATTTTCTCACCATTTTTACAGACTTTTAAATTTATAAATAAAATATCTGTATATATACTTAAATGTCTGTAATGGAGCATATCTATTTAAAATCTTATTTTCATGCTTCACTCTTGTATCCTCTTTATATGTTTTCCAGCTATTCTCCCATGATACCCCTCCCGCATAAAAATTAGAAAATGTATAATCTATCTGTTTAAAAATACATCTATCCAAATACATTCGAAGAAATGAATCAAAATCAGCACTTATTTTATAATACAAATTAAATAAATATTTTTTCTGAATAACTGTCCGTATAAAAGCTGATTGTGGAATAAAAGGAAGATGTTTTTTTATTGAATTAATTTCTTTGCTTTTTCTTTTTTCTTTCTTCATTCCATCGATGATATTCGCATTGCCATATAAAACATCAATTTTACTATCCATATATCTAACAGCAGTTTCCAAACAATTCCTATCAGCAAATTCATCATCTGCATTCATGTAAATAAGATACTCTCCTAATGCCATCTTTGCGCCTTTATTCATTGCATCATAAAGTCCTTTATCCTTTTCTGAAACCCATTTAAATGAAATGTTTTTATCTTTAAACTTTAAATAATATTCTTCTATTATCTTAATAGTGTTATCCTTGGATTTTCCATCTACTATAATATACTCAAATTCCGAATATGTTTGTGAAAGTATTGATTTAAATGTTCTTTCAATTGTATTTTCAGAATTTAAACAAACAGTAATTATTGAGATTTTCACAAATACTTTTCCTTGTCCTTTCTACACAAATAAATTATCTAAAGATTTCCAACCACTCTGGAGAGTCAAGTATAATTTCTTTTTTTAATTCTTCTATATATTGTTCTTGACGCTTTTTATCTTTTATAAGTCTTTTCAAGTTTTCATCAACAGAGTTTACACTTATTTTAGATATATCACCTGATACCCCATCTCTTATCTGTTCCCTAACACCCGCAACATCTGTTGTGACAATAGGTCTGTAAAAAACCTTTGCCTCTGTTATAGTAGTACAATATCCCTCATGTTTTGAAGTTTGTACATAAATATCACAGTTTTTAAAATAGGGATATGGATTCATTTTTACACCAACAAAATGAAAGTATTTTTCAATACCCAGTTTTTTAGATTCACTTTTTAATTTTTCTTTTAAAGTACCCTCACCAAGTACAAACCACTCTATTTTTAAATTTTCTTCAACTAGATTTTTACAAACACTTAAAGCTATATCATATCCTTTTTGTTCCTCAAGCCTTCCTACTGTCAATATTTTTGTTATGTTTTGTGAAAGTCCTAAAAATTCTTTAGGATATTCCAATTCAGCCTTTTTCTTTATTTCCTCTATTGGAACAATATTTAAAGCAACTTCCGTTTTACTTTCATACTCAGGAAAAATTTTTATAAATTCATCAACCAGTTTTTGTGAAACACCATAAAATCCATTTATACAATCTAAATATTTTTTCAAAACTCTCACATCATATTGTGTAGTTTCAAAATCATTATGAATCCATGTGAATTTCTTATCTGCACTGACTTTTTCAAATAAATATCTGACAAGGAAAGGAGAATGTATATGATAATTTACAGCAATATCATAATGCTGCTGTAACTTTGGTATTTTATCAAAATTTATATTCAGTTCTGCAAATTTCTCTTTAATAAGAATATGTTTAATAGTCCAATACACTGCCTTCTGGTATTGATGTTTATAAAAACTTTCCCTAATGGCAACTTTGCTTCCTCCTACTGGTATGGACCTTCTTACTTTTTCTGACATAGGTATTTGTTTTTTACATACTTGTTCAGGAATCTTTTTTACAAAATCCCCTTTTTCCAAAATCATGTATATTGTTATGTCATTTCCAAACTCTGCTATTTTTTTTGTTAATGCAATTAATGCATTTTCCACTCCTCCACAAAGCATCCATTGAACAAAAATTGCAATTTTCATAATATACTCTCCAAATAATTTTATTTTTCATAACAATACTTTATAAATTCCAATCAATGTTTCATAATTTTGATTTTCTGTATATTTTTTTTCATATTGCTCCTTGGTTGTTTGATAAATACTTTTATAATCTTTGAGCCTTTTGATTGCTTGTATCAACTCATCTGGAGAATTATAATGGAACTTACATCCTGTAATGCCCTCCATCACTATATCATCAGCGTTTCCAAAATCTGAACAAATCACAGGGGTTCCAACAGAAAATGATTCTAATATATTCATTGGAAATCCTTCATACCATTGTGTTGGAAATATTAATGCTCTGGATTCTGCAAGAAGTTGTTTTACCTCCAGATTCGAAATAAATCCTTTCATTACAATGTTTTGAAATCTGTTTTTCTTTATATATTGCCTGCACCATTCCTCCATAGGACCTGTTCCACAAATAATTAACTTTGCTTCATTTTTTTCTATCATTCCCCATGTTTTTAACAGTAAATTAATGCCCTTAAGTTTATCCAACCTTCCAACAAAAACAAACTGATTTTTTCTTTTTTCATATACCATCATTTCTTTTGATATTCCCCTTGATATTTCTTTTGACATGTCTTTAAAAATATCTTCCCTTGTAAAATTTGGTTTTACATAAACATTTTGTTTTTTTATCTGTTTTAATTGTAACAGTTTTTTTTTATTAAACTCCGTCAGACAAATATAATTTATCTTTCCATAAATTCCTGTAATTCTATGAATTTTAGTATTCACCACACATGCGAGTGTCTGAATACGACTGTTTCTATAACACTTATGTTTCACTGCACACCAAAGCCCATATTTCACACAATCCTCGCAGACATGTCCATCCCTGTAAAAAACTGCCGAAGGGCATAAAAGACGAAAATTATGTACCGTCTGAACCACTGGAACTTTACATCTCAAAGCAGCATAATATACCGATGGACTAATTAAGTTTAAAGTATTATGTACATGAACAATATCTATTCTCTTTTCTTTTATTATCCTTTTTACTTCGCGATATGTTTTTATATTGAAAATTGTTGAAAAAGGAAGGTACATCTTCTGTATTTTTGATAATGTATTTAACTCCGAATTATTTCTGCTGTATAAAAATGTTTCATGTCCATGTTTTTCCAGCATTCTTTGTTCGTTCGCCACCACTGTATCTTCCCCGCCGGGAATTTGATAATAATTGTGTACTATAAGTATTCTTTGTTTTTCCATATCTACCTGCCCTTTATGTATGCGTTCCAGATAAATCTTGTATTCGTATGCCAATACCGTCGAAATAATCTCCGCGGTTCCTGAAACAATCTATATATCCATTCTAAATTTCTGTTTTGCATCCATTTTGGCGCTCTTGCGATATTTCCGGCAAAATAGTCAAATCCAGCGCCAACACCCACCATAAATCCTTTTATTTGTCCCTGATGCTTGGCCATCCATTTTTCCTGTTTTGGCGCTCCTAAACCAACCCAGACAAAATCAGAATGTGTTTTATTAATTTTCTCAACTATTCGCCTGTCCTCTTCTTCTGTTATAGTGCGAAATGGAGGGCTGTACATTCCGGCAATCTGGATATCAGGGTACTTTTTGAGCAATTGTTTACGTAATTTTTCAAGGGTTTTTTTTGTGCTTCCATAAAAATAATGTCGATATCCCTTTTGAGCACTTATTTTAAAAATTTCTTCCATATAAGCCGGACCTGTTGTTCGCTTCATTTTAGTATATCCCCGTCTTTTTCCAACAGATGAAAGCGGACCACCATCAGGAATTGCCAAAATCCCGCCATTTTGAATCATACAGTAATCCTTATCTTCCCATGAAGTAACTGTTGTATGTACATTTGATACACAGCAATAGTCCCCTGACAAATCTGTAATATATTTTTCAGTAAACTTCAACAGCCAATTCATATCAATTGCTGCAATATTTACCCCCATAATATTACAAACTGGAATTTCTGACTTATTCACTTTATGAACAAATTGCATGTTTATTTCAGCCATTCTAAAATCCTTTTCACTCAAATAACTATTTTTCTTTTATCTTTTTGCTGTTCTTTATTTAATACATTAAAAAATGATATGCTTCGCCCTTGCCACTTCTCAGTGACATTAACCATTTTACTTTATTCGCAGCGTTGTATCGGGGTCATAAAACCCTCGATATTTGGCAGCTACCTAAAATTTTTCGTTGATGTGTATAATTAACGACAAAAATCAAAAACAGATACATTATAACATAAAAATGCATAATTTCAATACCTTTTTTACATTTGTATATTATCCTTTTAAAGTGTGAACAAAATCCGTTGATACACTAAAAATATTTACAAAAAGAAATAATATAGGATTCTATAAATAATTTTATAAACTATATTTTTGCTTTTAGCAGCCAAATAAAAAAGGGCTGTTGCATTAAGCAGAACACATACAAAATATAGTATCCATGTAAATTAAATACACTATAATCTTGTACTGCCTTTTCTTAGCGCAACAGCCTCATTTCTCCGACATTATAATTTTGCTATTCACTTTTTGTTCTGAAAATATTCTTCAATTCCCGAACATATCGCCTCCGCCACTTTTTCCTGATAATCCTCCTTTTCCAGCAACTCCGCCTCCTCATAATTTGACAAAAATCCACATTCCGAGATAACCGCTGGACACTTTACATTCAACAGTATATAAGAGCTGTCATTTGCCTTTGCCTTTTCTGTATTGCCTTTGCCAGCTTTTCTCCCTCATCTGAATGAGAATAATAAAATACCTGTGCACCCTTTACACCCTCAGATTGATAACTATTCTGGTGAATACTGACCAGAATATCAGCTTGACATTCTTCTGCCATTAAGCAGCGCCTCTTCATATCTGCCGTTTTTTTATTACTGTCGCTGTCTTTATAAAGACCTTCGTCGTCCTTCCTTGTCATAAACACCTTATATCCCGCCTTTTCGAGCTTTTCTTTTGTTCTGACAGCTATTTGAAGATTTATTTCCTTTTCATTTGTACCAGTCACAGAAACCTTGCCGGGGTCTATTCCCCCATGTCCGGGGTCTAACAGTACTACTTTTTTATTCTTATCATTTTTATCAGATGTATTTTTATTATTCCCCGAAGTCATCGCCGGCAGTTTTCCGGCACATATGTATACAAGCAGCAACATAGTTACTGCCATAATAAATTCCAGTATCCTGCGCTTATTTTTCATATATTATAACTTCTCCGTTTTAGACACAGGCATTAACTTCCAGAAGATAATGCTTATATGTCCTTATAACATTTATATAATATATTCCTATTTTCCCGCAGATAGCACTGATTCTAAAAATTTTTCCATTACTCTGATTATCAAATTTTTAATTCAAAATTGAAATATTATTAAAATATTAAAACTCTGCCTCACTGTATTATTTCATATACTCTTGAATTTCCTCCCAGACCGCAGCCTTTTCTAACCCCAGCTTCCAGCATGCTACTCCGCCAATTCCGGCCTCTGACATCACATTTAGCTTCTCCTGCACAGACCTTTCATCCTCCAGCCATATCCTCTCTCTGATGCCCTCTGCCTCATATTCTCCATAGTATTGTCCCAAATCCTCCAGCCATGTCGGAGTAATTCCCTGTGAGGAAAGTTTCTGTTCTGCTGAATCCATTCCCACGGCTATACTGGTTAACCAGTAGTTCCCGTTTATTGCGTCTTCTACATAAGTTCCCTCTGAAGTAAGCCCCTCTTTAGTTTCTGTCCATACTCTTGTAAAAAATGGAATTCCATTAATAATCCTTTTGGCATCTGCGCATACCTTGGCATCCTCAATTCCTTTTTTCACATATGGAAGCGAAGCCACAGAACCTGCGCTGTTGTCACCTGCCCAGTGTTCATCATAGCCCATAATTACCAGATAATCTGCCGCCTCCGCAATCCCCTTTCTGTTATAAAATTCATTGTAGGACTGCATTACATAGGTATCTACTGAAAGAACAAGTCCGTTTTTTCGACATTCTATGGAAAGCTCTCTGATAAACTGAATATAATCATCGGCCATTTCTTCATAAATTTTCTCATAATCAATATTCAGCCCGTCCGCATTACAGTTTATGACTTCACTGACCAGATTGTTGATAAGCCGCTGTCTGCTGTCATAATTGCCAAGAACGGCGCTTACAAAATAAGACCCGTCCTCTCCATAAGAAAAGTCATCTGCCAGTACCCATACCTGCATTCCCATATTATGAGCCTTTTCCACATAGGAAGCCTGAGCAAGAGAAGAAATATTGCCTGTTGTATCTGCAAGCTTGAACCACGTTGGAGAAATTACATTTAAAATCCCTTTTGCATTTCTGGTCACTTCTTCCAGTGTGTTATTTGCTGCTTTCGATGTTACCTGATGCCAGCCCATACATACCTTCTGGTCCATTGTAATATGTGTATATTCCGGCTTTTTATAAGAGGATTGTCTTTCCTCTGTCTCTTCCCCGTTTGTCTCATTTGCTTTAATATATCCTGTAATGCCGTTATCCTTTACTACGCGGTACCATGATTCATTCATTTTTTCCTTTATAATCAGACTCTCGCCTTCTGATACCTCCGCCATATAATCAGAATTATCTCGGTTATATTGTCTGATTACATTATCCTTTACCGGTTTGCATACAGATATTGTTCCAAAATTCTGTGATATCACAACCCTGTTTGGATTTTCATAAACAGTACCATTCATCTCTGTTCTGTCTTTGATACAGTTAAATGAAATATAAACTGTGTCCTTTATTACTTTTGTATTGCTGTCACTACCAATATCAAAACTTTGTACAGCAATGTCTGTATAAAAAATGCGGTTATTTTCTTTATCAAGATAAAACCTGTCATTAATTTCATTATTCACCAGCTCATATGGAAGATATATTTCATCCCCCTCTTTATAAGCTTTTCCAATATTTTCTCCCTCAAGAAGGATTACATATTCATTATCTGACATAATTCCATAAAAACTCTTTAAATCTGTCTGTTTTCTCTGTGATGCCCTTGTACAACCTGCTATAATCAACACTGGCATTAAAAATATCAACAGCATCCATATTTTCTTAAAAAACCCTTTGTTCATTTTAAATTCCCTTCCTTATCTGTATACGAACAAAGTATCGCCCGCACTGTATATCAGTGGCGTTCTCTTTTCTTTGTTCAAAAAATAGTGCCTTTTTGACAATGTTATGGCACAATCGCATAATGATTATGCATAACATAAAATATCTTTTTATATGATATAATAATATACAAAGGAAATCAAGTTTTTATCACATTTCATAAATTAATTATTCTATATATTTTATTAACTGTAAAATCAAATTTTCCCTCCCAACCCTGACAAAAGCCGTTTCTGAAAATCCATGACATACTTCCTTTTTGTATTTGTGAAAATTCTCTTTTATCTTCCCAATTTGTTTCTACAACTTGCAATAATGGTATCTAATGTCATCAAATGAAGCGTAGCGTAGTTTGATGACTCATGCACACATCAGTGTGCTTCATTGTTATCTAACATCATCAAACGAAGCAAAGCGTAGTTTGATGACTCATTCTTTGTGATATATTAAATTTTTGTATCAGATAATAAACTGTTCGTATAAAATACCTAATAAATATCTGTCAGTGTCTCACCTCCCATCACAACTCCCATAAAGTCAAACAAATTTTTTTCAAGTATCTGCCTGTTTAAACGGTTTGTTTCTGTTTCCATCTGTTCCACAAGATTCGGGTCCCATGCTGCCAGCTCTGTTGTATACAGATTAAACGGATAATTTACACAGGAAGCCTCCTGATAATCTGCCACATACAAAGAAGCATATATTTTTGCTCCCTCATATACTGTTGTGTCCACATAAGCACTGGACAGCAGCAGATTTTCTTCCTCTGATGCATTAATAAATGCCCCTGATTCCACCATACTTTCCACCTTTTTTCCAACTGCTATTACATAGTCCTCCCCATTTGGAAAACGGATTCGAATATCAAAGATATCATCAGATGAAATACCCTCCGGCAGCACTATATAATCATAGAGATATGTTCTTACATTATCCTCAAGCCCACAGTCCTGATAAATTACAGAATTCGTAATAATTATGCCGGCTTCCATTCCCACAGACAAATACCTGCCTTCTAAATCTGACCTGTCCAACACTTTAAAGCTGCTTTTTGTTTTGACTGATATTTCCTCAAGGTCCTCTGCGCGTATCAGTTCTCCCTTGCTCATCGAACGCGTCAGACAGTACGCTGTATATACCTTCTCAGAATTTATTTCTTCCATTAAATTCTTAATTTCCTTATCCGTCATAAGCTTTTTATATGTAACTGTCCCGCTGTATACTCCCATTGGAACAGCCGTTATCACTATTCCAAGCAGCATGGCCAGTATCAGATTTCTCTTTTTTTGTCTTATTATCGCCATATAGCCTCCATATATTATAGTAAAATCGCTTCATAGTACACCGCTTCTGTCTCAGAAATACCATAAGGATTTAAAAAGAACTTTTTATTCATCACCTCTATATTATGCTTCCCCTTTATCATCTTTATATCATCTTCATCGCCGCTCAACAGAAACAGCCATTTTCCAATACCGGGAAAATTTTTCGCATATTCATAAAATTCCAGATATTTCTGATATTTCCACAAATTTACAGAACCCATCACTATCTTTTTATCGCACCTTAAAAAGTCCTCTATTGATTTTTGATAATCACATCCAAAATCCGAGACAATACAATCGTAATCCATATTGCAGATTTTAGAATATTGTGCCTTTGTAATAGACGGGTAATAGTGAATCTTAAAGATTTCAAACGGTATTTCATGATAGTTTTTTCCAAAATAAGTATTTTTTATCTGTTCAAATGCACCCTCTCCATTCATTTCCGCCATAGCCACCCTCTTGCAGCGCACCTCCTGAAGATAAGACGCCAACCCTACTGCCAGAGCAGTCACCCCCTCTCCCCTGTCGATTCCCATAATTCCTATGCTAAGCAGTCCGCTTTCACCATATGTTCTTTTCATTTCTGAATCTTTCCTTTCAAACTCGATTTTTCTCAGCCTTTTGTTTTAAATCCTGATATCCAACTGCTGTGCAATCTTCTTATATACCATATCTGATAAATTTTCACCCTCCGCTGAAAGATACGGCATGTCATATCCTGATACTCCCAGAGCAGGCATATATTTTTCGTCTCCCTGTCCGCCATTTAAATTCCATATCCACACAATTTTATCCTGTGGATTTAGAACCACTCTCTTTTCCATAATATTGACCGTCAGTGCTGTATAATCCTCCTCCCAACTGCTTATCCCTGCTATCAGAACCAGCCGGTTTCCATATTCCTTTGCTTCGTTAAACACTCCCTCATCTCTGATAATCACTCTGCTTGACGTTTCTATGCGTATTTTCTTACTGTTGTAAAGAGGCCTGATTGGGATTCCCTGATAATAAAAATTCCCTTTTCCATAGCGTATATTTTCATTTTTTCGAACAATTTTCCGAACCATCTCTGTGTCATTGTTCTCCTCATACAAAACATCTGTTCCCTGCCTGACAAGGTATTCTGTAAATGCCATTGCCAGTACGGATGTACCTATTCTTGACTGTGTGCCTACAAATGATATAATAATTGGATTGTTAATGTTATTTCTGTCTGTATTGTTTTTTTCTTTTTTGGTATTTCCGGCAGGAACAAAAATAAGCTGTTTTTCCACAATATGTAATTTTTCCGACAACAAATCCGCAGAGGCAAATCTGTTCTTTTTGTTTTCCTCCATACATCCTGACAGAATATGGCCCATATATTCAGGAACCCTGCTTATGCCCTCTTTTCCTCTGATTCCGGTCAGCATAAAACACAGGCATGCGCCGATTCCATAAATATCTGTTCTGACATCTACTCCGCTTCCTTGATACTGCTCCGGTGCGGCAAATCCCTGTGTACCTTTTAAATATGCTTTTTCGCTCAGATGACCAGAATACGATGCATTCCCAAAATCAATCAGATAAAGCTTTCTGTCATAAATCATAATATTTTTTGGCTGGATATCCAGATGCAGAACTGCATCTGGTTTTACAGAATGAAGATAGCTTACAATATCTGCAAGCTGCCTGCCGTAGAATACTGTATTTTTTACATCAAATACTCCCTCTGTCTGGATTATCTCGCTCAGATTTCTTCCCTGTATGTATTCCTCGACAATATAATAATATTTTTCAGTCTCTTCCACATCATAAATCATCGGTATTCCTGAAAAATTCAAATGCTTTAAAATGGAAACTTCTGACTGCAGACTTTCATAACCCTCTTCATCCCGAAGAACCTCTTTGATAATCCTTTTGCTGCCCATTGTATGATTGACAGCCAAAAGAACTCTGTTCTTGTCTGACTTCTTTAAGACCTTTTGTATACGATACTTAGAAAATAGAATTTCTTCTTCCTTGTTAGTAATAATCACTGTCACTTCCTTTCAGCAGCAGAAATCATTAACTATCCTTAATTATTATAATATACTTTTTTAATCTTTGCAAGTATTTTTTTATTTTTTTTAATTTTTTCATAAAATTAGCATTGTTCCAGTAAATTCCTCGCATATTTTTATATAAATTTAATCATAATATACTTTACATCCTGGTTTATTATGAGTTATACTATATGAGTGAAAAATTAACAAGTATTCAGTAACACTCAACATATACAAACATAGATTATAAAACCTGATAGTATCTTCTAATCAGTAATAAATCAGATTGGAGCAGCTATGAAGATTGAAAAAATTAGTGAAAATCAAATAAAGTGCCCCTTAAATAAAACAGATTTGGCTTCCCGTCAGATTAAGGCAAGTGAGCTTGCCTACGGAACAGAAAAGGCAAAGCTTCTGTTCCGCGATATGATGCAGCAGGCCGCCAGTCAGTTTGGCTTTCACGCTGAGGATTTCCCTCTTATGATAGAAGCCATCCCCGTACCGGGCGACAGCATTATTCTTATTATTACAAAGGTAGAGGACCCTGATGAACTTGATACCAGATTTTCAAATTTCTCACCTGACGATTCCGAGGAAGACGATGATTCTGAGATTGACTATGAATATATGGAAGACATGGAAGATATTATTGATGAAAGAGAAGATAATTCTTCAAATCTCCTTGAAATGTTTAATCATGTAAGGGATAAGCTGGAGTCTCTTTCTTCTAATAAAGATTTTATCCCTCTTGCAGACTTTCTCAATTCGACCGCAAAAACAAAAACTGCAAAGACTTCCAACAAATCTCTGCCGGAAATTATCACAAGAGTATACTCCTTTGATAATTTAAATACACTTATTTATTTGTCCGGATATCTGCATAATTACCGCGGTCAAAATTCATTATACAAATCCAGACAAAATAACCGTTATTATCTTATTATGAATAATTCTTCACAAAGCATTCAGGAATTTTCCACAACGTGCGCGATTATTTCTGAATTCGGCAGCACAGAAAACTATTCTTCTGTGAGTGAAGCTTATTATAAAGAGCACTTTGACAAAATTATTGAAAAAAAGGCTTTACAAAAATTACAACTAATCAACAGTACAGGAGGTTCCGAAAATGGCACAGATAACTAAAGACATGATTATTGCAGATATTATTGATGTAGATACAGAGTTGATACCGGT
>Ga0137308_102553_pt1 | contig 11711 bp, 8 predicted proteins | sample Inofrocosms_June_FD_97181 | JGI IMG/M metagenome (GOLD analysis project Ga0137308, IMG submission 97181) | Mouse cecal microbial communities from Vienna, Austria - N-Acetylneuraminic and N-Acetylglucosamine D2O microcosms_June | ecosystem: Host-associated > Mammals > Digestive system > Large...
TAATGCTTTTATAAAGCTTAAGCGGGATTTCAGAAATAAATGGGCTTTTCGTGTAACTAAACGAAAGATTTTCTACTGTAATCATGTCTACCTCCATACTGTTTGACTTAATCACTCTGTATAGTCAATTTAAAGGCTGTTTTAAGTCTGGCTGGTTGCCAGACTCTTTAAATAATTTGTGTCACAAGGCCATAAATCAAGGAATACAACGCTTCATCATACTGTTCACCAATCTCTGCTTTATGCAGCGTTGCAAAATAGATTGCGTGGAATGCGGCACTAAGAACTTTTATGTCGACTTCTTTTTTCACAGGAAACAGGGCAAGCATTTTTTCAATCGTATCTGTATCGTCCCGAAAATGCTCCTCCACGATTTCCCGTGGCAGCTTACGCACAAGCAATTCCACTTCATTAACATCTATCAATTTCAAAATCAGCATTTCCTCTGTCATTTTATAGAACTCTAATATCACATCGGTCAGCTTTTCCGCTGACAACTCTGTACTGGCAATGCCAGAAATGGTCTGATACAGCTTGCGGTTGACATTTTCCTGCTGTTCTTGAATAACTTCAAACAAAAGCAATTCTTTTGATTTATAAAAGAGATAAAAAGTTCCTTTTGGAATATTAACCCGTTTCACGATTTCATCGACTGTCGTGCGGCGGACGCCATACTTCGCAAGGCATTTTGCCGCTTCTTCTTTCAGCCGCTTTCTGATATATTCCCGTTCCTGCTCTGAATAGCTCTTTGGCACTTTAATACCTCCTATTTGACTAATTTCGCTTATACAGTCATTATATACATTTTTTAAAACTCTGTCAATCTATCACCGTACATGCCAATAGCCTTAATGTTCATGTTTGATTATTTGATGAATGCGAAGAATCACATAAGTTCCCATACCTTTGGTACTATGAAAGGTAAGTCCGTAATCTTCCCCATAATAAAGCTGTATTCTTTGATGAACATTTTTCACCCCATACCCTTTGCTGTCCTGTGTGAGGATTGTGATGCATTCTTCATCCGACATTCCGCATCCATTGTCCATTACTTTGAAAACAATATCCTGGTTTTCCTGATAACAGGAAATGGATAATATTGCCTGGCCGGGCAGCTCCCGGTGATCCAGACCGTGGATAATGGCATTTTCTGCCAGAGGCTGAAGCAGTAAATTGGGTATCGGACATTCCAGTATACTGCTGTCAATGTCATATACCACATCAAAAGACTGCGAATGCATCATCTGCTGGATGGATACATAAGATTTCGTATTTTCCACTTCCGATGCAATGGTAGTTATTTGCCGGCCTTTATTCAGCATAGTCCGATAAAAGGTGGAGAGAAGGCGGGCCATCTGGCTGATATCGTTTTGGCCGGAAATAATGGCCTTGCTGTTTATCAAAGAAAGGCTGTTGTACAGAAAATGAGGATTGATTTGGGATTGAAGTATTTCAATCTCATATTTCTGCTGCTTTATTTTGGATAACAGAACTTCATTCACCAGATTGTTCAGGGTATGTACCATTTTTTTGAAAGAGGAGATCAGCTGTCCTACTTCATCGGTACTGTCAGAGGAAATATCGATTTCGTAATTTCCCTGTTCAACCTGTTCCATATTGGATGAAAGCTTTTCAATTGGCGCGACAATGATTTTTGAAAGCAGCATGCTGCACAGCAATATGAGCAAAATGCATAATAAAATGATTGTCAGCACAATATAAGTTATATTTACGGCATCTGCTGAAACAAAATCTGTGGGACGATAGAGGACGGCAGTCCAATCGTGTTCTGACAGGGTTTCTTTTTTTGTGATGAAACCAGCCAGGCTATTCTCCTGAAGAACTTCGAAGGAGAGATCAGCAACAGAGTATTCGGCGGCCAGATTTGTGTGCTGATATATTTGTCTACCCGAAGAATCGGACAACAGGAAACCATAATTGCTGTGAAAGAGATTTTTGACAGACGACAAAAAAGACGGAATGTCAATGGACATACATATAAAACTGGTGTAAGTCACAAAATTATAATGCATTTTTGATATCAGGAGCAATGTATTACCGTCCGGAGATAAAACAAAAAAGGGAGAAGACATACTGCAAGCCTGCTCATACCATATTTGATCCGGCGCCTCTGTAAGCGGGCGCAATATATTGCCATGAGGATTGATGCAGGTGTCTGTGTATATAGTGATTGCGTTTATGTCCGTATTGAGAGAACGGATTGTCAAGAACAAAGGGTCAATGGTATCGCGGTAGGTCAGATACATTTCAAAATTGGAATCATATTTCTGTGTGAGGGCAAGACGTATATTTTCGTTATAAGTAATCAAATTCATGGTAGACAGATAGGAATCCAGCTTATGGGTCAACTGCAGGGCTTCCTGATGGAGAGTTTCCTGGAGGGCGGTTTCTTCCCGCTCGATCAGCAACGAGCGCATTTTTGTGTAAGAGAAAATACCCAGCAGTGCGATAGGGATCAGGCTTATTATCACACTGATGCCGATGATCTTATTCTGAAATTTTAAGTTGCGGAACTGTAGCTTTAATCCTGTCATCATGCTCCTCCTTTTTCAGGTCTGCTAACCGCCTTGACGGAACCGTTCCGGTGTAGTTCCAAACCGCTTCTGAAAACTTTTACAGAAATAGGATGCGTTTGGGTATCCTACAGCCTGACTGATATCGGTAATTTTCATATTTGTATGAAGCAGAAGCTCTTGTGCCTTTTCCATCCGAATCTGGTTGATATATTTGTTCAAGGTACAACCGGTAACCTGCGAGAAAACATTGCTCAGATAATTAGGGTTTAAGTATACCAGATCCGCAAGTATATTCAGGGTAAGGTCTTCGCTGTAATGAGTGCGGATGTATTGCTCGACCTGGTATACGGCATAATTGGAGGTATTCTGCCCCTGTTCAAATTCAGCTGTAACAAGCGACAGATAGTGCTCGATTAGTTTCACTATGTCTGAAAAATGACGGAAACTGTATATCTCCTTAATGGCGTTCTGAAGGTCTTCTTCAGAATGGAGAGGAAGCGCGTCCATAAGCATTTTCAGGAGAGTGGTACATATATGGCGGATATAAATATGGGAGAGTTTGGGAATGTCCGCATACTGATCCACCAGGGCATGTACATGGGCTGACAACGCTTCTGGCTGCTTCATTTTCAGGGCGCTTTCTATGTTCTGTAAGATAAGATTTGTGGCATCATCTATGGATGCGCTTTCCGCTTTTTTATCAGGCATTTCACGAATAATATCATGAAAATCTGTTTCCATATATTGTTCCGATCTGGAAAACTGTAGTTTATGGGAATCCAGACGACCCACAATTTCGGTCAATACTTTGTGGAACTCATCCGGGTCTACAGGTTTCAGAATATAATTTACGGCTTTCAGGGACAGGGCGGCTTTCACATATGCAAAGTCATCATATCCGCTGAAGAACAGCACTTCGACATCGGGATTCACCTCTTTGACTCTGCTGACAAGGTCAATGCCATTGAGGAAAGGCATTTGGATATCGGATAATAAAACGTCTACATGGCGTCCTGAAAGCAGCTCCAGGGCCTCGCGTCCGTTCTGGGCTTCCAGGATATGGAAGACATCTTTGAACCGGTTCAAAAGAAAACGAATCAGAATGCGTTCATCTGCTTCATCGTCTGCAATCAGCAAGGTATACATAGGGCAGCCGCCTCCTTTTCGTATGTTTTTGGTACAGGAATCATTATAGCATAGCAGATAAAATGGGGCAATTGGGGGCAATGCAACAACTGTAAAATGTTTCATGAATATGAAAAATGTTATATTTACATATGTAGTATCCAAATATATACTAAACTTACAAACGCTGCAGCGTACAAATCACAAGCATGGAGGACACGGGTAATGAAAAAGAGACTTATGACCAGAGCGGCTGGCATGGCATTGGCGGTTTCAGTTTTACTGGCGGCAACGGCCTGCTCTTCCCAGGAGGATTCAGCATCAAATACAGGCAGCGGGGAAAATGGCTCTGTGAATGCCGGAGCAGATGCAGAAAGCGAAAGAGAGACAATCAAGGTATCCTTAGGCAGACAGACTCTGCAGAATGTTTCCTTTCCCAATGGGGATACCTATGAGGATAACGCCTATGTAAGAATGGCGGAGAAGAAGCTGAACATAGACATCACAGACGAATTTGAGGCCAATGGGGATGACTACGACAGGCAGGTATCTCTTGCATTAACGGCGGGTGATATTCCGGATATGATGAAGGTGGGAAGCCTGGACGAGCTGAAAGAGTTGTATGAGAATGAGCTGATTGCGGATCTGACAGGAGTCTATGAGGAATACGCAAGCGACTACCTGAAATCCCTTTATGATTCCTATGGGGGACGGGCGCTGGAGAATGTGACTTTGGACGGGAAGATGATGGCGCTGCCGGGAACCAATACAGATTCCGGCCCCAGTATCGTGTGGATCCGGAGCGACTGGATGGAACAGCTTGAGCTGAAAATCGATGAGGATCAGGATGGCTGTATCACGATAGAAGATTTGGAAATGATTGCGAAGACTTTCATGGAAAAGAATCCTGAAAATGCGGACAATGTGGTGGGAATCGCATTTGCGCCATGGCTGACCAGCGGCGATCCGGATGGTACATTCAGCATGAACTCCATAGCCTATGCACTGGGAGCTTTCCCTAAGACCTGGATGGAAAAGGATGGGGGGGTAATTTACGGTTCCGTTACGGATGAAATGAAGCAGGCCCTTAAGGTTGCCGCAGGATGGTTTCAGGACGGAATTCTTGACCCTCAGGTGGGAACAAGGACCTGGGATGACATTACGGCGCTGCTGGCAAATGGGCAGTGCGGAATCACCTTTGGTACATGGCATATTCCTGACTGGCTGCTGAATAATGTGTATGCGCTTAACAGCAATGCGACTTTCGAGGCATATACTTTGTCGGATGCAGCCGGAAAGGTAAACTGCAAGCACAATAATGCCACAGCCGGATATATTGTAGTCAGCAAAAAGTTTGAGCATCCTGAGGTGGCAATCCAGATCATGAATCTGTTTTATGACGAGCTTGTAAATTCACGGGAGCTTCTGGAGGAATATCCGGAGGTTGCAGAATATGTTTCAACCGGGGTGGACGGCTCCAGCAGACCTTTCAACATTGAGGTAAATTCCTATACATCCCTTTTGGATGACTATGGGGATCTGGAGCGGTGCCTGAACGGCGAAATCACCGTGGACGAGGTGAAAACCTCTGAACAGCGCTCAAATGCAACCAACATTCTGGCTTATCTGGAGGGGAACGGTGACGCCACTGCCTGGTCGAAATACCATTCCAGATCAAAGGGAGTGGAACTGCTCCAGACGCTGACGGAGAACGATCGGTTCAGCTGGCTGACTCCCATTTTCCCGCAGACCACGCCTACTATGGAAACCCATCTTGCGAATCTGGAGAAGTTGGAGGAAGAAACCTTTATCAAGATTGTGACAGGTGATATTGATGTGGAAAGCGGCTTTGACCAGTTTGTAGAAGAGTGGAATAACCAGGGGGGCACCCAGATTTTAAAGGAGATTGCGGAACAGTTGCAGTAAATGGAAGAAGTGCATTCCAATGGAAGAAGTGCATTCCAATGAAATATATGTATTTCGATTGAGATTACAGCCATGCCAAAGCGGCATGGCTGTATGAAACCGCAGATGAAAAACGGCTGTAGAATGGAGGTTTTCATGGAAAGAATCAAGCATAAAGAGGGAGGAAGTGCATCCCGTAAAAGGGCGGCAGTAAAGCGGCGCTCTGAGATGTCCTATCATTTCATGGTGTTCCCGGGATTGTTCTTCCTGATTTTGTTCAGCTATATTCCCATGTTCGGTGTTATTATGGCATTTCAGGATTTTGTTCCGGCCAAAGGGTTTTTCCGGTCTGAGTTTGTAGGCCTGAAGCATTTCATCTATATGTTTCAATTGCCGGACATAGGGAAAATTATACGGAATACAGTGGTGATAGCGCTTGGAAAGATGATATTTGGAATGGTGATTGCCATCGCGTTCTCCATCCTGTTAAATGAAATCAGGATAAAATTTATGAAAAAAACAGTACAGACCATCGTATATCTGCCTCATTTTCTGTCATGGGTCGTGCTGGCTTCCGTAGTGACAAACCTGTTTGGGCTGGATGGATCGGTGAACCAGTTCATTGCTGCGATTGGGCTTGATAAAATTAATTTTCTCGGAAACAGCAAGGTTTTCCCGGGATTGATTATCGGAACGGATGTATGGAAAGAATTTGGCTACAGTTCCGTAGTATATCTTGCCGCGATCACCTCTATCGATCCGGGACTGCATGAGGCGGCAACCATGGACGGGGCTTCCTGGTGGAAAAGGGTCTGGAATGTGACGCTTCCCGGAATGCTGCCGATTATCCTCCTGATGACGGCTATGAATCTGACCAGTATACTCAGCGCTGGGTTTGACCAGATTTATAACCTATATTCTCCTATCGTGTATGAGACAGGCGACGTTCTTGATACCTATGTATACCGAATCGGGCTGGTGGGAAGGCAATATAGCTTCGGTGCGGCGGTAGGGCTGTGCCGTTCTGTGGTGGGAATGGTGCTGCTCTTGTCGGCAAACGCGATGACAAAGAAGCTGACGGATCAGAAAATTTTCTAGGAGGTGAGACAGATGATTGACAATAAAAGTTTTCATTCCAGAGTGAGGATTACGATTATTTATATCATTGTGATACTGCTGGGCCTTGGGTGCCTGTTTCCATTGTTGAATATCGTGGCGATTTCGCTGAGCGGCAGCGCGGCGGTCTCCGCAAATAAGGTGGGAATCCTGCCCGTGGACTTTACCCTGATTGCCTATGACAAGATTGTTTCGGATGGTCAGTTCTGGCGTTCTTTTATGATTTCCGTAATCCGGGTATTTCTGGCGCTGCTTCTGAATCTGGCGGTAACCGTGCCTATGGCTTATGCAATGACAAAAAGCAAAAAGGAATTCCGGGCCAGAAATATATATATGAATCTCCTGATATTTGCCATGCTGTTCAATGGGGGGATGATACCCACCTATATTTTGGTGAGGAATCTGGGGATGCTAAATTCAATCTGGGCATTGGTGCTGCCTGGCGCGCTTCCGATTTTTAATGTTATTCTGCTGATGAATTTTTTCCTGGGAATTCCAAAGTCCTTGGAGGAGGCCGCACTGATCGATGGGGCAAGTCCCTTTCAGGTATTGTTGAAAATTATGATACCTTGTGCAAAACCATGTCTGGCTACGGTGTCCCTGTTCAGTATTGTGGGAAGCTGGAATGACTTTTTCAGTGGTCTGATTTATATGCAGAAGCTGGAGGACTATCCGATTATGACGTACATACAGTCTCTGAATGTGGACATCCAGCAATTGCTGAAAAGCGGCGCATCCAGCAGTACATTGGAAAACGTGACAGAGCTTTCCAACAGAAATCTGAATGCTGCCAAAATCGTGGTGGCGGTAATTCCGCTTCTCATGATTTATCCGATATTGCAGAAATATCTGATTACCGGGATGGTGATGGGGTCTGTAAAAGAATGATTTAAAAGGCCATGGGTGGTAAAAATGAAATCGCACAGGAAAAAATATAGAATGGCAGGAATATTTATTATATTGGTTATTTGTGGATTGGCGCTTGTTTTATATAGAAACAGCAATACGAGACGATACGAAGAGGGGCAGCTGGAAATCATAGTGAATGGAACAGATAAGGCAAGATATGCTCCGAAAGAGGAAGCGGCAATAACGGTGACCGTCAGGAATGTAATGGAAAAAACAGCGGATGATATTCTGCTTGATATGAAAGTGTATCATTTGGATCAGGTGGTATATTCGGAACAGCAGGACTTGGCTCTTAAACCGGGAGAGGAAAAGGAATTGGCCTTGAAGTGGCAGACGCCTGATTCGGACTACCAAGGTTACCTGATCTGTCTGCAGGTGACAGATGGGAAAGGGAATTGTATTTCACAGGATACGGTTGGGATTGATGTCTCTTCTGATTGGCTGAAATTTCCCCGTTATGGGTATTTATGCGATTACGGGGAAGATGAGGCTGCGGAAGAAATCATTGGGCAGATGAACAGGTATCACATCAATGCAATCGAATATTATGACTGGCATGCCTTGCATCATGAGCCGCTGCCGCCGGAGGTTACCAGGCAGTCCCTTGGAGTATGGGAGGATTGGTCAGGCCGGAAAATCTATGGGGAGACGGTTCGGGATTATATCCAATATGCCCATGACAGGAATATGGTTAACATGGCATATAACATGATTTATGCCGGGACGGACAGCTTTGTAAAAGATGCTGGCGGAAATCCTACAGAAGCGGCCGGCTGGCAGATTTATTTTGCGCCGGATAATGAACGGGGAGAAGGAATGTTCACATTTAAGATGGGCTCATCCCCCTCTGGAAATGGGAATCTGTACTTCATGAATCCATTGAACCCAGATTGGCAGAAACATATTTTTTCCCAGGAAAACCATATTTTTGAGGTGCTGGACTTTGACGGCTGGCATGGGGATACTGTGGGGGAATGGGGAAAGATGACGGATGCTTCTGGGAATCCCCTGGGAACAGGAGAAGACGGAGAGGCGGTTTATGAGGTGAAGGAAACATACCGACAGTTTCTGAATGCTGCGAAAGATGCCCTGGGAGAACGCTATTTATCCTTTAACCCGGTGGGGGCACAGGGGATAGAGCAGGTGAATACCAGCAATGCGGATGTGCTTTATACAGAGTTCTGGCCCTGGGATCAGGACAGGAATGGAGTGCCGTATAATACCTATCAGTCGCTGGCGACGGAAATTGAGAGAACAATGGAAGAGAGCAAAACATATTCCGCAGATGGAAAGGGAAAGTCTCTGGTAGTGAAAGCCTATATCAATTATTATAAGACCACGGGGACTTTGAATGCTCCAGGCGTGCTGCTGTGTGATGCGGCGGTGTATGCAGCAGGCGGCTCGCGCCTTGAGATAGGAAGCGGAAACCATATGCTTCATGTGGAGTATTATCCGGACGATGATATACCCATGGGGGATGAATTGCAGGAGGCTATGGTAAAGCTGGCAGATTTTACGGTGGCTTATGAGAACCTGCTAAGGGATGGGCAGTATACCACGGAGAACAGGGTTGAGATTGCAGGGTATCAGGTGAGTAAAAACGGGCAGAGCGACACTATATGGTCTTATACCAGAGCAGACGGGGAATATGAGATGCTTCATCTGATAAATCTGCTTGGGACAGATAATGAGTGGCGTGATGAGAGGGGGAAAAAGGAAGCTCCTGCATATGTGGAGAATCTGGCGGTGAAGTATTACACGGAGAGGGATGTGGCGCAGGTTCAAATGGCCTCTTTTTCTCTGGACGGCGGGAAGAGCAGAGAACTGCCGTTTGAAAAGGGGGAAGATGCTGACGGCCGGTACATTACGTTTGAAGTACCCTCGCTTGCGTATTGGGATATGGTTTACATGAAATAGGTCAGAGTGTAGAGTAGGCGGTAGGAGGAGAATGATAAATTGATGGAAATGAATAGGGCAGGTAATTGCCAATGGTGGAAAAATGCGGTAATCTATGAGATTTATCCCCGAAGTTTTGCAGACAGCAATCATGACGGCATAGGTGATCTGCAGGGTATCATCTCGAAACTGGACTATCTGGAAAACCTGGGGATAGATGCAATCTGGTTATGTCCTGTATGTAAATCCCCTCAGGATGACAATGGATATGATATTTCTGATTATCAGGATATTGATCCTGTGTTTGGGACTTTAAAGGATATGGAAGAACTGATTCAGGAGGCGGAAAAGCGCCATATAAAAATTATAATGGATCTGGTATTGAACCACTCTTCAGATGAGCATTACTGGTTTCAGGAGGCCAGGAAGAGCAGGGATAACCCATACCATGACTATTATGTCTGGAGAGACGGCGCGGAAGGGATACCCCCCAATGATATGCGGGCAGCTTTTGGAGGATCGGCATGGGAGTGGGTTCCGGAAGTAAAACAGTATTATTTTCATCAGTTTTCTGTAAAACAGCCGGATTTGAACTGGGAGAATCCGAGATTGCGCCAGGAAATTTACCACATGATCAATTGGTGGATTTCGAAAGGAGTCGGCGGCTTCCGGCTGGATGTAATCGACCAGATCGCAAAAGAACCGGACAAAAAAATCACAAACAATGGCCCCAGGCTGCATGAATTTATCCGGGAACTGAGCAGGGAGACATTCCGGAAAGCAGATTTGGTCACTGTCGGAGAAGCATGGGGAGCAACCATAGATTTGGCAAAGTTATACAGCAATCCGGATGGCAGCGAGTTATCCATGGTATTCCAGTTTGAACATATCTGTCTGGATCAGATAGAGGGAAAAGAGAAATGGGATTTAGCGCCATTGCCTTTTTTGAAGCTGAAAGAAGTATTTGGGCGATGGCAGAGGGAACTATATGAAAAGGGCTGGAACAGCCTTTTCTGGAATAACCATGATTTGCCCAGAATTGTCTCACGATGGGGAAATGACGGAAGATACCGCGTGGAATCTGCGAAAATGCTGGCAATCCTGTTGCACGGAATGCAGGGAACTCCATATATCTATCAGGGCGAGGAGCTTGGCATGACCAATGTACAATACGGGATTGAAGAGTATCGTGACATTGAGACGCTGAATTTATATAAAGAGCGTTTGGAGGCAGGATATACAAAAGAGGATATCATGCATTCCATTTATGCGAAAAGCCGGGATAACGCAAGAACGCCGATGCAGTGGAACGACAGGGAAAATGCAGGATTTACGGAGGGAAAGCCCTGGCTGAGAGTCAATCCCAACTACAGGGAAATTAATGCCGCGAAGCAGACAGAGGATGAGGATTCTATTTTCAGATGCTATCAGGAGCTGATTCGTCTGCGGAAGAAATATCCTGTATTTATAGAGGGCAGATTCCAAATGCTATTGGAAACAGATGAGAATATTTTTGCATACACAAGGACAGATGCCCAGACTCAGCTGATCGTTGTCTGTAATTTTTATGATAAGACAGTAAGCTGTCAGGCAGGCTGCTTTGATCATTCTGCGAGGCTGCTTATCGGGAATTATAAAGACACAGGCCAGACCATGCTTCTGCGGCCTTATGAAGCGAGGATGTATTTAAAGGAAAGATAGACCGAGAAAGTCAGCCGCCGAGGCCAATATTATACTCCCAGCCGAAGGCATTTTCAAAGTAAACCCTCATGCCCGCGATGCTTGGCACCACCATAAATGAAACATCGTGAGTGATAGACTATTGGTAGTTACAAGCCATAAGTTCTGGTGTATACTGGACTTATCGGCAAAGGTCGGTTTCTATTTGGAGCATTTAGCCCGTCAAGTAAACTGATCTGTGGCTTCCTCATTTGCACCACCATCTGTCCCGCCGTATACGGCATATAAGGACGTAAAGTAAAATAACAAGAGATAGGGAGCCGTGCCGTAAATTTATCCATCGGAGGTGTCAAAATGGAGAAAGTTTACGACAAATGTTGTGGTATTGATGTGCACAAGAAGCTCATCGTGGCCTGCTTCAAAAAAGGCAGCAAACAGGAAATACGGGACTTCGGTGCAACAACCAGGGAGCTTCTCGAAATGGCTGACTGGCTCAAAGAGGGCGGTTGTGAGATGGTTGCCATGGAGAGCACGGCATCCTAT
>Ga0137308_102255_pt1 | contig 11707 bp, 13 predicted proteins | sample Inofrocosms_June_FD_97181 | JGI IMG/M metagenome (GOLD analysis project Ga0137308, IMG submission 97181) | Mouse cecal microbial communities from Vienna, Austria - N-Acetylneuraminic and N-Acetylglucosamine D2O microcosms_June | ecosystem: Host-associated > Mammals > Digestive system > Large...
TTTCTGCATGTGGACAAAGCGGAAATCGACCTGGAGGCTTCCGTTGATATTTATGATCAACAGGTATATGAGAAAGCTGCGCAGAATCTGCGGCAGATGGTTGAGAAGGGGGTATGCCTGCAGGAGGAAACCCCTTGTTTTTATATTTACCAGCAGGTGATGGACAGGCGGGTACAGAACGGCATTGTGGGATGTGCCTCCATTGACGATTATCTCCAGAATCATATTAAGAAGCATGAACTCACCCGGGCGGATAAGGAGGCGGACAGAATCCGCCATGTGGATATCTGTGATGCCAACACAGGCCCCATATTCCTTACATACCGGGCAGTACCCCAGATTACTGAGAGAGTGGACAGCTGGATTGACAGCCATCAGCCGCTCTATGATTTTACGGCAGAGGATGGTATCGCCCACAGGGTGTGGGTGGTGGACAGCCAGGATGAGATCGCTTTTTTTAAAGAAGCTTTTAGCCAGGTGCCGGATTTTTACATTGCAGACGGCCATCACAGGGCGGCCTCAGCTGTAAGAGTGGGAGAGAAGCGGAGAGAAGAACATCCGGATTACAACGGCAGTGAGGAATTTAATTATTTTCTGTCTGTTCTGTTTCCGGACGAACAGCTGCGGATTCTGGACTATAACAGAGTAGTCCATGATTTAAACGGAATGGGAAAAGAAGAGTTTCTGGAGAAGCTGGGCCAGATTTACCAGTGTCAGGAAGTACAGGGACCGTGCAGACCAAAAGAAAAGCATACCATGGGCATGTATCTGGACGGCCAGTGGTATCACTGCCGGGTAAAAGAGGGGATTGTTGATGAAAATGACCCGGTGGGGCGTCTGGATGTGTCTGTTCTGCAGAATCAGGTGCTCACCCCCATCCTGGGTATTGAGGACCCCAGGACCAGCAGCCGCATTGACTTTGTGGGTGGAATCCGGGGCTTAGGCGAGCTGGAGAAAATGGTAGACAGCGGTATGGCTGCGGCCTTTGCCATGTATCCCACAGGCCTGGATGATTTGATGGATATCGCCGACGGCGGTTATATCATGCCCCCCAAATCCACCTGGTTTGAGCCGAAACTTCGAAGCGGGCTTTTTGTACACCGTTTAAACGGGTAATATGGGAGGCGGTATATGGGATTTTCAGAGTCAGGATGCCCTGGGGGAAAACGTCTGGATCTGAATAGTCTGGATAATACAAGGGATCTGGGCGGTATGGAGGCGGGCGGAGGACAGCATATAAGAGAGGGCCGTCTGTTCCGCAGCGGAGACTTGTATCACGTCTCCTTTGATGACCAAAACGATCTGCGCAGAAAGTATAAATTAAAAACAGTGATTGACTTTCGGACCGAGACAGAGCAGAGAGAACGGCCGGATACCATCATCTATGGCGTGGAATATATTTCCAATCCCGTTTTGGAAGAAGGCACAGTGGGAATTACCAGGGAGCAGGAGAAAATGGAACAGCTCTTTTCCTTTGACAAAGGCGGAGAAGCTTACATGCTGCAGTTATATGAAAATCTGGTGATGCATCGAAGAGCCCAGAGCGCGTATGGCGATTTCCTGCGTCTTCTCAAACATCACAAGGAGGGAGCTGTGCTGTGGCACTGCACTGCGGGTAAAGACCGTGTGGGAGTGGGAACGGCGCTGCTGCTTCATATTCTGGGGGCGCCTTTTCAGAGGATTTTGGAAGACTATATGTGTTCTGCCACATACCTGCAGCAGGAGACAGAAGCCATTCTGCGTATGCTGGACAACCGGGGAGTCCCCAGCCGGGTGATGAAAAATGTGGAGATCTGCCTGGGAGTAAAGGAGTCCTATCTGGTCAGGGCATTTGAAAAGATTGACGAAAAATATGGAACTATGGATAAATATCTGCAAAAGGCCCTGAGACTGTCCCCTTTTGACAGAAATTTTCTGAGGGACAGGTATTTGATATAAAATTCAAATTTATTTTCAGTTTAGAAAGATTTCAGAACTACGACACGCTCCATTCACAATTCTCTGTTAAAGTAATAAATATCAACAGCAAACATAAAATATTTGTTGGGGAGCAATTACAGGGAGTATACAAAGAGTACATACAAAAAGGATGTGAAAAGTACTCACACAGAGTGGCTTTGGGAAATCAGCCGTTGAAGACACACACATGGCATTTTCGGGAGCACTCAGACACAGAATGGAGGTAATCAGATATGAAGTATCTGACTTATTACGAAAACAACGAAATCATATCTACAAAAGATTATAAAGAAGCTGTCGATAAACTGAAGATGAAAAATAAAAAAGATACCGTTCAGAAGTATATTCTTCATAAATATGCATTTACGTTCTGTCTGGAAGAGGTGGAAGATTCTTCACAGTACTATCTGTGCAGAAAACAAAGTGACAGCATTCAGTTTTATTTGGAGAAAAAGAGTGTCCAGGGCAACCTGATCAGCAAGCAGAGGGAAGAGATCAGGGAGGAAGAAGGAGAACAGATACTCAGAGGGGAAATTCAATGGATGAAAGATGACGAGCGGACTCTGGTCCGGGATTTCTATCTGCAAAGTATGCTCAATGAGCTGAAATACAGTCATATGATGGAATTTGTAAGAGAGATCTATCATTATGATAAACAGGATTATGTGGTATTCGACAAAGCCATCCGCCGTCAGGTGGACCAGTATTTTCTGGAATGCCTGTTCGAAGATGATGTAAAAGTAAGCGTCCGCCGGGCGAAAACCATTCCCAGATATATTTTAAATATGCTGTCGAATATTGAACCAGTAACAGAACAATGGGTCTATGCGTGACAGGGAAAGCTCCCGCTGCCGTAAAAAGCAGCGGGAGTTTTTTTATCGTAAAAAAACCTCGTTCCCTATACGACAAAATCAAATGTATAAAAAAGCAGTATTCATCACATCTTACTAAGGAGTGGTAGAAAAACAACCTGTTTTTGAGAGAGCAGGAAAACAAGGAGGAGTTATTTGGGATGGAGGAAAGGATTGAGAGTCTGAGAGGAAAGCTGATTGTGTCCTGTCAGGCACTTCCTCACGAGCCTCTGCATTCATCATTTATTATGGGGAGAATGGCACTGGCGGCCAGGGAAGGCGGTGCCCGGGGAATCCGCGCCAACACCAGAGAGGATATTGAGGAGATTTGCAGACAGGTGGACCTTCCGATAATCGGTATTGTAAAGCGGGATTATCCGGACAGTTCTGTGTATATTACACCCACAATGAGGGAAATAGAGGAGTTGATGGCAGTAAAGCCGGAAATCATTGCCATGGACGCCACATCCGGCCTGCGTCCGAAAAATGTGACGCTGGATGCTTTTTTTGAGGAGGCGAAAGCGCGGTATCCCCATCAGCTGTGGATGGCAGACTGTTCTACCGTTGAGGAGGCGCTTCATGCAGACGCCCTTGGATTTGATTTTATCGGTACAACTCTGGTTGGATATACACAGCAGAGCCAGGGAGTCAAAATTGAGGAAAATGATTTTGAAATAATCCGTGAAATCGTATCAAAGTCAGCGCATCCGGTTATTGCAGAGGGAAATATCAATACGCCCTCCAAAGCAAAACGGGTGATAGAACTGGGAGCTTTTTCCGTGGTGGCAGGTTCTATGATTACAAGGCCGCAGGTGATCACAAAGACTTTTTCAGATGCATTGGAGGGTGGACACGTTCCAGAGCGTGTCTGAAGACAGAGTATAAAATTTGGCAGGAACACAAGCAGAAAAGGAGAAAGCAAAAAAATGCGGGATTTGAATAAGTATCAGGGAGTTATCCCTGCGTTTTACGCGTGCTATGATAAAGAAGGGAATATCAGCCCTCGGGCTGTACGGGATCTCACCGGTTATCTGGTGAAACAGGGAGTAAAGGGGGTTTATGTCAACGGTTCTTCTGGGGAGTGCATATATCTCAGCGTGGATGAGAAGAAAATGGTACTGGAAAATGTCATGGAGGCGGCTCAAGGTAAATTGACGGTCATTGCCCATGTGGCATGCAACAATACCAAAGACAGCCAGGAACTGGCTGCCCATGCGCAAAAGGCAGGCGCGGATGCCATCGCTGCAATTCCCCCCATCTACTTCCGTCTGCCGGAGCACGCCATCGCCCGGTATTGGAACGACATCAGCGATGCCGCACCAGATACGGATTTTATCATTTACAATATTCCTCAGCTGGCAGGGGTAACCCTTACCCTGGGGCTTTTTGCCCAGATGAGGAAAAATCCCAGGGTTATCGGTGTGAAGAACTCCTCCATGCCTGTGCAGGATATCCAGATGTTCAAGGCGGCAGGGGGCGATGACTGTATTATTTTCAACGGTCCTGACGAGCAGTTTATCAGTGGACGTGTAATGGGCGCCCAGGGAGCCATCGGGGGCACATACTCAGCCATGCCTGACCTGTTTCTGAAAATGGATGAACTGATAAGCGGCGGACGGCTGGAAGAAGCCAGGCGGCTGCAGTATGAGGTGAACTCAGTTATCTATAAAATGTGCTCCGCTCGGGGCAATATGTACGGTGTGATAAAAGAGATACTGAAACTCAATCATGGGCTGGAGCTTGGCGGTGTGAGAAGCCCCCTTCCTTCTTTGGAGGAATCTGACGGGGAGATTGTCCGGGAGGCGGCCAGGATGATTCAATGCATCAGAGAGAAGCACCTGTAAAAAAGGAGGGGGAAGACCATGCAGGGTTTTACAACAATTGACCTGGCCATTCTTGTGGTCTATCTGGCCGCAGTTTTATTCGCCGGACTCCATTTTGCGAAAAAGGAAATGAAGGGAAAAGAGTATTTTAAAGGAGATGGAACCATACCCTGGTGGGTGACTTCTGTGTCTATTTTTGCCACACTGTTAAGTCCCATCTCCTTTTTGTCTTTGGCGGGAAACTCCTATGCAGGTACATGGATTATGTGGTTTGCGCAGCTGGGTATGCTTTTGGCTATTCCGCTGACCATACGTTTCTTTCTTCCCATATACAGCAAACTGGAAATTGATACGGCCTATCACTATCTGGAAATCCGTTTTAAAAGCAAAGGGCTTCGTGTACTGGGGGCAGTCATGTTCATTATCTACCAGGTTGGGCGCATGTCAATCATCATGTATCTCCCATGCATGGTGCTGGGAAGCCTGACAGGAATCAGCGTGAATTTTCTGATTATTATCATGGGTGTGATAGCCATTATCTATTCCTATACAGGCGGTCTGAAATCCGTGCTTTGGACCGATTTTATCCAGGGTTCCGTACTGCTTTTGGGTGTGTCCTTTGCGCTGGTTTATCTGCTGGCTCATATTGACGGAGGAATCGGAGCGGTCTTCCAGGCATTTACAGCGGAACACAAATTTCTGTCAGAAGACCAGCCGCTGTTTCGGATAAATCTTTTAAAGGACAGTGTTTTTCTCATGATAGTGGGCGCCGGCTTTAATACTATGGGTTCCTATGTGTCCAGCCAGGATATTGTCCAGCGTTTTACCACCACCACAGATACAAAGAAATTGAATAAGATGATGCTCACTAACGGTGCCCTGTCTATTTTTATTGCCACGGTATTTTATCTCATCGGCACGGGACTGTATGTGTTCTATCAGCAGAACGACCTTCCGTCAGCCGCGGCTCAGGATCAGATATTTGCATCTTATATTGCCTTTGAACTGCCGGTGGGTGTGACGGGAATCCTGCTGGCTGCCATTTATGCCGCTTCCCAGTCCACATTGTCCACAGGGCTGAACGCGGTGGCATCCAGCTGGACCTTGGACATCCAGTCCCGTCTGTCCAGGGAGGAGATCAGTTTTGAAAAGCAGACAAAAATCGGACAGTATGTCTCCCTGGTTGTGGGCATATTCTCCATAGGTGTTTCCATTGTCCTGGCAAATGGCAATATTAAATCTGCATATGAGTGGTTTAACGGGTTCATGGGACTGGTGCTGGGTATTCTCATCGGTACTTTTATTCTGGGGGCATTTGTTCCTAAAGCAAATACCTTTGGGGCAGTGCTGGCTTTTATCGCGTCATCAGCGGTGATGGTGGGCATCAAATATTTTGCGCCAGAGGGAAGCGTATCCATTTGGTCTTACTCTATCATATCCATTGTGGTATCGCTGATTGTGGGGATTCCCGCCAGCCTCATCTGGAGGAAAGTGAAGAAAGACGACTCCATGCCGGATTATTACACCACCATATATGACAATAACAATTAATACAATGATGTACTGGAGCGGCCAGCAAAAAATGGCCTTCAAACACGCTCCGGGGAAGGGGGCCTTATGATTTTTGGAAATTTGGGTCATATAGAGGAATGCGGGTTTTGCGACGTATCCATTCAGGAATGTTTTGATTATGCAGCGCAGCATGATTTGAGCACCTTTCCTGCCGGGATTCATGAAATTGATGGAAAGCGACTGTATGTAAATATCGTGGAATACACCACCACGTCTTGGGATAAACGGTTCTGGGAAGCACACAGAGAATATCTGGATATTCATATTATGCTGGACGGGGAAGAGCAGATTGACCTGGCTTTCACAGAGCGGATGAGACAGGGTGAGTATGTGCCCGAGGATGACTTCCTGCCCATGGAAGGTGAGAAAAATGGATGCGTTCTGCTTGAAAAAGGAGACTTTCTCATCTGCTATCCCCACGATGCGCACAGGACAGCAGTCATGTTGGACCAGCCATGTATGGTGAAAAAGGCGGTTTTTAAATTAAAGTATATTTGAGTTTTGACAATAACGAGAGTGGTCAGGTACAATAAAATGAAACGATATGCATGTATAGACATTGGAGGCACAGCCATTAAATATGGAATTATTGGCGGTGACGGGCATATTTTCAGCAGACGTGAGATGCAGACAGAAGCCTGGAGAGGAGGACAGTCCATTCTTGACAGGGTGCTGTCTATTGTGAAAGAGTGCAGAAGGACAGGGGAAATCAGCGGAGTCTGTATATCTACGGCGGGGGTGGTAGATATTGAGAAGGGGGAAATCATCCACTCGGCTGCTCTGATTCCGGATTACAGAGGAATCTGCTTTAAAAAAGCTGTCTGGGACAGGTTCAGGCTTCCGTGCGAAGTGGAGAATGATGTAAACTGTGCCGGACTTGCGGAAACTGTTTCCGGCTCTGCCCGGGGCAGCTCCAGCGTGTTTATGCTGACAGTGGGTACAGGGATTGGCGGATGTTTTGTGCTGGACAAAAAAGTATTCCGCGGAGCCGCAGGCAGTGCCTGTGAAGTCGGGTATATGCATATGCGCGGCAGTGATTTCCAGACGCTGGGGGCTGCCAGCATCCTGACGAAGAAAGTGACAGAAAGAAAGGGTGCTTCTTTTAGGGAGTGGAACGGTTTCCGGATTTTTCAGGAAGCGGAGAAGGGTGATGCTGTGTGCATACAGGCCATTGATGAGATGGTGGATGTTCTGGGAGCGGGAATTGCCAATATCTGTTATGTGCTGAATCCCCAGACGGTTGTACTGGGCGGCGGCGTGATGACCCAGAAAGAATATCTGGGAGAGAAAATCCAGGCAGCCGTGGAGCGCTGGCTGATTCCCAGCGTGGCGCAGCACACATCCCTGTGCTTTGCCCAGCATGGAAATGCGGCGGGAATGCTGGGCGCTTTTTATCATTTCATTTCCATGACAAAAAAAGGAGAAAATGAAAAAAATCATGACAGAGATTAGAAATGTGAAAATATTTACAGAGCAGCATACCTTTCGGGAAGGGAGCATTGCCATTAAGGATGGTCTTTTTGCAGAGCCGGCAGAGAATCCCGGAAAAATTATAGATGGACAGGGGTGTTATGCAATCCCTGGTCTGATAGACATTCATTTTCATGGATGTATGGGTTATGATTTCTGCGACGGGACACAAGAAGCATTGAGAGAGATCGCCAGATATGAGGCATCTGTGGGAGTTACAGGCATGGCACCTGCCACCATGACTCTTCCGGCAGAGCAGTTGGAAGAAATTTTGTCAAATGCAGCTGCATTTTCGGCAGATAGCGGGAAAAACCCAGGGGAGGCAGAACTGCTGGGGGTCAATATGGAGGGCCCGTTTATCAGTAAACACAAAAAAGGCGCCCAGGATGATACCTATATCATTCCCAGCGATGTAGAGCTTTTCCACCGTTTCCAGAGGGCGGCAGAAGGACTGGTGAAGTTTATCGCCGTGGCGCCTGAGGTGGAAGGTGCTCTGGCATTTGTGGACCGGGTGAAGGATGAGGCTGTGGTATCTCTTGCTCACACCAATGCTGATTATGATGAAGCACTGGCTGCATTTCAAAGGGGCGCCAGCCATGCCGTACATCTTTTTAACGCCATGCCGCCTTTTGGCCACCGTGAGCCTGGGGTGGTGGGGGCTGTGGCCGACAGCCATCATGTGACGGCAGAGTTAATCTGTGATGGGATACACATCCATCCTTCTGTTGTCAGAGCTGCTTTTAAGATACTGGGAGAGAACCGGATTATACTCATCAGTGACAGCATGAGAGCGGCGGGGATGCCGGACGGAACGTATACCCTGGGCGGACAGGCTGTACAGGTAACAAGAGGCCGTGCTGTACTGGTCTCCAGCGGGGCACTGGCCGGGTCTGCCTCCAATCTCATGGAATGTATGAAAACGTCGGTGAAAGAAATGGGCATTCCCCTGGAGACAGCGGTGGCATGTGCCTCGGAAAATCCGGCAAAAAGACTGGGAGAGTATGGCAGGCGGGGCTCCATTACTTTTGGGAAAAAAGCGGACTTGGTTTTGCTGGACCGGGATTTGAATGTGAAGTGTGTGATGAAAGATGGGAAGCGGGTTGGATAAAATGGCTGTGGCAGTCTTCCATTAGATCATTGAATGATAAACTGCTTTGAAAGATGACGAGTTTGGACAGAAAGAGGGAGTGAAGGGAGTGTAAAATAAGGGTTGTATCTTTTGTCCAAACTCTGGTTATAAAATTGCGATATTTTTTACCATGATGACAGACGGTAGAATTCTTGATAACAGATATTTTCTTTTTCGGATAAATTTTCATTCAATAATGAAAAATTTAGAATACTAGACTCCAGCACATCCAGCATAAAAGCAATGAAAGGAGTGATGTCCATCACTTTATCTCCGTCTATAATGGCAGCTCTCATACTTTGCTCCAGACTTTTGTAATACCCGGATACATTTTTTCTGATTTCGGATATGACAGGGGTTCTGTTTATGTCTGCAAAATGATTATGCTGTAAATATGCCTGCATCAGTATTCTGGCGGTTCTGCCATTTCCATCACACATGGGATGGATATAAACATAATAAAAGTGTATGATGATCGATTTCAGTATGGCATTTATATTATGCGTGGAAGAGATAAAATCATATAACTGATTCATTTTGGCAGGTATTTTACTGGGGGATTCTGGAACATGCACAGTCTTTGATTCGTTTGCAATGCAAACTTTTCCTTTTCTGTATATATTTCCCTGCACTGACAGGTTTTCACAGCATTCAGTGGTTACGATATTCCAGAGAGTTAACATACCATCTTTTGAAAAAACCTCAGTGGAATGAAAGGCATAATTGATACCCTTGAGTATATTGGACACCATGATGTGAGATTTGTTCTCGCTTTTATTTGATTTTAATACCTTTTTTATCTCCTGTACAGTAGTCTGGGCACCTTCTATCGTCGCGGATTCTACGCTGTTCAACAGTAAAATTTCCTTGTTCACATATGGAATATCAGATATGCTTTTACATTGGTTTTGTATAGTATTTACGCCGTCTTGGATGTCCTGCGTTAAAAATATGCACAGGGATTCCCCATGTATTCCGCTTAAAGGCAGTTCATACATACAGGATAAAAGTTTGTCTAATTGGCATTTTTCAACCCATCCTTTTTCTGTCTTATATTTTAATTCGTATAAAGAAGTATATTTTAACATATATCAATTTCCTTTTGAATAATAAGCAAATCATATCACTATTTTTTTATTCTGTAAACACTTTTTCAGACTTCCAACAAAAAGCACGCTAAAAAGGAATGGAGGATTTTTCTGCTTTATTGACAAGAGTTTCGCAAACCGATAAAATAAAGCAAAAAGGAGGGAGATCGGATGAATTTTCCAGCGGAGGAATACGACAAAAAAAGCGGACTGCCCCTTGACAAATCTTATCTTGAGTGCGGACTGCCGGGCTTCCTGCAGGAATCCTTAGAGCAGATGAAGGAGGCATGGGCAAAGCGCGATGCAGGAGAAAAGTATCTTCGGTGGGACTGTGATTACTGCAGTCTTCAGAGTGACATTAATAGTGCAGAGGTAAATGGGATCATAACCAGCGAACAGGCATGGTATCTGCGGGAGGAATATCTGCGCATAGAGCGTCCGGGAGTGGTTGAATAAAAGTTTGGGAAAGGGAGAATGGGGCTGGACATGATTGATTTTACAGGGCTGCCAAAGAAAAATAAGTCATACGGGGGCGCAAATGGAAGCAAGATTTCAGTTGTCTATGAAGGGGAACAGTATATGCTGAAATTTCCCCCGCATCCGCCAAAAAATCAGGGGATGAGTTACAGTAACAGCTGTATTTCGGAATATCTTGGGTGCAGGATTTTTGAAAGTGTGGGAATTCCCGTTCAGAGAACCTTGCTAGGAACTTATACCACAGAAAAAGGTGGGGAAAAGGTAGTTGTTGCCTGTAAAGATTTTACATCTGCAGGAGTGGTACTACAAGACTTTGCTTCCATGAAAAATCAGATTATCGACTCAGAGCGAAATGGTTACGGCACGGAACTTACAGACATAATCTCAGTTTTTACGGAACAGACAGCAATGGAACCAGAGAAACTCAGCGGACGTTTTTGGGATATGTTTATTGTGGATGCGTTGATCGGAAACTGGGACCGGCATAATGGAAACTGGGGATTTTTATATGATGTGCAGGCAGACTCGTTAGCTATGGCACCTGTTTTTGACTGTGGCAGCAGCCTTTTTCCTCAGGCAGATGAGGAGATGATTGAGAATATTTTAGCAGACAAAAGAGAAATCCATCACCGCGTATTTAACATCCCATTGTCAGCTATCCAGAAAAATGGAAGGAAAATCAATTATTATCAGTTTATCTCATCATTGGAAAGTGAGGACTGCAGCAGGGCATTGAGACGGATTCTGCCTCGGATAGATCTGAAAGAGATTGACAGAATCATTGACGCGGCTCCTGCCATCAGTGACCTGCAAAAAGCGTTTTATAAGATGATGCTGACAGTGAGAAAACAGCGCATTTTAGATTATTCTATGGGATTGATGCATAAAATTTTTTAATATTTCAATGGTACAAAGGCATCTGCGCGAAGCCCCCGGCCAATTGGCCGGGGATTTATATTCCAGAATATTATGACCTCAGAAAAAAGAGCCCAATATCATTGGAGATGTGGAGTGAGGCCTCTTATGAAGCTGAAAAGTATTTTATACCACCAAAAAGAAGCTGGCAGCCTCATCTTCTGTAAGGCCATATTGCCTCATGATTTCTGATTTTATTTCATCATCATTAAATTGTAGATTGCGGAGCATTTCTATGGCCCCTTGGATGCCCTCTTTTTGGCCTGCCTGTCTGCCTTCCAGCAGGGCAGCCTCTCTGTCAATTTTTCGAATCTCATTTATCCTGGGCTCCATGATTTCCATCAAGGTTTCAAACATAAGATCATCTCCCATCAATTCTTCAACAATGTGTTTATTAGCGCCAATACTTACTTCGAGAACAGA
>Ga0137308_102554_pt1 | contig 11696 bp, 8 predicted proteins | sample Inofrocosms_June_FD_97181 | JGI IMG/M metagenome (GOLD analysis project Ga0137308, IMG submission 97181) | Mouse cecal microbial communities from Vienna, Austria - N-Acetylneuraminic and N-Acetylglucosamine D2O microcosms_June | ecosystem: Host-associated > Mammals > Digestive system > Large...
CTCAGTAGAAAATGCGTTTCTGCTCAACTATGAGTATCGATACGGTTCAACCAGTCACATCCTCTACCATGGATTGACTGCACATCAGGCGGATAAATTGGCGCAGCATCCCAATGTAAAAAGTACGGTCCGGATCAGCGTTTTGGGGCAGCTCTCGGATGAGATGATAGGTGTTCGCAGTGTTAAGCTGGCGGTAACCAATCAGGACTATGCAAAGAGCATCCTATCTGATCCTACAACGGGGCGCTTGCCGGAGAAATCGGGAGAAATCGCTCTGGACGAATTTACTATGGATTCTCTGGGAGTTCTTCATGAGCTGGGCGCCCCGGTGTCTGTTCAATGGACAGATAGCAAGGGAGAACAGCACAATACTGACTTTACCCTCTGTGGATGGTGGGCAAGCCCCACAAACTTCACAGAAGCCTGTGCCTGGGTAACAGCGGAGTGTGCTGTCAGACTTCTGAGCGGATACCCGGATACGGCATCCGTTACGCTGGGGGTTGATCTCCATCAGCCAAAGGAATTGGAACAGCAGGCGCAGCAGATCATGACAGATCAGGGCGTAAATCAGGTTGCCTACACCACCAATCTGGCCTATAACGAAGCCAGGATGGAAATGGCAAGTAAACAGGCAACACCGTTTTACATTCCTGCATTGGTGGTGCTTTTGTGCGGTTTTTTGATGATTTACAGCATCATTCATGTGGCCATGGATCAGGATTCCCACTTTTATGCGGGGCTGAAAACACTGGGCATGACACCGCGGCAGATCAGATGGGTCCTGTTGGAAAAGGCCGCGATGCTCTCTCTTTTTGGTCTGCTCCCCGGCTGGATGATGGGATTTGGTATCCACTATTTGGTTACACCTCGGATCGTGACTGGTATGGAGCAAAACCCGGCGATCTATTTCCTGTCCTGGGAGCCGTTCGCTCTGGCAGCACTCAGCACCTTCGGAACAGTTTTACTGGCGTACTTTCTGCCTGCTGCCCGGACAGGTGAAATGATGCCGACGCAGATGCTGCGGAATTTGGATGAACGGATGCCAAAAGGACGGGGGCGCAGCAGTACAGGGCAAGTCAGTATTTTTCGTCTGGCCCTTCGCTCCCTCTGGAGAAATAAAGGGCGTACAATTCTTTCATTGCTGTCTTTACTGTTCTCCCTTCTGCTGCTCTGTTCTACCTGGATTCGTTACACCAGCTACGACGAAGAACTGTACTTAAGCGGGATGTCTCCGTGGGATTACGCCATTGAAGACGGTTCTGCGGTTTCCGACGTACAGCGGTATAACCCAAATAACCGGGCTATCACGGAACAGATCGTCAGTGATCTGCGTGGACGCAGTGAGGTTTTGGAAGTAAGCGTCCTGAAATCCAAGGAGGTGAAACTGACGGCTTCTGATGAGCTTCGCCAGAGGATCGTGGACTTTTACAACGAACCTTATGATGAAACCATGACCCGCAGAGAAAGTCAGGCTGCCTATCCTGATTGGTGTGCCGGTTTGGACCGCTTGGAACGGACGGGTAACTATTATGGTATAGTTATTGCGCTGGAGGACGCCTACCTGCGGTATGTGTTGGATAACTGTCCGGTTACCAGCGGTGATTTTGATGCAGAACAGTTTGCTAGTGGACAGTATGTTGTGGCCGCAGGCGCTTACGCTGAGGGCGTGTCCTCGCCTGCCGCCGGAGAAACGGTGGAGCTTGGCGGAGAGCAGATTCCTGTGCTGGCTTCTGTTATGGAGGATACATCATTTTTAAGTGGAAGTAACAGTTCGGAATCCAGCTTTCATCTGGATTATTTTGTACCACTGTCCTTATTTGAGCAGCTGTTCCCTGATGAGGGTATCCGTCAGCTGGCAGTCAACATTGACCATAATGGACAGGCGGAATTTGAACGCTATCTCAGCTCGTATAAGCAGGGACTGAATCGCGGGATCGGTGTTTGGATGCGCAGCGACTGTCAAGAAGTTTTTCAAAACGCCAGGCTGAATGAATGCCTGCCGCGGCTGATCGTCGGGATCGTATTGATGATCATTGGTCTGCTGAATTTTGCCAATATGTTGGTTACAAAAACGATGGTCCGAAAAAAAGAATTTGCGGTCTATCAGAGCCTTGGTATGACGAGCAGACAGCTGCAATGGCTTTTGCTGACAGAGGGCTTGCTTCATGCGGCTCTATTGACAGTGGTTTTGCTGCCGGTAACCTTCCTGGTAACCTGGTTTGGGATGCCGGCAGTTTTTTCACAGCTTAACACTTGGTGTATGACCTATCACTATACGCTGGCTCCCCTATGGGCAGCCTTGCCGCTCATGCTGTTGCTGGCAATGGCAGTCCCTCTGATGTGCTGCAGCTTTATTGAGAAAGGAAGCATTACAGAGCGTTTGCGGATTGTTCTGTGAGTTCTAGAAACAACATAGTAAGGCGGCTTCGCTTGCAAAGGCGGAGCCGCCTTTTTTAAAAGGTACAAAACTGTACCTTTGCTGTACCTTTCCTGTGACATTGAACTGGTAAAATATAGTCAGAAAAGGGAAACGGATTCCCGGTCACAAGGAGGAAATACTTATGGAAGCAATTTTGAAGGTTACCGGCCTTAGAAAATATTACGGTAAGGGTGAAGCTTTGGTCAAGGCATTGGATGGTATAGATCTGGAGATCGAGCGTGGTAAGTTTACTGCGATCATTGGCACCTCCGGATCTGGAAAATCTACGCTGCTGAATATGCTGGGCGGACTGGATACTCCCAGCGAGGGCAGTATTCAAATTGGAAATACGGAACTGGCAAAGCTGAATAGCGAACAGGCTACCATTTTCCGGCGCAATCATATCGGCTTTATTTTTCAGAATTATAACCTGGTGCCGGTACTCAGTGTTTGGGAAAATATTGTTTTCCCTATCTCTCTGGATGGCCATAAGCCTGATGAGAAGTTTATCATGGAAATCGTTTGTTTGCTTGGTTTGGAGAAGAAACTGGATAGTCTGCCGAACAATCTTTCCGGCGGGCAGCAGCAGAGAGTGGCGATTGCCCGTGCGCTGGCTTCTAAGCCTGCGATTATATTGGCTGACGAACCTACCGGTAATCTGGATTCTAAAACCAGTGACGATGTAATTGGTTTGCTGAAATTGACCAGCAAAGAATTTAACCAGACAATTGTGATGATTACTCATAACCCGGACATTGCACAGATGGCGGATCGTATTGTCCGAATTGAGGACGGCCGCATCGTGTCTCAGAGAGGGAGGGATGCGCGATGAAAACAGTATTCAAACCAATTCAAACGCTGAATCAGCGTACTTTCAAGAAAAACAAAGGCCGGAATCTGGTGGCGGTCATTGCCATTTTAATGACTACGATCATGTTCACCACCTTGTTTACCTTGACACAGAGTATGAGCAAAAACATGGTGGAAATGACCTTCCGGCAGACTGGTTATGATGGTCAGGCATCTTTTAAGAGCATCACCGCAGAGCAGTTTTCTTTGATCGCTAATCACCCTGATGTTGCGGAAGCCGGAGAAAGCCTTATTCTTGGTCTTGCACAAAACAAAAAGCTGGGTGGCAAACAGGTTGAGATTCGTTGGAGCAGTGACATCAACGCCGAGCATTCCTTTGCTATGCCTACCACTGGAACAATGCCAACGGCAGCAGATGAGATTGCCCTGGACACCCTGATCCTTGATCGACTGGGTATTCCACATCAGCTGGGAGAGACCGTAACGCTGGAATGGCGCAAGGATCTTGCAAAGGATGAGGTGACCACTTCCACTTTTACCCTCTGTGGTTTCTGGGAGGGCAACGAATCTGTCTATGCAAGTATGGCTTGGGTAAGCCGGGAATTTGCGGATGAGATGATCGGTGACCATGTTGCTGATGGAAAAACAAGCATTTTAGGCTTGCATACCGCGCAAGTGATCCTGCATAGTGACCGCAATATTGAGGCCGCCATGGAGAATATTTTGGCGGACACCGGGCTGACGGAGTTGGAATTTGGCGTAAATCTGGCATATTCACCGGAGATGAACGCTACCGCAGCGCAGGAAAGCCTTCCCATGTATTTGGGTATGGCGCTGGTGTTCCTCGCCGGCTATCTGATTATTTATAATATCTTTCAGATCAGCGTTACTGCCGACATCCAGTTCTATGGAAAGTTGAAAACACTGGGCACTACCACAAAGCAGATCAAGAAACTCATTTATGGTCAGGCAAACCGGCTGTGCGTGATCGGTATCCCGCTAGGCCTTCTTCTGGGCTGGCTGTTGGGCATGGTGCTGGTTCCTGTATTGATGGGGCAGTTGGAGGGCAATGCTGTGGTTTCCGCAAATCCCATGATTTTCCTTGGATCTGCCCTTTTTGCATGGCTGACGGTTACCATCTCCTGCCTGCGTCCGGCAAGGCTGGCTGGAAAGGTTTCTCCTATTGAAGCTCTGCGGATGAGTGATGCCGCCATCACAAGCAAGAAGAAAAGCAAATGCACCCGGAATGGCGCTTCCATTACTGGTATGGCCTGGGCGAATCTGGGGCGGAACAAAAAACGGACAGTAACGGTCATCTGCTCTCTGACCTTGGGATTGGTCCTGCTCAGCTGTTTCTACGCTAAGAATGCTGCTTTTGATATGGAGAAGTATCTGTCTGAGCTGGCAATCAGTGACTTTCAGTTGGATGATGCCAGCAGTGAGAACTATATCGGAGGTTATGATCCCAGGGGAACCACACTGAACGCTGATTTGGTCACAGCGGTTGAGGAATTAGACGGATTGGAGTCCATTGGTCATCAATATTCTCATCAATTTGAACTAACACTGAATGATGAGACTGTGCAAAATATAGACACCTTCTATACGCAGGAAATGTTGGATTATTGGGCAACTTACGATCCGTCTGGTCCGGCTCAGATAAAAAACGCCATGGAAACCCGTAAAGCAATCGGTGTACTGTACGGAATGGATGGTATCCCTCTGGATGCGATCGCACAGGAGCAGCATTTGTTCTCCGGCAGCTATGATGCAGAGAAATTTGCCAGCGGCAACTATGTGCTGGTCATCGGTCCTGCCTTAGATTTAGCAGACACAGATAGCTATGCTGCATTGCCTGTGCCTTCTGTTGGAAGCAATATTACGATTGAAAATCGCACCTATCAGGTGATGGCTGTTGTAGATCCGCTTCTGGCTGTGGATGAAGGCTCTTATGAAGGCGGTGTACAGGATCAGCTTTGTATGAGTTTTATTATTCCTACTGTGGCATTCCAGCAGCAGTGGCCAGAGAATACACTGCGGAGACTGTTCTTCAATGTGGCCGATGCACATATTCCCGCAGCACAAGAGATGATCGATGCGTATACCAAAACCGTTGACACCAGCCTGCCTGTGACATCCCGCAAAACTATGGCGGAGCAGTATGAGGCAGAAACACGGGCGTCGGCAGTCATAGGAAATACCATCAGCGTTATCATAGCCCTGGTGGGTGTGCTTAACTTTATCAATTCTATGGTTACGGCTATTGTTTCCCGTAAAAAAGAGTTTGCCATGATCCAGTCTGTGGGCATGACCAAGCGCCAGCTGCGGAAGATGCTGATTTGTGAAGGACTGGATTATGCGGCTGTCACGCTGATTGTTTCTTATATTGTCAGCGCTCTAGTTGTTGGAATCGGTGTCCGTGCCATGACAGCCAATGAGTTCAGCACTTTCCATTTTACTCTGATGCCACTGATGATTTGTACTCCTATCCTCTTGGCTTTTGCGGTGCTTATCCCGTTTTTCTGTTTCAAGAATTTAGAAAAGCAGAGCATTGTTGAGCGATTGAGAACAGAATAAATAGAATGATCTGCCGGACGACGGCAAGCTCCCATTGGCTGCATTTTATAGACAAAGGGGCAGTAGCACTTAGGCTATCGCCCCTTGATTATCTACCAAATGAAAATCAGTTGTTCTGTCTATTAGTAAAACTCTTTGCCCAAATAACTATAACGATTGCGGTTGCAACAAAAAACTCTGCAAAAATTATAGGTTTCCCCCACACTTCCCATTCTAAGGAGAAATAGAAGTAATGTCCTACAAAGAATGCCGCAAGGAATATTAAATAAATTGCAGCCGAATATAGAATGTTTTTGAAAATTTTTGTGCGTGTCTGTTCCCTGTTTAACAGTTGCTTTTGCCGCTGTTCCAACATATCTGTCTTAACTGATAATTCGTCTATTTCTGACGATTTCAACAGATAATCCAGAGTAACATTAAATGCTTTGCTCAATTCAATAATCTTCTCCACTTCGGGTATAACTTGCCCGCTTTCCCATTTGGAGATAGACTGTCTGGAAACATTTAACTGCTCGGCTAATTGTTCCTGCGTCAAATCTCTGCCTTTACGCAACGTTATAAGTTTTTCTGAAAATTCCATGTGTGTTCCTCCTTTTGATTTTGTAACTCAATCATATCAAAAATCGCATTTGCACGCTATCAATCTCGCTTTACATTTACAAAACAAACTGTGGAATTGCGATACAGCGATAGGAGTATATCCCCCGTGATCTCTGCCGATGCTCCGGGCTGTACGGGAGGGGCGGAAGTTGGGCTATATATCCATGCTTGACTATTATCTGAGAGTTGCGTGAAAACTATTGAACCGCTGTATACCGAACAGTACGTACAGTGGTGTTATTCCGAATTCGGAATAATTATTGTTTTACTTTAAGCAATAGAGCCTCCTATCCGATATAAACTAAGCTTGGCTTTCTTATTAACATTTTCGGATATTTGGGTTATAATAATAGCGGACGATTATATCACCAAGCCGTTCCGCCCGATCATTACCCGTCAGAGCGGAACGGTCAGCGCAGGGAATCATCCGCAGGGCGGCGCAATGTTTTATATACGTTTTCCTAAGTGACGGACTTATTACTTATTCGAAGAGCAAAAAGGAGATGACAGTATGGTGAAGAGGAGGCGTCCGATCAGAAATATCATATGCGTTCTGCTGATCGTGCTGCTGTACGCGGCGGCGGCATCCGTCATTGTAATCGGGGTAAAGGGTTACCGGATGTATGAGGATGCCATATCGCAGATGCCGATTCAGGAACGCGTCGAGTTGATTCGTGAGGGAGAAGACTTTACTCATTACTCGGAACTGACGGAATTCTATATTAAGGCGGTCGTCTCAGTGGAAGACCACCGTTTTATGAATCATTCCGGTCTCGATCCGATTGCGATCTGCCGTGCTGCATTGAGAGATATCATGGCGGGATCTTTCAAAGAAGGAGGCAGCACCATAACGCAGCAGCTTGCCAAGAACCTGCTGTTTACGCAGGAGAAGAAGATGGAACGGAAGGTAGCGGAGATCTTCGCGGTGTTTGATATTGAAGAGGAATACAGTAAGGAAGAGATCTTTGAGCTATATGTGAATACGTCTAATTTCGGCAGCGGTTACAACGGGGTTTATGCAGCTTCTAAGGGATATTTTGATAAATTGCCTTCTGAGCTTACGGATTATGAATCAGCCTTGTTAGCGGGGGTTCCCAATGCTCCTTCGCTGTATTCGCCGGATGTAAACCTGAAGCTTGCTTCGCAGCGTGTCGGAGAGGTGCTGCAGAGTATGGTCAGGGAGAGTGTCCTGACACAGGAAGAGGCGGATGATATACAGGGGAATATTGAGATACAGAGAGCGGATGAGTAGGGATCTCATCCGCTTATATGTTGTTCAAATGTTGTACAGAAAATTGTTGACAACTATGGATCAGTCCACTATAATACCTCTGCCCAAGTTCAGAACAGAACGGATTAACCAAAAAGAAAATCAGGAGGGTCTTGCAATGATTATAGACAGGATAGAGGAAAATGGTATCGAGGTCATGTTCTCTTATTTCCCGGCCTGGGAAATGTTTTTCTCCATGCATGTGCTTGCGCAGCCGGATCATCATATGGGCAGGAGAAAATGGAGTCGGGCGGTGGAGGAGAAGAACCCGCGGATGACAGAAGAGATCAGGGATTTGCAGGATCTTACAGGCGGCTGGACGATTTTGATCGATATACCTGCCTGGGATACGTTTCGCCAGATGGAGATTCCAGAATTGCTTGTATATCTGCGCAGGAAGAACATTTACGAATGGAACGAGATGATCCTGCCGTTTGGCAGGAAGATGGATATCAGGGAGAGAGACAGGATTCTTGACGCGGCAAGAGAATACTATCAGCTTGTTTTTGAGAGGGAGGAGATGATCTTAAGGCCCTATATCAGGCGTATTCTTAAGGAAGAGAGAGAATATTGCGCCGGGAAAGGACTCTGGAACTGGTGCGGCAGGATACATCCAAGGCTGGTCGTTGGAGAGGATTATTTAACGTATCTTAAGAACAGAGAGTATACCTTCAGGAAGAAAGAGATACGGAGGATCTATGCGTCGGTCAGCACCTTTGTTGTGCCGCATCTGTGGCTATATAAAGAAGGACAGGCGATTGATATTGTAAAAGATATTCAGGTGGAACAGCCGGAAGATGGGATACCGGAAGATATGGTGAGGCTGTTTAAGGCGCTGGCGAACCCGACCAGGCTTAAGGTTGTGAAATTATTGCTTAAGGATGTCCATACTATACAGGAATTGTCAGGGTATCTGTCCATCAGTGAGGCGGGAGTATTCAAGCATCTGAAAGCCCTTGACGACGCGGGATTGGTTAAGAAGAAGAGACGGGGCGCTTATGTGGAATATCATTTCCAGACAGAAATCATTGACTTTATACCGTATACATTCTATGAGATTATGGGGTAGGATTATGTGGAGGGTTATTATTTCAACTTACAGGAAGAACAGAATAGGAATCTTAAGAGCTGTACCGTGGTCATTTATGGTCTCAAGAATCGTTACAGGGGTGACTCAGATTATATTTCCGTATTTTATGTATCACTATTTTATACATGGGAATCTGAACAGTGAGTTTCATGAATATGCCAACGGGGCAGATTATATGACATATGTTGTGCTGGGTTCTGCGCTGAATGTACTGGCGGTGTCTACTCTTATGAATATCGGCAGGGCGCTGATTACGGAATTAAGAGAAGGAACGCTTGAAACACTTTTGATGACGCCGATGCCAAGGTATGCATATTTTTGCGGGTGTCTGCTGGAACAGACGGCAAGGGCCCTGCTAGAATTCGGTGCAGTGATGGCGGCTGGAGCATTGGTTGGAGCGGATTTGGGATATTTGTTCTCGGTTCGGGCGGCTGCAGTGATCTTATTGGCGGTTTTTAGCTTTTTCTGCATGGGAATCGCGCTGTCGTCGCTGATGCTGTATACCAGGGACACCTATCTGACGCAGAATACATTATTCATAACTATGAATCTGGTATGCGGTATCATGTATCCGATTCAATATCTTCCGGCAGGGCTTCAATATGCGGCGCAGATATTCCCGCTGACACCGGCTGTCAGTCTGTTTCGGAATGTAATGATAGAGAATCAAAGCCTGTCGGGGAATCAGCTTCTGATTTGGCAGATAATCTTGCTGTCCGGGGTGTATCTGCTGATCGGTACGGTCTGGTATAAGGAGATGGAGCTTAAGCTGGTGGAAAGTATATTCGGGTAAAGGAGAGCGTGTGATGTACGGTGCAGTCAAGGGACGTCCAGAGGATCAGAATGCAAGAAAAATTATTGCTCAGCATTTGGTAAAAGATTATATTCTAAAAGAAAAAATAAAGGAAAAGAGCGGATTATTCGGCCGCAAGCAAAAAAAGGTCATCCATGCGGTAAAAGACATATCGTTAGAAATCCCACAAAAGAAAATCATCGGAGTCCTGGGGATTAATGGAGCGGGAAAGACGACGACTATCCGTATGCTGGCATCCGTCATAGCCCCGACGTCGGGCAGTCTGACTATGAATGGAGTTGACGCTGTGAAAAATCATCTGTGGATAAAAGAAAGGATTAATGTAATCTCGGGCGGAGAGAGAAATCTCTATTGGCGATTGACTGCTAAGGAGAATCTCAGATATTTCGGAAGCCTGTACGGATTGAGCGGAGATGATCTGGATAAAAGGATTACATACTTATTAAGAACAGTTGGATTAGAAGAGGCGGCAAATGTTCCTGTCGAGAGATATTCGAAGGGGATGAAGCAGCGATTACAGATCGCACGGGGACTTATCAATGATCCGATATACCTTTTTATGGATGAACCTACGCTCGGACTCGATATCGTGATAGCAAAGGAGATAAGGAATCTGGTATCTGATCTGGCACACAAAGAAGGAAGGGGAATTCTGCTGACGACTCACTATATCAGTGAGGCAGAGGAACTGTGTGATTATATCTATATATTAGATAAAGGCAGGATAATCGCGGAGGGAACGAAGGAGCAGCTAAAGGGGCTTTTGGCCTATGAACCGAAAGTCATCACCAGCGTACAGGAGCCAAGTCTGGAGGAAGCCCTTATTGAGATCATCAACCGCTGCAATTCATAATCACGCTAGTACGCATACAGGAGGGGCGCATGAAGAAATTTTTAATCGTAATAAAGGCTGAGATCACGAAGCAGCAGCAACATGATTATCACTCGGCATATGTATATTTTTCGCTTTTGATCTGGCCGATTCTGGGTTTTTTTGAGGTGTACTATGCGTACAAGCCGTTTGAACTTACAGATTATATGGGGATTGAGGATGGCAAGACTTTGTTGGCCTTCCTTGGAACCGGATTCATGGCATATACCTGCTTCTGGTCTATGGTTCAGAATGCCTGGTCCATGGCGAATCAGGAGCGAAGAGGGGGAACACTGGAGATCGCCTTCCTGACGCCGGCAAGCCGCCTTGCTATGAGTTATGGAAGAGCGCTGGGGGCGCTGATTCAGGAGGTGTGGATGTTCGTCTGTTTCTGCGGGTTTCTTTTGATGTATACTAAGACAATTCGGTGGGATAATCTGTTTCTGCTTCCGGCGGTGCTGCTGCTGCTCATTATTTCTTCAACTGTCTGGGGCGGGATGCTGAACGCGGTGTTTCTGTTCTCCAGAGACGCATCGATCGTGATGGATGTGTTCGATATGCCTATGACCTTGTTTTCCGGGACGAGGGTGCCGGTGGACAACTTCCCGTGCTGGGCGAGAATTGTATCTATGGTATTTCCATTGACATATTGTATCAATATCATACGCTTTGCATTGAACATACAAAAAAGCAGCCGCGGGTGGCGGGCAGAAATTCTGGGATTACTGATTTGCCTGGGCGTAATGACGGCGGTCACGGTGTTCCTGATTGGCAGGGCAGAGCGCCATAACAGGGAGACCGGGGAGCTGCAGTTTTATTGAATCAAAAATCAGAAGTATTAATGCTGAAAGACAGGGCTGCCTGGCTGAACTTGCTTACACACCGGAGGTCGAAACCAACGGCGCTGCTGCAGTAATTGTATTCCAGATTGAAGCATACCTGGATCATATCCAGCGCTTCCTGAAAAGGGGTGTTGTTGCGTTCGCCGTGTCAAACTAGTACAGCATTGCATTAATCTTCGAGTAATATGCACCTGCCTTTTGCGCCATCGCTTCGTTGTTGTCAGTCAACAATGCCACCGCATTGCCTCCTTCCTCCGCCTTGCGCTGACACAAAATTCAGTCACCTATTACTTCGAAATTAATGCAATGCTGTACTAGCAATAAAAGCAAGAAATTGTTGACAAATGTATATCCAAGTGCTAATATGAAATAAATTTCATGTGAAGTTTATTTCATGCAAAGG
>Ga0137308_102556_pt1 | contig 11694 bp, 12 predicted proteins | sample Inofrocosms_June_FD_97181 | JGI IMG/M metagenome (GOLD analysis project Ga0137308, IMG submission 97181) | Mouse cecal microbial communities from Vienna, Austria - N-Acetylneuraminic and N-Acetylglucosamine D2O microcosms_June | ecosystem: Host-associated > Mammals > Digestive system > Large...
ACACCATAATACAGGTAGCAATGCTTGTCCCAAAGAAAAGATTATCTGGAAGCTGTATCACACATTCCACATAGTTATTGTCTATCAAATATTTACGGATTTTCTGCTCCGCACCGCCACGATACATGACACCGGGAAAACATACGATAGCTGCTGTTCCATTTGTCGCAAGCCATGACAAGGAATGCATGATAAACGCTAAGTCCGCTTTTGATTTCGGCGCAAGCACACCAGCGGGAGAAAAACGCTCATCATTAATAAGAATCGGGTTATCATCACCCTCCCATTTGATAGAGTATGGAGGATTGGAAACAATCGCCTCAAATGGCTCATCATCCCAATGTAAAGGCTCTGTCAAAGTATCTCCATGACCAATACTAAATTTTTCATATCCAATATCATGCAGAAACATATTGATACGACAAAGATTATAAGTCGTAATATTGATTTCCTGTCCAAAAAATCCCTGACGCACATTTTCCTTTCCCAAAACTTTTGCAAATTTCAGTAAAAGCGAACCGCTCCCACAAGCCGGATCATAAACCTTGTTGACCTCTTTCTTTCCCAATACCGTAATTCTTGTAAGAAGCTCCGAAACTTCCTGCGGCGTATAATACTCCCCGCCACTCTTTCCTGCATTGGAAGCGTACATTCCCATTAAAAACTCATACGCATCACCAAATGCATCAATGGTATTATCCTGATAATCCCCTAACTTCATCTCCGCAACACCGTTCAGGAGCTTAACAAGTTTTTCATTTCTCTTAGCTACAGTGCCACCCAATTTATTACTATTTACATCAATATCATCAAATAATCCGTTGAAGTCATCCTCGCTGTCATGTCCCTGTGCGGAAGCTTCTATATTTCTAAATACACTTTCCAATGTTTCGTTCAAATTTTCATTGTTTGGTGCTTTCTCTTTCACATTACAAAATAGCTGGCTTGGCAGAATGAAATATCCCTTTGACTGCACCAAATCCTCCCTTGCTTCCTCTGCAATTTCATTATCTAACTTTGCATAGTCAAAATTGTCGTTGCCTGCCTCTACCTCTCCTGCATTTACAAATTTAACAAAATTCTCCGAAATATATCTATAAAACAGCATACCTAACACATACTGTTTGAAATCCCAACCGTCTACACTACCTCTAAGGTCATTTGCCATATTCCATATGGTACGGTGAAGCTCATCTCGCTCTTGTTCTTTCTTGTTGTCAATCATAAGACAACCTCCTTGCATAATTTTCCAAACTAATTTTACTACAAAATATCCAAATTGTCATTTAGATTCTTCTTAAAATTGCATAAAACTTACAAATGGGACAGTTTACCCGTCCCATTCCAATCTTTATAATATGTATATGATTTCTTCCCCCACAATCTCCTCTGCCCTCGCTCTAATGCAATTCATTCTCCGCACCCAAAGCATCTGATTGCTTTCCTTTAACTGCTCTGTCACTTCCTCCCTCTCTGCCATCTGCTGCACCAGCAAATCAAATCTTTCCTCTGCCTGTTCCTGTATCATGAGCAGATGTTTCATTAATTCGCCAGATAGTAACAAGCCTGAATAAATCCCTCTCTTGTACTCTTTCAGATAATGTTTCCGCATCAATCCGAATTTCCTTAACTCTCCTTCCGGCTCTGGATCGGGAATTAAATTCGGAATCAAATAATCTTCACATTTTTCATAGGTTATGTTCATTCACTATTCCTCTCTTTCCATAAAATCTACATTTCCTGCTGCCACCGTTTATTCTTTTCCGGCAATACCTGTGAATTTTTTCTCTGATGGTTGTGTTCATCCGCATCCACTTTTGCATCTTCCAGCTTCTGCTTCATTGTCTTTGGCGCAAGTGATTTTACAAATTCCACAAACGCCTTTCCAAGTCCCCTTGATGCTACAAACCGTTTTAATTTTTTGACTTGCTCAGTAAGCACAGCTATCTTCTTCTCCAAATTTGATATCTTCTTCTCATACTTTTCCAAAAGATGATTTCTTGATACTGCCTTATTAAAAGCATCCAGTATTTTATTCCAGTCGCTTTTCTTCACTTTGACATATTCCTCGCTACTGAAAAGATTAGCTACCGGAACGGCAGCGCTTTTCATATTTTTTGTTTCCGCCGCCACTTCCTTTGAAATCGATTGAAATGTATCTGCCCTTAAATCATGTTTGGCAAGAACCTCCTGCGCCGCTTTTTCTTTCGCCTCTGCTTCCTCAATCTGTTCCGTAAGCTCCTGTGCCTGCAAAACCAATTCCTTGTTATGTACTTCCATTTCCTGCACCTGACCATGTAGGTCAGATGCCCGCTTCTGCAAACTTCCATTACACTGCTCCAAAGTTTCATTCTGCTTATCCAGCTTTTCCGCCTCTGCCTCAAGACACTCTACTTTCCGCATTACCGCTTTGTATTCCGGCAGAGTAAGATTATCGCGCTTATCTCCTTTGATTTCTACCTCTATTCCACGCTCCCGGCATAAATCCATTAAATAATCACGCTCTCTTGCCTCCCAGTCAATTACCTCATTGTCATACCTGCCTTTTCCTTTTTCAAATCCCATCTGCTGAAGGGCTTTGGAAATGCTGTTCCTTGTTTTCATGCCTTTTTGTATCCGTCTGCCACAGGGATATAGTCTATATGCAGATGCGGCGTTGCCTCGTCTAGATGCAGGACACAATTAAATAAATGTAAATTAGGGTTTCGTTCCTGAAAAGTTCTTGCATACTCGTCCAACAAATCAACTGCCTCTTTTGCCGCCTCTGTCAGATTTCCATCTTCATCCACAACAGGCGTATCGTACTTTGTGCCAAGCTGTACAATATTTTCATAAAACACATTCTCCCCGTTATCGGAATTTTCTATCTTTTTCACATAATTACTGATTTTTCTGTCATTGCGTTTCTGCCCTGCATTATATTCCCTGACAGCCTCCCCGAAGCATTTTTCATAAGCATCTGCTATGGATTCCCTGATATATGTTTTGTTCCAGCCTGTCCTTTCCGGACAGACATTATTTGCTATAAATTCCCTGTTGTTGTGCGCCAGACTGCCATCGCCTTTCGGGAAAGATATGGTTCTTCCCGCCATTTTCTGCCTCCCTTCCGTCTTAAATATTGCTCTAAATGCTTCGCATTTATCGCTGCTGTGCCAGTGAAAACAAATGCCGCCTTGCGTCGCTTGTTTTCACTGGCACAGCATTTTGTTACTTTTGACAAAAGTAACGCCTTATTACTTCTGACACATACGCATCAGAAGTAAGGCGCTCTCCGAGGGTAGTTTTTGCCTTTGGCAAACACGGTTGCCTGACGGCATCCATAGTCTGTCGAAAAGAACATTCGACAAACTACTCATTCCGGCAAAAAGCCGCCGTCATTCGCTTTGGGGGACAGTATCGAATAAATACTTTTCGGAACCTTTCCGTAAGCTCCCTTTTCGGAAATGGGTACCGAATATATAAATTCGGAACCGCCTATTCACCCATTGTAAAGGCAAACGCCATCATATCCTCGGATAATTCTACCTCATGCGTCTGCCTTAATTCATTACTGTCAGTCATTTCCGCTGCCTTAACCGCGCCTACTTGAAAATCTGAAGTATGTTCCTGAAAGCATTTTTCCATATGTTCTGTCAAAATTACCTGTAAACTCCGAAACTTAGCTTCCAGCACCCTCGCAAATATTTCTTCAAACTGTTCAAATTCGTGTTCTGACTGTTCTAATGAAAGAGTAAGTAATTCTTCCGGTTTATCTGCTCTTATTTCATTCTTGCTGTCAAGAACCGCAACAAACGCATCAGAAAGTATCTTCCCGTAAGAACCGTCCCTTCTCGTTATTCCCTGTAAATATTCCCAAGTCCTGCGCTGGTTTTCATCTTCCATGCAGAATTTTATATTACTGCATTTATAAGTTTTCCTCATGGCATTACCTCTGTCTGCGCTGTTTTTGTGCCGCAAGATACTCATACCCCTTTGCATTGGCACAAATATCAGTAATAAAAGTAACTTCCGCTTTACCTGCCAATTCTGTGTAATTCCGAAGCAGACATCCACCTCCGCCAATCACATATAAATGCACCAATCCTTCTTTATAGCCGTAATCAACCAAACGCTTTCTAATATTTTCTGCATACTGTTTTGCTATACGCTCTACTTTTACAGCCGTAACATCTGTTCTTCCCTGTATTCCATTCCAGAGAAGCGGTTCAATCAGCATTTCGGGAATATCTTCACCATTTTCTTTTGACAACTCTTTCTGTATCTCCTTCATGCAGATACCCACGCCAAATTTATCTGTCACAAGGCTCTTTTCCAATGGCCTGTTATCAATGATCTGCATCACGTTCATGGTACCGTTTCCAATGTCTGCCAGCATATTCATCCCCCGCATTGCGCCCAAATTAACAATCGCGGCAAATCCCTGCGGGAACACCTCTGCACCGCACAGATGCACATGATATCTCTCCTTACGAAACAGTTAAAGAAACTGCATGATGAATATACCGAAAAATACGAGAACACGCACAAGAAAGACCGAGAAGCAGTTTGGAAAGAATATATTCAGAAAAACAAAGAATTGCTGGGATAAAAGTTTTAGAATTGACAATATTATAAAACATCAAATTTGCATATTGACAATCAACGAAAATATGATATTCTATAATGATACAATTATCAAGATTGTATGGAGGCATGGGCGAAAGGAGATATAAATATATGTATGAATATGTAAAAAAATCCGAATATGCCTCTGTCAGAAAAGAACTTGAAGAAATTATTAAGAGAGTTCAAAATGAGATGCGTAAAACGTATGGGCTGACTTTTCAGTTTCAACTAATCGGAAGTGGGAAAAGACATCTTGTAACTAGAATCCGTGGTGGAAATAGCGGATATGATTTTGATTATAATTTGATTATCCAGCGTTGGGGAGATATGTATAATAGTAAGGATATGGTTGTAAAGCAAGGGTTCATGGATGCATTTAAAGAAGCTGTGAAAGGAACGCCATATTCATCACCAAAGGATTCGACATCTGCTATTACAATAAAGGTCATTGATAGAAAGCAAAAGAAAATATTGCGCAGTTGTGATTTTGCCATTATCTATTATGCGGATTACAGTGTAAATAATGGCTATTACTATTTGAGAAATGATAAGAAACGTAAGGTATATGAATTTGTTTTTCGTTCCATAAATTCTGGTATAGAGGAAAAGATGCATGATATTCTTGGGAAAAATGGCGGCTGGGCGTATATTAGCGAAGAATATCGAAAACTGAAAGATATCAATGAAGGAAAAGGGAAACATTCGTATTCTCTCTATGCTGAAGCAGTAAATAACGTGTACAACCAGATGTACTTACAATGAAAAAGGCTAATCCATTTCCAAATATTTTAGAAGCATTATAGAAGCACAGGCAACCCACTAAGTTATTCTTTATTTAAAAAGGCTTTCGGAGAAATCCCCGAAAGCCTTGATTTTACTGAATAAATTGTAATTACTCAATGATAGTAGCAACCCTACCAGAACCAACTGTTCTACCACCCTCACGGTATTTGAATAGCGTTTTTTGTGGTATTTTCTATACTTTTTATTGCGGAAAACAGCGTAAAATCGTTGTTTTTGTGTAGCGTATTTTTATTTGCATGATTTCTTGGCACCGTTTCGGCACCAAAATACTTTTCTCCTTATCTGCTCTTATTACATGGTGCTAGCACCATGTTTGATACATCATTATAGGAAAAACATTTGTTATCGTTTTTTCAACGTGTTCTTTACTATTCTGCACTTATTTATGTCTTATACAAATACACGCCTATTTTTACCTCAATTACATCATTTATTATAGCTTGCTAATTTTTGCCGTTATTATGCTTCTATTAATATATATCAACACTTCCTAACTCAACACCCCATTTGAAAAACATAATGTTAGAACAAAATTCATATCTAAATAATCAAAAATAGTCTATTTAATTTTAAGTTCATTTATTTCTTTCATTTATTTTTAATAAAGGATTTTAAATATTTATCCACACTTTCCCAATAAGGTATTTCAATCAACCGTATCCCCTTATTTTTGCAATAAGAGCGTTTCATCTCATCATTCACTCTCTGTCGCTCAAACTTTTTTTCACCACCAAAAAATTCAACAGCCTCAAAATGCTGTTCTCCTTGGTATTCCACTAACGCTACTAATTCCTCATTTTCATTAAATAATGCAAAATCAAATTTCAAAGGTAAACCGCCAACCAAATCAGGAAAACCATATTGAATCTCATACCTTATATTATGTTTTCGTAAAAATTCTGCAATTTCTCGCTCTCCACGTGAATTTAAACAACCACAAGAAATTGTTCCATTCATTAAACTATCTTTCTGAATTATCTTTTGATTTCCACAATCACACTGGCATAAGAATTGTGGTCTTGCTCTCCCATTTTCAGATGTTATATAATCCTCCACTCGCCTTAACACAAGCAACATACCAAATCTTTGACCAGATATATCCTGAAAATGAGTTTCACTGGTCCTTTCTAGTTTATAACAACCGCAAGAATGTGTATTTCCTGATGTTAAGTCTGTTCCATTCACATATATAATATTTCCACAATCACATTGACATTTCCACCGACTACGTCTTTTTCCATTTATAGGACTAACAAAATCCTCTACTTGACATAAGACAGTCAATCTATCAAATTTTTCACCTACTAAATTAAGCATTCGCTCTTCTCTTAACTTTTCCAGTGCATAACAGCCACAAGACACCGAATTTCCAGAGGTTAATGAAGTTCCTCTTATTATTTTTTCATTTCCGCAATCGCAACGACATTTCCAATAACTCCCTGACTTCTCTGTTTCCGCCTTTTCTATCACAGTCCAACGACCAAATCGACAATTTGATAAATCTCTTGTTCTTTTCAAACTAATTTTTATCTTACTACATTGATTACAGCAACTAGATTTACCGCTTTTTAGCCAACTTCCACGAGTAATATAATCTCTCCCACACTCACACCGACATAAATATCTCTTTTCATGTTGCCCTTTTGGACTAATATAATCATCTGCTCGTTTTATAACTGTTAATGCACCAAACTTTGTACCAGATAATATTTCTGATTTACTATACAATTACCAATTGCCCCCTATTACTGCTCGCTTACTACATTTCGCAAAAGTTTTTGACTTATTATTAAAATTTCTAAAACGCTTTATTCATATCAATACAAAAACCAATTTCTTTCAATTCTTTTAAAACTTCTACTTGCCAATATGAACTATTTGTATAAACAACTCCCTGCAAATCAGATGGTATTTCAATATCTTCATCTGCAATCATTATCACATGTTTTCTCCCTAATTTGCCCATAAAATACCCTGCTTCAAATACGACATTTTGTCTCGCTCTTGCTTGATAATCAGTATCATTCATTGCCTTACCCATATCATCTTTTGTAAACAAGCAAATAGCAGCAGCAACTTCACTATTTCTTTCAAACTTCTCTATAATTGTTGCGCCTCTATTTGTTTGCTCATTTAATATAATCGCTTTTATACCTTGCCTTTCAATCAAACGTGCAATAGATTCTTTAAGTTCCCCATCATGTCCATGAACAATAAACACTTTGGAATATTCCAACCTACATTCATTCATTAATGTAGGTTTATTTACTGTTTCTGTTTCTTCTTCCATTTCATCTAAATAAACTTTAAAAATGGCTTTTGTTTCCTCTAATCCATTCCGACAAGCCTCTACATAATCAGAATGAGTATCTTCAAACGTATATACCATTAAAGAATAACTTATATCAGAAAACGCCTTGAATTCTGAATATTCTCCGTATTTCTTTCTAATAAATCTCTCTGCCTTTGTATGCCATGTAATAAATTCAGCATCTTCTGATGTAACTTGTTTTTTTATTAGCTCATCTATTTCAACATAAATTTGCTTAAACTTTTCATAATCTTGCATACTTTCCCTCCATCAACATTCTTACATGTATGCTTTCCACTCTTTTGTTCCTTCAAAAACATGGCGACAGCAACATGTGCAAAACACTACTAAAAAAATAATTAAAAATACCAGTATTATTCATAAGATAATTTACTGATTTAATTATACCACTTCTATCCTCTATTTTCCACCATAAAATAAGGGCATGGTAACCGCCACGCCCCACATTTCTTATCGTTCTAATGATTTCTCTATTCTCCACTTCTGCCCTTTCAAATCGTTCTGTTTCTCATAAAGATTATTGCGCTCTTTGCAGAGTTCTTTCATGCGTTCCAACTGCTCCCACACTCCCTCCCTATAACCCGGCTCAATCTTTTTATATTCCCCTGTCAGATTGCGGATTATATTGTTGTTTTCTTTTATCTGCTCCGACAGGCATACCCAGTCTATCAGATTTTGCACTTCTTTGTCCGTTTCATAAAGGTCTGTTTCTGCTACGATTTTAGCACACAGCCGTATCATAACTTTCTTTTCCATATCCGTCATATCCAATCAATCCTCTCTTTCCTATCGGTTCATTTCAAAGGCACGTTTCGGGCGTTTATTCGCCCGCTCTGCCTGCTCTAATGCCTTTGACCGTTCCACAATCGACTGTACCTGTTCCCTGCCTAAATGACGCTCCAAACGTCCCAAATCAGACGCTTTTTCCTGCAATCGGTCTATGGTGTCGCTCTGCTCCATGACCTTATCCGTCAAGTGGCTAATCTGTTTTTGTTGCCCGTCCACTTTGGCGGTCAGCTTCTTGTCCTGCTCCGTAAGCTGTACGCATTTGACAGTCAGATTTTTAACGACCTCTTTCAATTTCTCCACAAGCGGTAAAGCCTTTTTATCCCGGTATGCCTTTGCACTCATCAATGCCCCCGGCTCTGCCAACTGCCATTTCACATCTTCATCATAGGCGTGTATATTGCGCTCCATAACTTCCTTTGACTGTACCATTTTGTTAATGTCCTGCTGTAACTTTTTCTGCTGTTTCTCCAATTTTTCATTTTCGGATAACAGCTTTTCTTTATCCTCTGCCAATATTTCCGTCTGTTCTTTCAAAAGAAGATTTGTAGCGGTAAGTTCCGATACTTCCTGCCGGATCGCTTCGCCCTCCTTGCGTATCTGTTCCGTTTCCTGTCCTGCCGCTATCTGCTGATGAAGAATATCGGATAATTCCTCTTTACTGCCGGAGATTGTCTGTTCCAGTTCTGCAACTTCTTTCTGCCGTTCCTGCTTCTCAAAATCCAAAAAATACCATACTGTAACATAATCTCCGCAAGCTGTTCTTTCTCTGCCGCTACCCACTGATTGCGCTCTGTTTCGCTCCTTGTGCCGCCTTTGAAGCCAAGTTCTGCCAGTGCCTTTTTTAATGATACCCTTGTTTCAAGTCCCCGCTTGCTTCCAGTCGTATAGGGTATGAAATCTATATGCAGATGTGGCGTAGCTTCGTCCATATGGAGATGTACCGAAAATACTCTTAGTGTAGGATTGCGCCGTTGGAAGTCCTGCATATATTCATCAAGTATTTTTGCCGCAAGCTGTCCGTCCTCCGTCTTTGCTCCCATATCGTTCTTATTGCCTATCTGCAAAATAATCTCATGGAATGGCTTCTCCTGTTTGCCGGAACAGATTTTTTCATAATAATCATCAATCCGGCGGTCACTTCTGGTCTGCTTCTCATTGTACCGGGCAAGTGCTTCATCAAATAATTCGTGGTATACATCTTTGATATTTTCATTGCAGTATTCCACATTCAGACAGCTCCGCTCCGGGTCAGTGTTCTTTGCGTGAAATTTTCTGCTGTTATGGTTGACAGAGCCTTTCCCTGTCATAACGCTGATAGTCCGTTTCAATAAAACTTCCTTTCTTCCTTATCGGATAATGAGCGCCGGATACGGCGCATAGCCTTTGTTACTTTCTGCGAAAGTAACGCAAAAGCACTTTCGACAGGCTACGCTCTATCAAAAGTGCCTTTGCGCCCTGCCGGGGGCTTTCCGTCCTGCGGACGGTGGGCGGCTTTTCGCCGCCTTGATACTGCCGCTTCCCGGCTTTCTCCCAACACCGCAACATTGCAATGTCTATAATATTTGCAACCTTGCAATCTTCAAGAACGCAATTCCAAGACTGCAAAATTCTAATACCCTGCATTGTTGCGCTGTTACCTTGCCTGTCCGTCACTGTCTGATTTTATCCAGTTCCCAATACCATGTATTGTTTATCCTCTTTGCCCGGACACCCAACTCCTTCTTCGCATTTTCCAGTGTCCGCTTTGATATGCCCTGTTCGTCCGCTAGATTAAAAATCTCATTGCTCTGCATGGCGTTGTTTGTTTCTGCCAGTTCCCGGAGTAACCGCTTCGCCTGTTCCATTTTATTTGCTTTCGGGGCAATGCCGCCTAACACTTCATCAGCCGTAATCTCATAATCCCCTAGCCATTGAAAACCTTCCTCCGACAGTGCAAATGCTTTCGGGTGTCCGAACGCCGCAAGGTTGTTTTTAATCTGCACCACAGCCCTTATATTTTCTTCTCCCTCAACCCTGCCGACTAAGAGAACGCTTCTAGCGACTGCAAAAAAATCAATCGAACCCATTCCCCGGTATGCCGCCTTATTTCCTGCCGCTTTGTTCATATGCCCGACAAGGACAATCGCACACTGGTATTTCTCTGCCAATGCCGCCAACTTCTTTGTCATGTCCCTTGCTTCGTTTGCCCGGTTCATATCCATGCCACCGCCCAAATAGGCTTGTATCGGGTCTAAAATCAACAGCTTTGCACCTGTTTTTATAACAGCTTCTTCCAAGCGTTCATCTATCATGGAAAGGGATTTTATCTGTTCATCAATGACCGAGATTTTCTCACAGTCTGCCTTTGCCTGTTCCAATCGGGGCTTTACCGTATCGGCAAGACCGTCCTCCGCACTCTGATAGATTACATTCAAAGGCTCTGTAAAATTCATTCCTCCGTCTAAACTCTCTCCCTTAGACAGCTTCGCCGCTATATTGAGTATAAATGTTGTCTTTCCGTCCCCCGGATCGCCTTGTACGATTGTCAGTTTGCCATAAGGGATAAAGGGAAACCACAGCCAAGAAACTTCCTGCGACTGTATTTCTGACAATTTAATCAACTGTAATTCTGTTTTTGTTTCTTCCATAATGCCCTCCATTTCTGAAAAATCGTTGTCACTGGAGGAAACCTCTGCTATACTTGTATTGTGGATACTGATAACAGAGGTTTTCCAGTTATCACAGCTCTAACAGTTGCCCCTGTCGGGGCTATTTCCTTTTTCATTGTCAAGTAAGTCTGCCACTCTCCGTTGCTGATTAGGATATAAATGTCCGTAGGTATTCAACGTAATGCGAATATCCTTGTGCCCTACTCTCTCTTTTATCAAAAGTGGTTCTATGCCCTTATTGATTAAGTAAGCTACATGAGAATGTCTAAGGTCATGTACCCGGATATTCTTCACTCCGGCTTTCGCAATTTGGCGTTTCATTTTATGCTGAACCGCTTCCTGCACGATTGGGAAAAGTCTTTCATCGTCCGGCATACCATAGTGACCGTCAACAAAATCCTTAATTTCCTTTTTCAAAAACTCCGGGATTTCAACGGTTCTTACAGACTGCTTTGTTTTCGGTTCTGTAATAACGTCCTGTCTGCCAGTACGATAATAAGTTTTGATTATGCTGAT
>Ga0137308_102557_pt1 | contig 11678 bp, 5 predicted proteins | sample Inofrocosms_June_FD_97181 | JGI IMG/M metagenome (GOLD analysis project Ga0137308, IMG submission 97181) | Mouse cecal microbial communities from Vienna, Austria - N-Acetylneuraminic and N-Acetylglucosamine D2O microcosms_June | ecosystem: Host-associated > Mammals > Digestive system > Large...
TGTAATTTGGGGAATTTTAAGACATTTTATCTTGGCTATGATGCAGCAACAGCTGTCCTTGGAACATCATTGTTTGAGGAATTGCCAGAAAGTGAAAAGGTACTTAAAAGCAAAAAAATGGGCTCGGGAACAAAGAAAAGTTTGTTTCGTTCCGTCAGGCAGAATTCGCAAGTAGAGATTATCAAGAAGAAAAGACAGTTTTTGTCTTTCTCTGACAGCCGCAGTGAGGCAGCATTCTTTGCATCTTATATGACAGCTTCCTATAGTGAATTTTTACGTCGTCGTGGCATTTGGCACATTATTGAAACAAACCGCAATAATATGGCTACCCATCCTTGGGAAATTCAATATTTTGTAGAGGAGCTGACATCATATTTTGATTCCTGCCGCACTTTTGCAAAACCTGGTGAGAGAGGGATAGAAAATCTGACTGCAATTAGCCGCAAGAATGCCTGGATAGCTGTGCTAAATGAAATGGTTAATGCCCGCAGAAATACCAGCCTTGCTTCCATGGGTCTAATAAAGTTCAATTATAAAGGAAATAGCGAAGATATCATGGAAGGTGTTGCAGAAAAATACGAACAAAACCTTTATGATGTGAAGGCTCTGTTTGACTTGATTGTTATGGATATTGTGTACCATGGTGCATTGGAAGGAAAATGTGATTTAACCGCTGATGATCGGGAATATATTTTTTATACGGCAAAACCTAAGCGCATAAAGCGGTGTAAGGATTTAGACAAGGATAAGAAGAAAGCCTATCTGGCCGGATGGTCTGCTGCCTACAGAAAAAATGGAAATCTATTAAAAAACGGCCGCCTGAAACGCGTCATGAAAGTCCTAGATTTAGATGAAACTGCGGCTAACGAGCTATTACAGATTTATTGGGATGAGATTCTATGCGGAGAAGAGAGTCTGTCTACTGCAGGCAATGAGGAATTTTATTTTAGTACAGATCGATTTACAATAAGCGCAGGTACAGAAGATGTACCGATTTATGTTTGTGATGTCTGTGGCCGGACAAGCATGATTAATTGTAAGGGAATGTGTACAACACTGAAATGCGGCGGCCACCTAAAGAAAATCACGCATGCAATCCTGCTTGATGGTAACCACTATGCAAAGCTTTATAAATCCACGTTGATGCAACCTTTACATATCAAGGAACATACTGCCCAGCTCGGAAGAGAGGAACAGCAGAAATATCAGGAGATGTTTGTTAACAAAGAGATTAACGCATTGAGTTGTTCCACTACATTTGAAATGGGTGTAGATGTGGGCGATCTGGAAACTGTATATCTCCGCAATATGCCGCCGTCACCAGCAAACTATGTGCAGAGAGCTGGTCGTGCAGGACGCGGCAGAAACACAGCAGCGTTCTCACTGACGTATTCCAAGCTGAGTTCGCATGATTTTACATATTATAAAAATCCAGAGAACATGATTACTGGAAAGATTGGTGTGCCATTATTTACCGTAAGAAATGAAAAGGTTATTCTCAGACATATATTTGCGGTGGCATTAAGTGATTTTTTTGCAAAGCATGTTGATGTCTATAATTCAAACAATGCAGACATTCTGCTTAATGGTGATGGATGGGAAAGGCTGTGCAGTTATCTTGAAAGTAAGCCAAAATATCTGAAATCAATTCTTCAAGATTCAATACCTGAGCCGAATCATGAAATTATGGGGATTAATGACTATACATGGACAGAAAGATTGATTGGTAGGGATGGCATCCTCAAAATAGCAGTAGATGAATTCAGAGGAACAGTTAAATATTACAAAGATGAAATTGAAAGATTGCTAAAAGAAGGATTCACTCAGGAGGCTGCTGCTGTTGAGAAAAAGATGTGGTCTTATCGTCGAGGCAAAGAAGATAATCGCGGTAGAAATGAGTTAATAGCGTTTCTGGTCAGAAATAATGTGCTACCGAAATATGGGTTTCCGGTGGATACTGTAGAATTGTATCAAAGTGCAAATAGCGTTACCGACAAGAAACTACAAATGGTCAGAGACCTCCAGCTTGCCATCTCCGAATATGCTCCTGATGCACAGGTAGTGGCAGATGGAAAGCTTTACACCAGTCGATATATCCGGAAGCTTCCGCAGACTACCGGGCAGGATTGGGAAACAGCATATATTGCACAGTGCAAAAATTCTTCTTGCCGTACATGGAATTATCGTTCTAAGAAGCCGGATTCTTCGAAAGAAAAATGTGTGTCTTGCCATAAAACTATTGAATGGTCTCGTTGGAAGCAGGCCATTGAGCCAAGAAGAGGTTTTATTGCTGATACGATGCCAAAAGAAGTTCCTATGCGCAAACCGGAAAGAGTTTATCGCAGCGATGATTTCTATATCGGAGATGCTCAACGGCAGGTAATGCAGAAATATTGTTTTATGATGAAAGATGGAAATAAATTTCAGATAGAGACATCTATAAATGATTCGTTGATGGTAGTCTGTAATGACAATTTCTATGTATGCCCACATTGTGGATATTCGGAAAGCGCTACTGAAAATTTAGAGGAAGCTGGTTTTAATTCACACCAAAAGACTATGGAAAAGAAGCATATTACGCCCTGGGGGAAAAACTGTGAGGTAAAATTGGAGAAAAATAAACTGTGCCATGTATTTAAGACAGATGTTGTACGCCTGGTATTTTCGACTCCACAGGCAGGCACTCTGGAAGTAATGCTATCTGTAATGTATGCTCTGTTAGAAGCATTGTCGGCAGTACTGGATATTGAACGAAATGATATCAAAGGCTGCCTTCACAAAGTCATTTTAGACCACAGATTGGTATATTCTGTTGTTTTGTATGATGCTGTGGCAGGTGGAGCTGGCCATGTAAGAAGACTGGTTACTGAATCTGGAGATAAATTCCGGCGGGTTGTCGATAAAGCAATTAAAATAACAAAGGAGTGTACCTGTTCACCTTCTTGCTATAGCTGCTTGAGAAATTATTATAACCAAAAAATTCATGACAAGCTCAATAGAAAGTCTGCTTATAATTTTCTGGAGAATTATGCCGGAGAGTTTGAATCTATTACTGAAAAAGAATTTGAGACGGACGGAATAGGTCTTTGAAAACTGCTCAAATATGATGCTTATCAGGCATATGGATTGCAATGCTCCCGTTACTTTTATCTACAGCTGACAGATTTACCTTTTAGATAGAGGATGAGCTGAAAAGACATATAAAAACGACACACATCATAGTGCACCCTAGACGGTTACACTATGATGTGTGTTTTCTATTGTTCCAAGAAAACACAGACTCTCTCGCTGAACAGCCCCATGGCGCATTCCCACGAAAGGTGTCGGCAGGCTGCTATATGAAAGTCGAATTGTACCAAAGACATCGTTTACATAGAAAGCTAGACTTCGTATTTAATACAACGCCAAATCTACCCAAAAACTGCTTTAACGCTTCCCAAACCGGATTTCGCAGTCCTTTCTGTAAAAGGCAGCCCCATAGCAGCCAATCTCCCGATATCCCTCCCCCCGCAGTTCCTCCATATATTTTTTATCATAAATCTGCTCAAGTGCTTTGTCCGCATCTGCTTCCAGGTCATCAATATGGGCGGAAACCTTTACCTCAAAAATAAACGCCCTGCCCCGCAGAGACGGGCTTTTCACCATGATATCCGAACGGCCGTTACCCGATTCCCTGTTAGATTTCACCCTGTACTTATCACTCTGGCTTAAAATGCCTGTAAGAAAACCATGATAGAAATTTTCCGCGCTGTCATAAAAACTGATCGAAGAAAAAAGCTGTTCGCTCAAAATCCGCTGTATCTTTTCTGCATTTCCCTCTTCCATTGCCAGATACAAATCCCGAAAATTCTGTTTCCCGATTCCTGAACGGAACCAATCCAAAATCGTGTTTTCGTAAATAGTCATGATCTCCGTGTTGGGAATCCTCACCAGCAGATGAATCGAAGAATCTTTGAAATACTCTGCCGCTTTCGTCAGATACCCAGTAAAATAAAGGAAATTCCATAAGTTTTCCCCTTTACTGTACATATCATCATAAGTGACTTCTTCATGTATCTGGATATCCAGAGGCTCTCCCTCCAAAAGGGATTCTATCTGCCCTTTCATCTTTCCGTCTGCCTGTTCCACCAGTCTTTTGATAATTTCATTCGAACTGGTATTGCTCCAAAATGGACGGGGAAATGCATGAATATCCCCATTGAGATCATACAAAAATTTTATTACACTCCAGGGATTATATACCTCGGTCTCTCCAAATCTATACCCATCATACCAGTTTTTCATATCCCCAAAACGGCTCTCCACCCCATAATACTTCATCATGCGAAGAACTTCCGGCTCTGTAAACCCAAAGTGTTCACTATAGTGCCTGTCAAGTACAGAAATAATGTTCAGATGGTTCAGCCCGGTAAAGATACTCTCCTTTGATATTCTCATGCATCCGGTAATCACCGCAAACTGGAGATACTCATTGGTTTTCAGCGCCGACTCAAAGAGAGAACGGATAAACTTCACTGCTTTCTCATAGAATCCTTCCAGATAGGCATTTTCAAGGGGAACGTCATATTCATCAATCAAAATTACAGTCTTCTTCCCAGTCACCTGGTAAATGCACTTACTTAAAAATTTCAACGATCCGGAATATTCATCATACTCTGCTTCTTTATCCACTATCTTTCGGAATTCCCTCTTTTCCCTGTCAGAAAGCCGGGAGCTTTCCAGAAGTTCTCTGTGCCGCCCAAATTCCGACGCAATTTCTTCCCTCATTTTATAATATGCCGACGAAAAGGTATCCTGCTTTGATGACTTCAGGGTAAGATTAATTACCGGATAGGACGCCATCTGTCCCGTGTATGCTTCCCCCGCCTCCGCAATCTTCAGTCCCCGGAACAGCTCCCTGGCGTCATCATTTTCCACCGGATTCCCGGTATCCTCAAAAAAATACCGAATCATGCTCAGATTCAATGTTTTCCCAAAGCGTCTGGGGCGGGTAAATATATTCACTTCCCCCTTTTTATCCAGCAGTTCTTTGATCAGCATGGTTTTATCAATATAGCAGTAACCTTCTTTGATCACCTTTTTGAAATTATCAACACCTATCGGCAGCGGCTTTTCCATTTTCCCACCTCCATAAACCTGCACAGGGGGCTCTCTTTCCTATCCCGCCATCTCCCTGGCCATTTCCACAATCTCCTCCTCCGTATACCGCTTGACCCGCCCCATTTCCAGCTCATCCAAATCCACGCCTTCGCTCAGCTTATCCATGGAATAGATCTGGCTGGAAAAGTAAAGATTGTCCTTTTCGGGGTCATAGCCCAGGAACCCTTTGAAACCATATAATACCCCAAAATGATCCTGGCTGATATCCAGCATATAACTATACCACCTGCCCCCTGAATAGATGACTGTGGAGGAATCCAGCGCGATCCACTTTCCGTAAGATACCTCCTGCTCCAGACTGACAGGCCCTGACAACGCCCTGGTCTCCAGTGAGTACAGGTAAACTTCGTCCTCATACCCGATGAGCAGCCGATAGGGCTCCCGGAGCCAGAACAGGGATGAAGGAGCCTCGTCTGCCTTCAGCTTCACAAAGATTTCCTCCTTTTTTGCTTTGTCCTCGATCAGCAGCGAATTTCCCCTTAACCTGACCCCATAACGCTTGCCCTCTGTACATATTTCCTCATGCTCGCTGGGACGCCGGTACTCGTCCGGATATTGGATTCCTTTGGGAAAATGTTCTTCCACTATGGTCTCGTCCCCCTCCATATAGCCGCACCTTTTATAGCCCTGGTCATATACATCTTCGCCATATTTCAGAAGGGTCCGCACTCCATGGGAATTGGAGTTTTTTCTTTTGATATAATATTCCTTCCCGCTCCTCTCACACCTTTCCAGCTCTCCCGGAAAATACTCATAGCCTCTCAACCGCTCCTCATTATTCCTGCGCTGCAGGAGATATCCATTTTCCAGCATAAAAGCATCCCTGCCTTTCCCGCACCACACCTGTATGATGGGCGCACTGGCCCGATAACTGTCCAGAGTCTCTCCTGTCTCCAGATCCACATACTCACAGGTCTGCCCATAGACCAGGAGAACCGCCCGCCTTCCTTTGTAGTTTTTGTCCCTGGCAATGACCTTTGTTCCCATGGACATATACTCCCTCTCGCCATCCCACCAAAAACGCTTCTCCTCTGTGTCATACAGACCGGCTTTCAGCCTCAGCTTTTCTGAATAATATTTCCGTGTGGTATCGGTAAACACGGTATTGGTGCCGAACCGATACAGCACCAGCAGGTCGTCTCCATGGGTAAACTGACACATGGCCCAGGTAAAATCCATTCCCCGCCCGTTTTCCACCGATGCCGCCAGCGTAAACTGATCCTTCTCCACATCGTACAGAATCACTTCGTAAGTATCGTCCTCCCCCTCCTCCCCCTTTTTGGTATTGGTAAACGCAATCTTCTTATTATCTGAGGATATCACAGGCAGAGAATCCCTCCAAGAGGCTCCCGCTTCTTCCTCAAATTCAGCGGACTTCAGGAGCTGTCCGTCAGCGGTATCAAAAATATACACCCCATCCTTGGTGACCACCACTGCCTTCGTCTTATCCTCCGACAGCACGGCTCCTGTGATCACATGCCCGCCGAACTTATATTCCCAGACACGGGAATTCTTCTCATAATCATAACACACCAGCCAGCCGCTGTTCAAAACAAACAGATACTGATTCTTTTCTTCCATCAGGTATTTTCCGCTGAACAGGTCAATGGACCAGGGAACTGTGATTCTTTGTACCCGCTGGAGGGTGTCCGTATCCCAGACATCCATATATGTACTGCCTGCTGTGAATAGACGCTCCCCATTTTGTCCAGAAAATATTCTTCTTGAAATACATCGCTCTCCCACTGGAAAATCCCCTTTGCAGTCACCGTATCCCGTGCATCCAGGGGAAGGACATAAAGTCCCATGCTCTTTACCATAATCTGCAGCAAATCCGGTATGAGAATGTCTCCCTCCGCGGCCATATCATAGGCATTTAATGCCTGCCGGACCGCTTCCATATAATTGTGGTTCTCACAGCTCTGGCGGGCCAGCTCTGCCATATACACGGCCTGGTTCTCCAGGGATTCTCTGTGCTCATCTGCCAGTTCCAGCGCCTGATCCGCAATCTGACCTGACTTCACCGCCGCATACCCCAGAAATGCCATGCCAATTACAAGGACAATACTGACCAGCGCAAACGCCTGTTTGACCTGGCGGACTCTCTTTCTCTGCTTTAATGTATCAAAGGTTGTCCCAAGGATAGGCGCCGCGATTTTCAGCTTCACATCCCCCCGCAGCTTCTCCAGGACCTGCCGCCGGTCTTTAGCCCTGGCGTCTGCTGCCAGAAGATGGTCTGCGTCTATCCCCTGCTGTAACAGGGCCTTTGGCAGCACTTCTTTGGGCTCACCCTCCGTAACCACAGCCAGCACCTGGGATACATCATGATACTGCAGAAAAGTCCGTATCTCATCATTCACCCAGAGAGATTCTTTTGTCTCTTTGGAACAGACCACCACCAGCCACCGGGAATTCTTCAATGCCTCCCGGATACGCTCTCCAAAATCCACACAGGAAGACAGCTCCCCCTCGTCCACAAAAACCCTCTTGATATCTTTATACCGTTCCAGGCCATCTCTAAGAACTCTGGCCGCCGGGGTATCCACCTCCCCATGTTTATAACAGATAAACGCATCGTACTCCACCGCAGACAGAGGATTCCTGCGGGGAACCAGCATTTCCAGAAACTCGGTGACATCCTCCAGCATCTCTTTGGCACCGGCATACCTGCTGTCAGGCTCTCTCTCCAGGGCTTTCGCCAGAATCTCCTGCATCCGCTCCACCATATGTCTGGGGCATCTGGTCTTTCTCAGGGAAAACCGTGGTATATACTGCCTGGTCTGATTCAGATACAGTTCCTGGATGGAAAACCTGCGCCCGGTGAGCAGAAGCAGCATCAGATATCCCACACTGTAAATATCCGCCTCCGGCCCCAGCCTGAGGGTTCCATCGTTTTCATACAGCATCTCTGGTGCAGAAAAGCCGGGCGCCGCATAGAGCACTCGGTCTTCTATTGTCCCGCACAGGCCGTCCTCCATCCTCTTTCTGGAGGAACCGAAGTCAATGAGTGAAATCATGCCGCTTCCATCCTCCAGGGTTCCCTTCAGAAAAATATTGCCGTCCTGGAGATCCAGATGGAGATATCCCCCATGGTGCACTTCCCGGACGGCATATAGAACCTGCTCTGCAATGCGGAAGGTCTCCTGCACAGGCAGATGTCTCTTCTCTTTTAAATAGCTTTTCAAAGACAGCCCCTTTTCTGCCAGGGACTCCATCACCGAGATACAGTTTCTGGCTTTTTGAAAAGAATGGCCGCAGTCCTGTGAGATCTCAACCTCCTGAAAAGTTTCCAGCACAGGGGTCAGCCGGAACCCTTTTTTGTAAACCCTGCCGGAGCTCTCAGCCTCAGCTGACTGCATGGCCTTGGCGCCAGCCAGGTATATGCGGGCTTCTTCTGAATCCTCATCCGGAACAATCTCGCCAGCTCCGTTTCTGGAGAATGCATATCTGGGAGTGAGAGGGTAACATTCCTTCACTGCATATAAAATGGGGCTTTTCTGATACTGTGCCTTCCCGTCCGGCAGGTATCTCCGGGCCGGATAAATCACACTGCCGCCTCCTTCGCCCATGGGAGCTCCCGTGATCTCGTATCGTACCCCGCCGGGAATACGGATAAGTGTTTTTGGTTTTAGAAATGTCCTCATGATTTGTGCCTTTCGATTGTCATTATCAGAATTTTTCTGGTCATAATTATAGTCTTTCTAATGAATCAAGTCAATTTATTTGGCGGGATTGATTAGATTTATTTCCTATACGACAAAAGAAAGCCTCAATGCAAGGGACTACATTGAGGCTTTCTTTTGTCAAAAAAGACTTTCCATATCCGGCATAGCAATCATCTGCCCAAATACATTCCCCAGGTCTTCATCGGACGCTTCATACGAGCCGTCTTCCGCCTCCGACACATGGACTATGGCTGTCTGGGATTCTGCATAAGATAAATTGTTCATATTTTCTGCTGCAGTTTTAGCCAGATTCCTGAATGCCACATCATAGATATTTGTTTCTGTGGACGTGCCGTTCATGATCTCCTGCGCCGCGTCTTCTATCACACCTACATACCCGTCAAATACCCCGGTGATGGGCTCTACGGACACTTCTACGGTGTAACCGTCCCCCTCCTTTTTGGCTTCTCCTACTGTGTACTTTGTCTTTTTTACCAGTTTCTTGTACATTTCCTGCATATCCGCTATTACATCTTCTGAAAGCCCGTATGCAGCACACTCGTTTCTGACAGTCTCGTCCCAGTACTGGGAATGGAAATCCGCCGGGATTTCATCCACATCATTGAAAAAGGCCCTGAGCATATCTGTGCTGCCCTGGGTATACATATCCAATAAGGCTTTTACATAACCTGCTGGTCCAAAGCCGGCTTCTTCCCTCCAGGCTTCCCACAGGTCAAAACCTCCAAACCCGGACATATCCACCATAAGCGCGCCTACTTCTTCTGCCCCCGTAAAAGATATCTCCTCCCCGTCTACAATCATCTCCACAGTGACTGTCTGAGGGGCTCCATAAGATATGTTCTCCATATTTTCCCTGACCGCACTGATATATGTCCGGGACACTTCATCATCTGCCTCTTCAGGCGGAATCGTTCCATCCAGGATTTTCTCTTTATTCTCCTTCGCATAGGCGGCCATCCGCTCTCTTGTCGGTGCCTCCAGGTCGTCGAAAACCCCTGTGATGGGTTCCACTTCCACCTGCATTTCATAACCGTCTTTTGTCTTCTCAGCTTCCCCCACCGTATATTTGGACTCTTTCAAAATATCCAGCATCAGTTCTTTCCACTCCTGCTGTATGGCCTCTGAGACATCCGCCCCCTCAAATTCGGCTTCCATGGATGAATCCCACTGCTCCATGGTTTCTTCTTTCAGCTCCTGGATATCTTTTGTATCTTTGACGTATTGCTTTACCGGCTCCTCATCGCCTTTTATGCTCAAATCCAATACTGCCTGTATGTAGCCGGACGGGTCAAACCTTTTCCTGCATCCCGCCAGCAGAACCAGCATCAAAAAACATAATCCCCACAAACTTATGATCTTTTTCATACACTTTCCTCTCAACTGTTAAACATTTCCACACTTCTCACAATACATTTTTATCTCCTGTGTATTTCTTTACTCTCTCAAAACAGACCATTTTTCCATGCTTCCCAGCCCATTTTTTCCGAAACTGCAAACACTTCACTCTTACCCTTAGAGCGTGTTTGAAAATTCATTCACGCCACCCGCACGTCCGCTTACACGAGATTTGCGTCAAATCCATCAATACAACCCTCTATGCCTCCCTCATTTGACGCAAATCTCCCATATCATGCCCTTATTTCCACTGGATGGAGTACCCACCTGTCTCTACTGCATAGATCATCAGGTAATAGGTCCCCTTTTTTAATTTTGCTCTTACTTTGTTATTGCCTCTCTCTAATTTCGTATATTTGACCGTCTTATCTTTTTTCCCAACGCGCTGGCTTATAAAACATGAATAGCTGCCATTGCTCTTTACAGAAATGTTTCCTGTTATTGTCTGGTTTTTCTTCAATACCAGTTTGTAATAACGCTCATATTTTTTATCCCCAATGGCAAATACGCCTTTCTCTGTTTTTCCTTTTTTCAGATTGACTGCCCTGGACTTTTTCGTATTATTTTTGCCCTTAACCGTTTCCAGGGTATAGCGCAGTCTGAATGTTCCATCATTGAGCAGTTTTATGTAATATGTACCTTTTTTCACGCCATAGTAAGAAGTCTTTTCCGAAGACGAACCGAGATGATTTATTGTCTTTTTCCTGCTGTTCAGAAGCTCTATCTGAGCAGCGCCATTCGTGCTGCCAGACGTATCGACTTTCAGGCTCCCAGAGGATGGGACAGCCACTTTGTAATAGACTGGCACATTGTAGGAAGCATAGCCGGATGTCCACTTTCCTTTCTTTAATGTTCCTCCTGCCGCAGTCTGACGCTGGTAAGCTGTGATTGTGATATCCATATCATGGCTTTCTCTGCCTTCAAAGATGCATAAATATAATGTACATGCCTTTTTCACGTAGGTGCTCAGGTTATACTGCTTGTCTGTTCTGCCTTCCAGTACAGTCTTAAGCCATGCATCGGAATCCCCCATGGACGCTTTTCTGCTCAAGACAATATTGACCTTCTCCGCCTGTGTCTTAAATTTGATGTCCAGATGCACCTCCCCGGTGCGTGACACCTTGACGGGAATATACGGAACATACTCATCTGCTTTTATTGTATATTGATAAGTTTTTTTATTGACGGCTGGTTCAATGGTTTTTATCTCTGCTGCAGATACGCTTATCACTGTGAGCAGTGTGAACAACATCATCATTGCTAATGTTAATATTGATCTTTTTCCTTTTTTCATATGTTCTTCCTTTCATTATCATCTCAAATTTTTCGGGTATCGATTACTGCTTTGTTTTCGTAGCTGCTTTTTCATGGGCCAGGCATTTTTTCACTTTTATTCAGCAGAATTCCATACTCTCATTCCTCCTTGCTTTTGCCTTG
>Ga0137308_101474_pt2 | contig 11675 bp, 9 predicted proteins | sample Inofrocosms_June_FD_97181 | JGI IMG/M metagenome (GOLD analysis project Ga0137308, IMG submission 97181) | Mouse cecal microbial communities from Vienna, Austria - N-Acetylneuraminic and N-Acetylglucosamine D2O microcosms_June | ecosystem: Host-associated > Mammals > Digestive system > Large...
CCGCCGCAGGCGGAGAATCCTGCTTTGCAGGATTCTTTCTTGTTATGCATATGTTGTTCTATGGAAAATAATTAAGCAAGTTTGTTTACAGCTTTGGATAAGCGGGAAACTTTTCTGGCTGCGGTATTTTTGTGATATACACCCTTGGCAGTTGCTTTGCCAATAGCGGAAACAGCCTTTGGTAAAGCTTCCTGTGCTGCAGCCTTGTCATTTGCTGCAACAGCAGCATCCACTTTCTTAATAGCAGTCTTGACAGCGGAACGGATTGATTTGTTGCGTGCTGTCCTTGCTTCTGTTATTAAAATTCTTTTTTTCGCTGATTTAATATTAGCCAATCCATACACCTCCAATTTTTTCATGTAACCGTATCCCATAGATGAAGGGGCGGTTGTTGTTCTGGCAATTATTGTGTTTAAGGCTTTGCGCCACATTACAAAGTCCATAAACATTTTGCTGTTCCATTAAAACCGGACACGGACATTCTAATGCAAACATACTCATATATTTTAGCCCTAAAATTTGTGCCTGTCAATACATATTCCAGCATTTTTTGTAAAAAATAATTACGGAAAATGAAGCAGCCAAATCTGCACAGGGCGGTTTGGGCTGCTGCCGGAGCATATCAGAAGATAAGGCTGTCATGGAATACACCGTCTGGGAGGGATTGTTATGAGTCAGTTTCAGGTGCGTACGGATTTGGCATTGGAGGCCCGTGAAAAATTTGAGGAGGACAATGTAGAAATCAAAGGGGTGCGTGTAGCAGAGGAAACCCGTGAAAAATCGGAAATTAAGATTACTACCATGGTAATAGAAACAGAAAATGGGGCAAAAGCCATGGGCAAGCCCAAGGGAACCTACATTACCTTGGAAGCGGCAAATATGGACTGCCAGGATGAGGATTACCACAGGGAAATCTCTGTGGAATTGGCAAGGATTGTAAAGAAGCTGATGCCCCGGAAAAAGGAAGCCCTTTCTGTGCTGGTGGCGGGGCTTGGGAACCGGGAGGTAACGCCGGATGCCTTAGGGCCGCGTGTGGTGGACAATATGATGATTACCCGCCATGTGCTGAAAGAATTTGGCAAATATGCATTTGGGGAGGAGGAAGTCAATGCCGTCAGCGGGATTGTCCCCGGGGTTATGGCACAGACCGGGATGGAGAGCCAGGAAATCATAAAGGGTGTTGTGGACGAAACAAAGCCTGACGTAATGGTTGCCATTGATGCGCTGGCAGCAAGGAGCACCCGCAGGCTGAGCCGCACCATCCAGATTACAGACACTGGGATTAATCCGGGCTCCGGGGTGGGGAACCACCGCCATGGGCTTTCGGAAAAGACCATTGGCATACCCGTCATTGCCATAGGCGTGCCCACTGTGGTGGACGCGGCTACCATTGTCAATGACACCATGCATACGCTGATTCAGGCCATGGAGGAAAGCAGCCACTTAAAGCCCTTAAGCACGGGGCTGAACGCGCTGAATGACATGGAAAAATATGAATTGATACGGGAACTTCTGTCGCCCCAGCTCAACACCATGTTTGTTACCCCAAAGGATATTGATGAATCTGTCAAACGTTTAAGCTTCACCCTTTCCGAAGGACTGAATATTGCTTTTGCATAAATATTTTCGTACAGGCATATATTTAACTGTTTGCAGGAGTTTGGGGCGCAGATGGAAAAGCTTTGCGCCTTGGCATAAAACAGTTTGGCAGGAAAATCAGAATGAAAAAAAAGTGGATCGGGCGCAGCCATCCTTATATCCCTGTAAGGGCGGCTGCCAGAAGGAGAAAATCGGGGAGATACATGCGTTTCGCCCTATGGGTAGCCAGCTTGCTTTTTGTATTCGTATGTTACCAAAATATGTCCGAATCAGACGAAGCGCCAGCCATGGAGCAAATTTGGGCTTACCTGAAAGAAGAAGCGGCAGTTGGCTCTTGGAAAAACTGCATGATGGCCATGGTGGCAGAGCAGCAGGAAGAATCCCCTTCCGCAGTCAATTACCTGCTGGGGAAATTGGAACAATTTTACCCGGTCTGCGGGTTCAGCGAAACCTTGCCTGAGTATGACACGCAGGTGGAAAGTGACCTGGAAGCTGGGCTTCTGGCGGAAAATGCTAAGGGGCAGGGGGCAGGGAAAGCCGAAGGGGAAGGCAAAACAGGGCAGGAAGGCACAGGGACCCAAGGGGCAGAAGGCGCCAAGGGGCAGGACGGGGAAACCCCACAGGAGAAAGAAGCAGCACAGGAGGAAGGCGGCGGAAGCCAGGGCAAAGGGAAGGAGAAAAAAAGCAAAAAGGGACAGGGGGATGGCGGGCAGGAAGCTGCGGCGCCAGCAGGGAAGGCCGTAGAGGTTTCCAGGGAAAAACTCAATGACTTCGATTATCTGGTGCAGAATTTCTATCAGGTTGACCGCACTACCACAGTGGACGGCAGCCAGCTAAATGCAGAAGCCCTCCTTGGGAAGGACATGAAGCTGCAGCAAGGGAATGAAAATGTGCAGATCCTGATTTACCATACCCATTCCCAGGAAGGCTACCAAAATTCTGTGCCTGGGGATACCAGCACAGGGGTAGTGGGGGTTGCAGAATACCTTACAAAGCTTTTGCGGGAAAACTATGGATTTAATGTCATGCACCATACAGGGGAGTATGACGTGGAGGACCGGGACAACGCCTATTCCTATGCAGGGCCGGCGCTGGAGCAGATTTTAGCGGAAAACCCCAGTATTGAAGTAGTCATAGATTTGCACCGGGACGGGGTGGCGGACACAACCCATCTGGTGACAGAGGTAAATGGGAAGCCCACGGCGCAGATTATGTTTTTCAACGGCCTTAGCAGGACTACCGCAAACGGGGATATTCCGTACTTAGCCAACCCGTATCTGGCAGAAAACCTTGCATTTTCCTTCCAGATGAAATTGGCGGCGGAAGAATATTATCCCGGGTTCACAAGGCCAAATTACCTGAAAGGCTACCGCTATAACCTCCATTACTGCCCCAAAAGCCTGCTGGTGGAAGTAGGGGCGCAGACTAATACGCTGGAGGAAGCCATGAACGCCATGGAGCCGCTGGCAGAATTATTACATAAGGTTTTGGCGCAATAAACGGAGGAAGGGACAGGGTTACAGGCAGCCATATAGATGAGGTGGATAGAATGGAAACGGATTTGCAGGTGATAAGCTTTGAACAATTGGAACATAAGGAGCGGGACGGCAGGGAGGAACTGCTGTACCAGTCCATGCGCAGTTTAGGGCCGTCTTACTGGTCCGGGGTCCGGGCTACGGAGGGCGGCCTGTATGGCGCTTTCCATTTCCACCAAGGGCCAAAAGGGGAACAGGGGGAGAGCCGCGCGTCCTTCCTCCTGGGGGAGCAAGGCCTGCTTTTGGCTGTCCTGGAGGACGCCGGCGGGCTCTTTTGGCAGGACGCCAATGGACAGGCAGGCAGCCCAGCCATGGAGGGCGGGCTGGAAAAACTGTTTGAAGGGATTTTGGGCCGCGGCCAGCAGAAAACAGAGAAGATGGAACAGTACCTGATAGACATGGAACGGGAAATTGTCAGCGGGAAAATCAGCCGGGACCGGAACCGGAACATTTTCGAGTGCAAACGGACGCTGACGGTGTGGAAAAACGACTATGGCAAATTTTTAAACATTATACAGGGCATCAACGAATTGGAGGAGAAAAAGAAAGACGGGCAGGAGCAGGTGTTGGCCGAGGAATCTGCCTGTTTTTTCCGCGTTTATGAAAATAAGCTGAAACGCCTGACCGAAGAAACCCAGTTCCTGTATGAAGAACTGGTGCATATCCGGGAGGCCTTAGACGCCGCTTTGTCTTACGAGCAGAACCGGATTATGAAGGTGTTTACCACCGTAACTACCATTTTTATGCCCCTGTCTTTGATTGCAGGCTGGTATGGGATGAATTTTGCAGGGATGCCGGAACTCCAGTGGAAATATGGGTATGCCTTTGCCGGAGGCCTTAGCGTACTGGTGATTCTGGTATGTATTTGGTTCTTTAAAAAGAAAAAATTGTTCTGAGGGAATCATCATTGATTTTTTTGGAAAACGTTGAAACATCTATTGACTTTCTGAACAACGCTCCGTATAATGTAATTGAACATTGTTCAAGGAGGCCGTTATGGACAATAAAGAAAAAATCATGCAAGCCACGATAGATCTCATCAATGAAAAGGGTGAGCAAATGAATGGCATTACAATACGGGAAATCTGTAAAAAGGCAAATGTAGGATTAGGGCTTGTGAATTACCATTTTGGAAACAAGGACAAGCTCATAAAATTATGCGTGGAACGCATAGTGAATGGCATCGTGGATGCCTTTTATTCTATCCAAGAAAAAACAGAACAGCTTACTGCTTTCGAAAAGCTTGATTACCTCGGGAATATGACATTTACTTTTTTGTTTGAACATGATGCAGTATCGAAAATTTCTATTCTTGCTGATATGCATGCGCCAAAGGAAGATGACAATACACATAGGACATACCTAGCATATCTTCCGCTTATGTATGCCTGCCGCCCCGATTGGGATAAGGAAACGCTTGAACGAAAAACTTTTTATCTGATTACAGTAATGCAGCAATCATTTTTGCGGCACAAAGTAATCAAGCAGCTCTATGGAATCGATTTGACTGTACCAGAAGAACGTAAAACATTTCACTCAGCAATCTTACATGATATTTTGGAGGTATAGCTTATGAAGATTACAGTGATAAATGGAACAGAAAAACACGGCGTAACTTATCGCCTGAAAGAGATCTTTCTGGAGCGGTTTAGAGAAAAAGCAGAAATCACGGAATTTTACCTACCAAAAGACTGCCCATCTTTTTGCTCAGGCTGTGTGAACTGTATCTTGAGAAGTGAACATAGATGCAAAGATATTGCATATACACAAAAAATTGCGGCAGCGTTGTTAGAATCTGATTTGATTGTGATGGCATCTCCTGCTTATGTGATGCATACAACAGGCTCTATGAAAGCATTACTTGACCATTTTGCTTATTTATGGATGCCTCACCGTCCTGCTCCAGAAATGTTTACAAAACGAGCGGTTATTATTACGCAATGTCTTGGCGCAGGAGCAAAATCTGCAGCAAAAGACATAAAACATAGCCTTTCATGGTGGGGCATTTCCAACATCACGGTATTTGCAGGGAAACTTATGGGAGATATTGTCTGGGAACAGCTTGCTGACAAAAAGCGTTCCGAACTTACGAAAAAGATGAATCGGTTGTCAGGACAGCTTTCTTGCATCCATTATGAAAAACCTCCAAGGGTAAATGCAATTACAAGGATAAAATTTCTGTTCTGCCGTATGATGCAGAAATCATTACATAAAAATGACCCTGAATATCTTGACGGAAAGTATTGGGCAGAGCGGGGCTGGCTTGGAAAAATTAGGCCATGGAGAGCTTAGAAAATGTAATCTCTCTTTTTCGTGCAGAGATTGAGAGGAAAAAAACGGAATGGTAATATATACTGGAAACTGTTAGGAGGATTTTTGTTATGGAATGGGTGGAAAGATTAAATGATGCAATCGGTTATATAGAAGAACATTTAACAGAAGAAATGGATTATGGACAGCTTGGGAAAATTGCTTGTTGTTCTTCCTATCATTTCCAGAGAATGTTCACCTATATGGCAGGGATTCCGTTATCTGAATATATCCGCAGGAGAAAAATGTCGCTTGCCGCCGTTGATTTACAGGGCAAAAACACGAAAATCATTGATGTGGCAGGAAAATACGGGTATCATTCCCCCACTGCATTTAACAGGGCGTTTCAGTCTGTCCACGGAATTGCTCCGTCTGCTGTAAAAAATGAGGGCGTGTCCGTAAAATCTTTCCCACCTATCTTATTTAAAATCACAGTCAAAGGAGTGGAAGAAATGAATTATCGAATTGAAACAAAAGACGCGTTCCGTATTGTAGGCGTATCCGTACCGCTGCATAAGGATATTGAGAAAAATTTTACAGCCATACCACCGAAGTGGCAGGAAATATCTATGAACGGGACATTGCAGAGATTAATTGGTATGATGGACACACCGCTGAAGGGAGTGCTTGGCGTCAGCACTTGTAATGATACGGAACCATGGAGGTATTATATTGCGGTATCTACTTCACAAGCAAAGGATGGCCTTGAAGAATATATTGTGCCAGCGGCTACTTGGGCAATATTTTCTGGAGAGGGTACAAATCAGTCTATTCAGGAATTGGAACGGCGTATTGTAACAGAATGGCTGCCGACTTCGGGATACGAGTATGGCAATGCTCCTGATGTGGAGGTTTACTTAAATCCAGACCCACAAAATGCACAATATGAAGTTTGGATACCTGTAGTGAAAAACAAGAAACATTGATGGCAATTATCTTTCATCTTCTTAGGATATTTACTATACCATGTTGCGGAGCATATGCTATAATAGCACTAGCCATTATACCGCCCAGAGCGAAGCGGAGTGGCATAAGCAACCATAGTTTATCACGGAGTGATTATGGTATAATGGGATACGTAACATGTGAAAGAAGGAGATGCCAGATACTATGCAAAAATTTTTACTCACCGCAGCCACGTTCTGTACCATTCTGCTAGCCACTGTAATCCCCCATTCTTTGCCGTTCCCAGAAGAAAAGCCAGAACCTGCCACAAGCCAAGGGATGGGCTCTTACATGGAACTGGGGGAAGATGGAGGGCAGTTTTCCAAGGCCTTCCGGAATACACTGCCAGCCCCAGAACTTTACAGCATAACATGGAACAAAAGAAAAAAGCCTGTGCTGGCTTGGAAAAAAGTCCCAAGGGCGGATGGCTATGAAATCGCAAGGAGCACAGAGAAGAACGGGGAATACCAGACCATAAAGCGGCTCGCATCCAAAAAGGCTTTGCGCTATACCGACCATAAGGCTTTTGCTGGAAAACGTTATTATTATAAAGTGCGCGCAGTCAAAAGAAGCCGTAATGGTTTCCGTGTTGGCAAATATTCCAGGGCCATGGCAAATGGCGCAGCCCAAAAAACAGATTGGAAAATCACCCAGTATGGGGACGCGTCAGGGTTGCAGATGATGTTTTATACCTTGCAGGACCATTATGGGCATCTGGTGGTAGTGGATGGCGGCTGGCCGGGCAATGCAGAACAGGTACGGAAAGTAATAAACGAAAAGGGAGGCCACGTCAATGCGTGGTTCCTGACCCATCCCCATGAGGACCATATCGGAGCCTTCTGCGAGCTTTATGGGAACCTTGGGACAATCAGGGTGGACAAGGTGTATGCAGTGGACATGGCATCCCCAGAGCTGTGTATGGCAAACGCCCCATGGGACAGCGTGGCAGCATATGAAAGGTTCCGCGCCATGGAAATCCGCCAATTAAGCTATGTACACCGGGGCGACACCATAAAAATAGGGAAGCTGAAAATAGAGATTTTAAGCGCCTATGAGAAGAAAATAGATTACATTTCCTCTGATTTGCTCAACGATGGTTCCATGGTTTTCAAGGTATATGGAACAGAGGAATCCATGCTGTTTTGTGCAGATGCAGGCAAAGCTGTCAGCAGCTACTTGAAAAGGAAATATGGGGAAAAGCTGAAATCCGACTACCTCCAGATGGGGCATCATGGGAATGGAGGGCTGAAAAAGGATTTTTACAAGATGGTAGACCCAGATGTAGCATTTTTTGATGCACCAAATTGGCTGATGGAGAATCAGGGAGGAAAGTACACCACGCCCCAGAACCGGAAATGGATGGAACGCATGGGCAGTAAAATTGCTAGTTTCGCCACTGCGCCCAATGCTGTGCTGTTAAAATAGCCTTGCTGCACGACAAACGCATGAGTAAATAAAATGTGAACAAAATGCTCTATTATCCGTTATAATGGAACTGAACCACTACCGGCTTTAACCGGTAGTGGTTCAGTCAAAAATTTTATCCTTATCTTGTATCAATTAAGAGGCACAATTTGATGTTTAAATGATTGCCGGATGGCAGGAGGTATGTTATAATCTGCTATGGAATATCCGCGCGGCAAGGCAGAAGGCCTTTTTAAACCCAAGGGCTATGCACATGCGAGCCGTGGGAGGGAAGGCGTTCCCAGCATTTTTGCAGGCTGCATGGAGCTGTGGGCACGGAAATACAGGAGGATAGGAAAGATATGGCAGCAACCGACCAAAGCAAAATCAGGAATTTTTGTATTATCGCACACATAGACCACGGGAAATCCACGCTGGCAGACCGGATCATTGAGAAAACAGGCCTTCTCACCAGCCGGGAAATGCAGGCGCAGGTCCTTGACAATATGGAGCTGGAGCGGGAGCGGGGCATTACCATCAAAGCCCAGACCGTCCGCATTGTGTATCAGGCGAAAAATGGGGAAGAATATATTTTTAACCTGATAGACACGCCGGGGCATGTAGATTTTAACTATGAGGTATCAAGGAGCCTTGCGGCCTGTGACGGGGCTATTTTGGTAGTGGACGCGGCACAAGGGATTGAAGCCCAGACGCTGGCGAACGTGTACCTTGCGCTGGACCACGATTTGGACGTGCTCCCAGTTATTAACAAAATTGATTTGCCAAGCGCAGAACCAGACCGGGTGATTGAGGAGATTGAGGACGTGATCGGCTTAGAAGCTCAGGACGCCCCGCGGATTTCTGCAAAAACCGGGCTGAATATTGAGGATGTCCTGGAGCAGATTGTGGAAAAAATCCCTGCGCCGGGCGGGAACCCAGAGAACCCATTGCAGGCGTTGATTTTTGATTCCCTGTACGATTCCTACAAGGGGGTTATTGTGTTCTGCCGGATTAAGGAAGGCCGGGTCAAGGTAGGGACAACCATCAAGATGATGGCCACCGGAGCCTCCGCCGACGTGGTGGAGGTAGGGTATTTCGGCGCTGGGCAGTTTATCCCCTGCGAAGAGCTGAGCGCAGGGATGGTAGGCTATATCACGGCCAGCCTGAAAAATGTCAGGGACACCCAAGTGGGGGACACGGTGACAGATGCAGACCGCCCATGCAGCGCGCCCCTTCCGGGCTACAAGAAGGTAAATTCCATGGTATTCTGCGGCATGTACCCGGCAGACGGGGCGAAATACCCGGATTTGCGGGATGCGCTGGAAAAGCTGCAGTTAAATGACGCAGCGCTGCAGTTTGAGCCGGAAACCTCCATTGCGCTGGGGTTTGGGTTCCGCTGCGGATTTTTAGGGCTCCTGCATTTGGAAATTATCCAGGAACGGCTGGAACGGGAGTACGGCCTTGATTTGGTAACGACGGCGCCGGGGGTAATTTACAAGGTCCATAAGGCCAATGGGGAAATCATTGAGCTGACAAACCCTTCGAACCTGCCGGACCCAGCGGAAATTGAATACATGGAAGAACCCATGGTAAGCGCGGAAATCATGGTAACCAGCGAATATATTGGAGCCATCATGGATTTGTGCCAGGAACGCCGGGGCATTTATATCAGCATGGAGTATATGGAGGAAACAAGGGCGCTTTTAAAATATGAGCTGCCTTTGAATGAAATTATCTATGACTTTTTTGACGCATTGAAATCGCGTTCCAGAGGGTATGCTTCGTTTGATTATGAAATGAAGGGGTATGCCCGTTCAGAGCTGGTAAAACTGGATATCCTAATTAATAAGGAAGAAGTAGACGCCCTTTCCTTTATTGTCCACAGCGGGACAGCCTATGAGCGGGGCAGGAAAATGTGTGAGAAGCTTAAGGAGGAAATCCCAAGGCATCTCTTTGAAATCCCGATCCAAGCGGCCATTGGCAGCAAAGTCATTGCAAGGGAAACCGTAAAGGCCATGCGCAAAGACGTCCTTGCAAAATGCTATGGGGGCGATATTTCCAGAAAACGGAAATTGCTGGAAAAGCAGAAGGAAGGGAAAAAACGGATGCGTCAAGTTGGGAATGTAGAGGTTCCGCAGAAAGCTTTTATGAGCGTGCTGAAGCTGGATGACAGATAAAAAAGAACTGGAACTATACCTCCATATCCCCTTCTGCATAAGGAAATGCAATTACTGCGATTTCCTGTCCATGCCCGCAGACGAAGGCGTCTATATCCAGTATGCTGACATGCTGCTGGAAGAACTGAAAGAAAAAGCCAGCGTTTGCAGGGAGTATCAGGCCATAACGGTATTTTTGGGCGGCGGGACCCCATCCCTTTTGCCGGAAGGCCAGATTTCAAGGATTCTGGGAGGGGTGCAGGAATATTTTTCCCTTTCGCCCAATGCAGAGGTTACCATAGAGTGCAACCCGGGCACATTGGACAGGCAGAAGCTTTCTGCTTACCAAAAATCCGGGGTAAACCGGCTGAGCATAGGTTTGCAGTCTGCCATCAACCAGGAACTGGGGCTGCTGGGAAGGATCCATACCTTCCAGCAATTTGAAGAAAATTTTGCCCTTGCGCGGGACATAGGGTTCCAGAATATAAATATAGATTTAATTTCTGGGCTTCCAAGGCAAACTTTAAGGGATTGGGAATACACTTTGGAAAAAGTCATGGATTTAGAGCCGGAACATATTTCTGCCTACAGCTTGATTGTAGAGCCGGGAACCCCTTTTTATGAAACATATGGGGAGGATGAGCAGCGCCGGGAACAAGGCGGGCATCCCCAGTACCTGCCAGAAGAAGAAACGGAGCGGGACATGTACCAGCGTACCAAAGCATTGCTGGAAGAAAAAGGCTACCGCCGTTATGAAATTTCCAATTATGCGAGGCAAGGCAGGGAGTGCCGCCATAATATTGGCTACTGGAGGCGTACCCCCTATCTGGGCTTTGGCCTTGGAAGCGCCTCCCTGCTGGAAGAAACGCGTTTTTCTAATCCCAGCAGCTTAAAGGAATACTTGGAAGGGAACTATACCCGCTTAGGCCCGGTATTGCACAAAGGCCCGTCCGCAAAAGGAACGGGGGCTGCCAGTGAAAGGGAATGGCAGGAACGCCAAACGGAGGGGGAAGGGTACTGGAAACTTAGCAGGGAACAGCAAATGGAGGAATTTATGTTCCTTGGGCTGCGTATGGCAGAAGGGGTTTCCAAAGTTGGATTTCAGGCTGCTTTTGGGATAAACATGGAAGGACCCTATGGAAAACCATTACAGGAATTCCAAAAGCAAGGGCTTTTAGCCCAGCAAGGGGACGCCGTTTTCCTGACAGAAGAAGGGATTGCTGTGAGCAATTATGTACTGGGCGGGTTTCTTCTGTAAGCGTTATTCACAGCCTGGAAATAAACCAAATATCAGACACAAAACAAGGAACATGGTAAGGGAAAAGAATGAAGCGGAATTACCAGAAAGAATTGGATAAACAATTAGAACGGATAACAAATGGGCAGGAAGGGGAGAATCCTGCCCCAAAGCTGTTGCTCCATAGCTGCTGCGCCCCCTGCAGCAGCTATGTGCTGGAGTACTTATCCCAGTATTTCCAGATTATGGTGTTCTATTATAACCCCAATATTTATCCGGAAGAAGAATATGTTAAGCGGGTGGAGGAGCAAAAAGGATTTATCCGCCGGTTCCAGCAAAACAGAGGGCAGGGATGGGAAGGGGAAGTTTCCCCCGGCCAGCCGGAACCATCAGGGATTTACCATAAGGCTGGCTGTTACGGGGGCAGCTATGGCAAAGGGGAAGCTTCCCCCAGCCAGCCAGGGCTATCAGGCTTTTATCACATTAGCT
>Ga0137308_102559_pt1 | contig 11668 bp, 9 predicted proteins | sample Inofrocosms_June_FD_97181 | JGI IMG/M metagenome (GOLD analysis project Ga0137308, IMG submission 97181) | Mouse cecal microbial communities from Vienna, Austria - N-Acetylneuraminic and N-Acetylglucosamine D2O microcosms_June | ecosystem: Host-associated > Mammals > Digestive system > Large...
AAAATAGTCGTAATTCCAGACATTATTAAGGATTTTCTCACGAGAAAGGGCAATTCCCTTGTTTTCCACAAAATAGGTCAGCAGTTCGAATTCTTTATAACTCAAATCCACAGGTTGATTGTCAATCATCACCTGATGGGCTGCTTTATCAATCTTAATGCCGCCGCAATATAAAGTCTCTTCCTCATTCAATTGATTGGTCCGCCGCAAAATAGCTTCAATACGCGCCACAAGAATCTTAGGGCTGAAAGGTTTGGAAATATACTCGTCCACTCCCATCTGAAACCCGTGCAGTTCATCCTGCTCATCCGTTCTCGCCGTGAGCATAATAATAGGAACTTTGGAATAGGAACGGATTTCCTTACAGACCTGCCAGCCATCCAGTTTCGGCATCATCACATCCAACACAATCAGAGCAATATCCTTATTGGCGAAGAATCTGTCAAGAGCCTCCTCGCCGTCTCCGGCCTCGATTACATCATAATTGCTTTTTACCAAGAAGTCTCGCACCAGCTTCCTCATCCTGCTTTCATCATCCACCACCAGAACTTTTAATCTATCCATCGGAATTCCATACCTCCCAATATCCTTCCGGCAATGCCACGGATAATCCCCGCAAGAGTTCAAAGAGCGCTTAAAAAAGTGATTTCCACTCTGTAAAATGTTGACAAAGCCGGCATAAAATTATATCTGAAAACAGTATAACCTACAGATATGTAAATTCTGTGAAAATTACTCGCCTATTCCGGTAACTTCTCCCTCTATCATCAATTCCCTTTCTTTCTCCCGGATTACCTTCTCGCGTTCCGTCAATTCCTGCTCCCAAGCCGCGTATCGGTCGGTAACAGCCCGCTCGTAATTAATAATATTGGGATAATCGCTGTTTAGTGAAATTATGAACATTGCCAGCATGGCCAATGCCAATAAAATATTTAATATGACGGAAATCGTCAGCTGTGATTTCTTCGCTCCCATTTCCTGCTCGTGCAAAGAACGCATTTTTTCCTTTGAAGAGCTGACCTTCGCCTGATCCTCATATATATTGTTCAAAGGAATTGCGGCCACATCAGCGGGATCTATCCCTTCCTGATTCAGCAGATATTCCTGAAGCTGTTTCAAATAGACCATTCCCACAGGTGTACTGAAAACATTTTCCTTTACCGTTTTGTCATAAATGTACAAAATATCTTCCGGTTTTGAATAATCTACCTTTGATTCCAGATATGCGATTTTTTTCCGCTCTACCTCCGCCAGTTTTGCTTCTTTTTCCGTCTGAAAAAGGAATCCTCCCATCAGTCGCTTTTCTTCTGAGTTTCCCAAAGCATAACCTCCAATTCCAAAAAAGAACGGTAACAAATACCGCTCTCTTCCCAAAGCATTTTTGTTTTCCTAACGCCCTTCCGGATTATACAATTTCCCTCTTCGTTTCGTCAGGATATTTACAATGACAAAAAGCTGCAAATCCATGATTTTCCGATAAACCTTTGATTTGCAGCTTCTCAGATAAGTGGAGTAGACGGGAGTCGAACCCGTGTCCAAAAGCCCATTCCCTGTACTTCTACTATCATAGTCTGTTGTCTCGGGTGGACTTGCTCCACCCTGTTCCCGCACAGCCCGGAGAACAGACCCTCCCGACTGCTTGGTAGCTTCATCATACGCCCGTGTGCGCAAAGCTTAACACACGTCGTTTCTCACAGAGTCGATGCCCGGATTCCGAAGTGTGAGTGCCCCGGAGCGGACAAGCTGCCTGAGGCAGCGTCATTCGCAATTAACCTGAACGAGTCAGATTAAGCAGCGAACGCTAACTGATTATTATCTTCAGCGTTTAGTTTAATTGTGCGATTAACGTTTCGCAACGGATAGCTTCTCCAGCTGCAAGACCCCTGTCGAAACCTTTACTACCCCGAAAGGTTTTTAGGTCGTTACGTAATTAGTATATCGGATGAAATGACGGCTGTCAATAGTGCCGCAGTGCAAAACTTATGAGGTTTGCCGCGCAAGGTATTGTCTCTATGTTTTATATCATGCTTTTAAAATCTTTGCTTAAACTCTCTCTCCGCCTCCCTGCGCTGGTCTTTCTTGGCAATGTCCTGCCGTTTGTCATACAGCTTTTTCCCTCGTGCAAGACCTACTTCTACTTTTGCCTTACCGTCCTTAAAATATACCTGAAGAGGTACGAGTGTATAACCTTTTTCCGCAATTTTTCCGGCAAGCTTATTAATCTCGTATTTATGCATCAAAAGCTTTTTCACACGCAAGGGATCCTTGTTGAAAATATTTCCTTTTTCATACGGGCTGACATGCATACCATAGACATAGACTTCCCCGTTCTCAATTCGGATAAAGGATTCCTTAATACTGCACTTTCCCATACGCATGGACTTAACTTCCGTACCGTGCAATGCCACTCCGGCCTCATATGTCTCGTCAATGAAGTAATCATGATATGCTTTCTTGTTGTTGGCAATCAGCTTTTGTGTTTCTTTCTTTGGTGCCATTACTCCTCCCTCCCTTCAACAAGGCCAAAGTCAATCGTGCGGTTAAATCTGTCACAGCCGTCCACCTGAACTTTTACCGGCATACCCAGTTTAAAGGTCCGGCCCGTGGCTTCTCCAACCATCTCACATTTGCTTTCGTCATAGTAATAGTAATCTCCGGGGATTTTGGACACATGTATCAAGCCTTCCACCGTATTATGCAATTCCACATAGATCCCCCAGCTTGTGACGCCGGAAATCACACCCTCAAAGCATCGGCCGATGTAATTCTCCATGTATTCCACTTTTTTCAGCTTATCCGTCTCCCGTTCCGCCTCGTCGGCACGTCTCTCCGTCTCCGAGGAATGCTTTGCCACCTGAGGCAGAATCTCCCTGTAATGGGACACTCTCTCCTCTCTGAGCCTTCCCCGTAACTGTTCCTTAATGATCCGGTGGATCTGGAGGTCGGGATAGCGCCGTATGGGCGAAGTAAAATGGCAGTAATATCTGCAGGCCAACCCGAAATGCCCCGTACATTCTATGCTGTATTTGGCCTGTTTCATGCTGCGCAAGGCAAGTCTGCTGATCATGGGTTCCTCCGGTGTACCCTCAATTTTTGTCAGCAGCTTTTGAATTTCTTTGGGATGGATTTCCTCACTGCTCACTTTAGAGCTTGTCCGCCCCACAGCTTTCATATAATAGCCGAAATTGTTAATAAAGGTGGACAGCTTTTGAATCTTATCCCCATCCGGCACGTCATGGACGCGATATACAAAAGGAAGCTCCATCCAATAAAAATGCTGTGCTACCGTCTCGTTTGCCGCCAGCATAAAGTCCTCTATGATATCCGTGGCCACGTTTCTTTCATAAGCTTTGATCTCTATGGGACGTCCGTCTTTGTCCAAAATAATTTTACATTCCGGAAAATCAAAATCGATAGAGCCCCGCTTTTTCCGTTCGCCGCGCAGCAAAGAGGAAAGCTCCCGCATCAGCAGAAACATGGGAAACAATTCCCTATACCGCATATATTCCCCATCCTTTTCCACTAAGGTCTCGTCTTCCAGCATTGATTTCACCTGTCGGTAAGACATTCTCTGATTGACCCGGATAACGGATTCACAGATCTCATAATCCGTTATCTCCCCCTTCCTGTCTATGGTCATCAGACAGCTCAGGGCAAGCCTGTCCACTCCGGCGTTCAGAGAGCAGATACCGTTGGAGAGTGCATGGGGCAGCATGGGAATCACTCTGTCCACCAGATACACACTGGTCCCCCTCTTCAACGCCTCCCTGTCCAGCGCGGAATTTTCCTGAACGTAATTGGTGACGTCCGCGATATGAACGCCTAAATGATACTTTTCTCCGTCAAAGGATACACTGACCGCATCATCAAGATCTTTGGCATCCTCACCGTCAATTGTAACCATATCCAAATCCCGCAGATCTCTTCTGCCCAAGCAGTCCGCCTCGGAAACCTCCTGCGATACGCGCTCTGCCTGCTGCAATGTCTTCTCGGGAAATTCCAAGGGCAGCTCATATCCTCTGACAATGGACATAATGTCCACACCGGGATCGTTGATATGTCCGAGGATCTCCACGATTTTGCCTTCGGGGCTCCGCCGGTTTGTGCCGTAATCCGTGATCTCGGCCACTACTTTATGCCCGCTCACGGCTCCTTTTGACCGTTCCTTCGGGATAAAAATATCCTGAGACAGCTTACCGTTATCCGGCAGCACAAATCCGAAATTTTCGCGGGTTCTCTCATAAGTGCCCACCACATGTGACATGCCTCTGGCAATAATCTTAACGACCTGTCCTTCCTGACGCTTGCCGGAATTTCCGGGCAGCGGCGTCACTTGAACGATATCTTTGTGAAACGCTCCCGCCGTCTTATCCTCCGGTATGAATAAATCTTCCGCCCGCCCCTCAATTTCCACAAATCCAAAGCCTTTGGCATTACTTATAAATGTTCCTGTCAATACGCTGCCGTCGGATTTCATATATTTTCCCTTTGCGGTCAGCATCAGTTTGCCTTCGGCAAGAAGCTCCTGAAGCACCTCTCTGAGCTTCTCCCTGTCTTCTTTGGCAACCTGAAGAAAGGATGCCAGCTCCTTTTCTTTCATAGGCACATATAGCGGATCCTTTACCAGATCACATATTACTTTTTTTCTCTTATCTTTAATATCCATACAAACTCCTAAATTGTGTACCGTGGTATTCCTATTCGAAACAGCGCTCCGTCCAGCCCAAAATTGAATTCTGAAATTAGTACATCGTTGCGTTAATCTTGAAGTAAATCAGTGTTTGATGTTTGCGTCAACGCAAGGCGGAGGAAGGAGGCGGGCACAAGGCATCGTATAAAATTTTAGCGACGCAATGGCGCGAAACATGCAGCTCCAAGGTTCAATTTCTGGCCGGATGGAGTAATATCTCTTATAGGCAAAAAACACCCTTGTGACAGCCACAAGAGTGTTTCTCCAAAGAGCTTAACCCATGCTCTTTAGTACCTTACTTAAAATACATTCAGATTCAGTATTGCCGCAACAATCATAAATAATGCGGCCAAAACCTTCGTCAGCTTTACCAACAACCCTTCCATGGAGCGGCCTTTATTTTTGCCCCAATAGGTTTCTGCTGCGCCGCCGATGGATCCCAATCCTGCCGACTTACCTTCCTGCATCAGTACTAACACCGTAAGTGCTATACAAATCAATATAAAAAATATTGTAATAACCGTCTTCAATGCTCCCATTTCACACCTCCTAATGTCAAGCAGTTTTTATGATACCATAAACAGGAAAAAAAGGCAAGAATAAATTTTTATCTCTGGCACCGATATATCTTGATTGTGTTATTGTTCACTCCGTGACCAGTAAGAAACAGCAAAACAGCGGTTTCGCGCATGTCTGTCTCGGGTTTATCACGCAAAAAACGCGTAAAAACCGTATGATAAACCTAAAAATCCGGCTGCTAAAGCAGCCGGACTCTTTCCAAACGGATTTTCTGATTCATTTACTTACCAAACTGGCAGTCATTGTTACCGGATTCGGTGGTCCACATCTCCAGCATATTGATAGGATCGCTGAAATCTGCAAGCCAGCCGTTACGTGCGATATCGTAATTACCTTCTTTTCTCTCATTCAGGAATACCGCCCAGTCAATGCTGTTAATACTCATATTTACACCGATCTGTGCAAAATCCTGCTGAAGCGCTTCGGCAATTGCAATATGACCGGAAGTATTATTGGTCAGATACTCAAAGGAAATGGGAGTCTCTGCGGAAAGCATACCATTCTCAAACTTATAGCCTGCATACTCCAGAAGCGCAATCGCTTCATCTACATTTGCCTGAGACCATACGGGATCATAATATCCGACACTCGCTTCGTTCGGGAAGGTATAGTCGGCATCATTCTCCTTGAACACACCGCCGTTACCGTCTGCCATACCAATGGGGATAAAGGTATTTGCAGGCTTCTGTCCGGTCTGTCCGATGTTCTCACAGATATAATCACGGTCTACCAGCAGAGCAAATGCTCTTCTCATTGCATTGGCCTGTGCTGCAGTCTTGCCTTCAAACAAAGGACTGTTTACATTAAAGCTTACATAATAAGTTCCTAACTGATCCACAATATAAAACTCAGGGTTGCTGAGCAGAGACTGAATCTCATCGGTAGGAACCGTATCGATAAAGTCAAGGTTATCTGCGTTATACGCTGCAAAAATAGCGGTGTCATCATCACTGAGCATAAACTGCAATGTCTCGATTTCCACTTCATCTGCTCTATGGTAATTAGGGTTCTTGGTGTATGTCATGCTCTCATCATGAGTCCATGACGTCAATGTATATGCACCATTGGTAATAAATCCAGCCTCCTGTGCCCAAGCGCCGGGATTGGTCTCCCAATCGGACTGACCCTCTACCTCAGACTGCTTTACAGGGAAGTAGGTAGGGAATGCTAACAGCTCATTAAAGTATGCACAAGGTGCAATCAACTCAATGGTCAATGTCTGCGCGTCCTCGCTTGCAGTTACCTTCAAAGTTCCGTCGTCATTTCTTGCCACAATGTCAAACATGTATCCGTAGTCGGAAGCAGTCTTTGAATCGATGGCACGGTTCCAAGCATAGATGAAATCATTTGCATTCAATTCGGAACCATCGGACCACTTCAGATCAGGAAGCAAAGTGATTGTATAAGTCATTCCGTCCTCACTAATCTGCTCGTCAGCTGCCAGATCAGGGATAGCATTGCAATCGTCATCGTAAGTGTAAAGCCCTGCAAAGCTGTTTACGGCAAGACATGCTCCGTCTACGGAACTATTCAGTGCGGGATCAAGCTTATCGGGCTCGCTGCCGATGTTCAGTCTCAGCGTATTTCCTTCCGTCTTAGCAAACATGAAGAACTTGTAACCGAACAAGTTAGAATAAACATTGGATACACGGCTCTTCTGCATATAAACATCATTATAATAGTAAAGGGGAAGAAGCGCTCCTGTTTCCATAAGCATATCTTCCGCCTGATGCATCAGCGCCTCACGCTGAGCAAAATCAGTAGTAGTTCTGATCTCTGTGATCAAGCTGTCATAAGCTCCCCAATTGTGAGGATCTACGGCATTTTCCTCAGAAATATTGAGTCCGGAATCCTGTGTTCCGGAAGCCTGCGCCTCGGAAGACTGCGCCTCGGAAGACTGCGTTCCGGCATCCTCTGTTCCGGAAGCCTGACTATCCGAACTGAGGGGGGTACTGGCATTATTGTCGCCGCCGCATCCGGTAAGAATACCGAGCGACAGAACAAGCGCCATTGAAACTGCGGTAAATTTCTTCATAATATTTTCCTCCTTTTTTCCGCTTGGATCTATATAATATCAAATGTTACCATTTGGTATTAACTAAAATAAAATTACACTATTGATGAAAACAAGCTACCTGACGGCCGTTTCCTCTGTCTTCCAATTTAGGACATTCCTGCGCACATTTTTCCGTTGCAAAACGACAGCGTGAGCGGAAAGCACAGCCGGAAGGCATATTTAAGGGACTGGGCACATCGCCGGAAAGAACGATTCTCTGGCTCTGCTTTGCCATAACCGGATCGGGTATGGGCACTGCGCTGAGCAGTGACTGTGTGTAGGGGTGTTGAGGATTCTCATATACTTCGTCCGCATCACCGATTTCCACTACTCTTCCCAGATACATTACGGCAATCCTTTTGGATATATGTCTCACTACTAACAGGTCATGGGCAATAAACAAATATGCCACACCCAGCTTTTCCTGTAAGTCTTCAAACATGTTGATCACCTGTGCCTGAATAGACACATCCAGCGCGCTCACAGCCTCGTCACAGACAATAAACTTCGGATTCACTGCCAGAGCTCTCGCAATACCGATACGTTGTCTCTGCCCGCCCGAAAATTCATGGGCATAACGGGTGGCATGTTCCGCGTTCAGCCCAACCAGCTCCATAAGCCCCAAAATCTTATCTCTGCGCTCCTGCTTGCTGCTGTAGAGCTTATGCACATCCAGAGGCTCACCGATAATGTCCTCCACCGTCATACGGGGATTTAACGATGAGTAAGGATCCTGAAACACCATCTGCATATGCTTGCGGTGTTCGTGCATATTGGCGGCGGTAATTTCCTCTCCCATATATTTTATGGTGCCGCCGGTAGGTTCATATAACCTTAAAAGGGAACGTCCCACGGTAGTCTTGCCGCAGCCCGACTCTCCTACCAGTCCCAGTGTCTCACCGGGTTTAATGTTAAAAGACACACCGTCCACCGCTTTCAGGGGTGTAGTCTTAAAAAAGCCTGTCTTTATAGGGAAGTATTGCTTTAAGTCTTCCACTTCTACCAAGTATTCGCTACTCATTTGCCGCACCTCCCGTCTCTTCCATCTGTTTCTTATATGTCAGCCAACAGGAAGCATAATGTCCGTCCGGCATCTGTACCTGAGGAGGCACATCCGTCAGACAAATCTTCATGGCTTCGTCACATCTTGCACAGAATGCGCATCCCTTCGGCAGATTCAACAGGTTGATAGGAGTTCCTGCAATGGGAACCAATCTCTCCTTACTGCCGTCGGCCTTAGGTATGGAACGGAGAAGCCCTTTTGTATATTCATGTCCCGAACGATAAAAAATGTCCTCTGCGGTTCCTCTCTCACAGACACGTCCACCGTACATAACAATAATTTCGTCACACATGCTGGCAATGACTCCAAGATCGTGAGTCACCATTATAATTGCCATTCCCATTTTCTTCTGCAGTTCCTGCATCAGCTCCAGAATCTGCGCCTGAATGGTCACATCAAGAGCCGTGGTAGGTTCGTCGGCAATCAGAATATCAGGCTCACATGCCAGCGCCATTGCAATCATCACACGCTGTCTCATACCGCCGGACAGTTCATGGGGATATTGCTTTATGCGCTTCTGGGGCTCATTCACCCCCACCAGCTCCAGCATTTCCACAGCCCGATCCTTGGCTTGCTTTTTATCCTTGTCCGTATGCAGCAATATTGCTTCTATCAACTGATTACCGATGGTATAAACAGGGTTTAGACTTGTCATGGGATCCTGAAAAATAATACTGCAGCACTTGCCCCGGAACCCGCGCATCTGCTTCTTGTCGAATTTCGTAATATCCTGCCCCTTGTAAAGCACCTCTCCCGATGTGATTTTGCCGGTGTTGGCAAGTATCTGCATAATGGAATATGCGGTAACGGACTTTCCGGAACCGGACTCTCCCACAATGCCCAGAATCTTACCCGGAGCCAGATTAAAATTTACGCCGTTTACGGCTCTTACTTCGCCTGAGTCCGTGAAAAACGATGTATGGAGATCTTTTACCTGTAAAATGTATTCTTCACTCATGTTTCCTCTCATTCTGCCGCATAAGCGGCACAAGCAATTTTATTTCTTCAGCTTAGGGTCAAAGGCATCACGTAAGCCGTCTCCCAACAGGTTGAAAGACAGTACAATGAGAATAATAACGACTGCGGGGAATAACAGCTTATAGGGATAACTGTTAAGTCCGCCTCTCGCATAGTTTGCCAAGCTGCCCAAAGAAGGCATGGGCGAGGAAACACCCAAACCCAAGAAGCTCAAATAGCTCTCGGTAAAAATTGCAGAAGGCACCTGCAGCGCAGTGGAGATAAAGATAACACTGATACAGTTCGGAATAATATGCTTTTTAATAATTCTGCCGCTCTTTGCACCGGTTGCCTTGGCGGCCAGCACATAGTCGTTATTCTTGATAGTCAGAATCTGCCCTCTCACCAGACGTGCCATGCCCACCCAGTATAACAGAGCGTATACTACAAATAAAGCGATGATATTCGTGCCCAGTCTTGCCAGTACCGTTCCCTCCAGCGCCGAACCCAGCGTAGCCTGCAAGACAACGGATAACAGGATTACCATCAGCAAATCCGGCAGAGAGTAAATAATATCCACGATACGCATCATGACAAGATCTACTTTACCGCCGAAGTACCCCGATATACTACCATATAACAGGCCGATAATCAAGACCATGACGCTGGCAACTAATCCCACCGACAAAGATACTCTGGTGCCGTATACCACACGCATAAAATAATCGCGGCATTGTTCGTCCGTACCCATAATATGAGGGAATACGGTACCACCCTGTGCCATATACTCCTGCTCCATCTCGGAATATTGAAAAGGCCCCATGTTTTTGGCACCCTTATCACGGACGCCGTTTACCGTATTTATCGTGGCATAATCATAAGGGACGATCATGGGCGCAAATATAATGACCAGAATAACAAGTATCAAGAAAATCATACTGCCCACAGCCAAGGGATTCTTCATAAGCCTCTTCATACCGTCCTTGAAAAAGGTGGTGGATTCGCTCATGACATCCTGCTGCCGCTTCTCTTCCTCTGTGGCTTTTTCAAATTTTGATAAATCTATCTGTGAACTCAGCAAGTTCTTTTTAGGCATTTGCCGTACCGCTTTTTCCACGTTTGTTCCTCCTATTCCAGTTCCGTCCCTTTTCTTCAACACCCCTGTTCATGGAAGGCATGTTCCGCCGCTGACGCGTCGCAAATCCCTTCCGGGTGTTTCCGCTTCGGGACTGTTTTTATTCCAGTTCCTTTCTGATCTATTCTTAATCCAGCTTGATTCTGGGGTCAACCACTTTATATATCAGGTCGGTGATCAGATTCACCGTCACCATGAGAGTTGCCAAAAAGATGGTGGTTCCCATAATCAGAGTGTAATCTCTGTTGGTAATGCTGTCCACGAACTTGCTCCCCAGACCTCCGATGGTAAAGATATTCTCAATCACGAGGCTTCCTGTCAGGATATAAGCCGTCATAGGACCTACATAAGTGATAACGGGAATAACCGCATTCCGCAGCGCGTGTTTGAAGATTACTTTCACACCGGAAACACCCTTGGCATTGGCCGTTCTCACATAGTCCTGTCCCAATGCATCCAGCATACTTGTCTTCGTAAGTCTGGTTATGTATGCCATAGGATACATGGACAAAGCGATGATCGGCAGCACGTAATGAGGATTGTCCGGACTCCACACCGGCGCCCATCCTAATTTAATACAGAATACATACAACAGTATGGTTCCGAGGACAAAACTGGGAGCCGCCGTTGCAAAGGTAGTAAAGAAAATAATGATACGGTCAATAATACTGTTTCGTTTCAGCGCGGCAATACTGCCCAGCACCAATCCGGTAAATGCGGCAAGCAGAACCGCACATCCCCCCAGCCTTGCGGAGATGGGAAAGGATTCTCCGATGACAGTAGAAATATTTCTTCCGGTTTTTAAGGAAACGCCAAGGTCTCCGCGCAGGAAATTCCCCATGTATATTACAAACTGCTCCGGCACGGGTTTGTCCAGATTATATCTGGCCTCCAATGCCGCCTTTACCTCCGCACTGGGAGCTTTCTCAGAGCTGAAAGGACCTCCGGGAATGGCATTCATCCCGAAAAAAGTGATGGCTGAAACAATAAACACTGTCAAAATGGCGAGCAGGACTCGCTTAATCACGTAACGATACATCTTCTCACTCCTTAGATTCTGATATCTTTTGATAGAAAGTTCCATCGATATGGGACTTTTGCGGCGCGGATCTGTGAACGGCTGCATACATTAACCCAGTACGGCACTTCACATATCGCTGATACGATAACTGCTTAAAGCAAATCCTT
>Ga0137308_102560_pt1 | contig 11664 bp, 11 predicted proteins | sample Inofrocosms_June_FD_97181 | JGI IMG/M metagenome (GOLD analysis project Ga0137308, IMG submission 97181) | Mouse cecal microbial communities from Vienna, Austria - N-Acetylneuraminic and N-Acetylglucosamine D2O microcosms_June | ecosystem: Host-associated > Mammals > Digestive system > Large...
GTTATGATTATATTTGCCGGACTTTCAGTCTTTGACCCAACTTGGAGGACGTCCTCGCTTTCCCTGCTTTGCCTTATGGCGGCGATGATGCCCGTAACGCTTCTGGGGTATGATGAGAGGAGCCATTGGAACGAATACTGTGCGGCATTGCCTTACGGAAAATGGGATGTTGTTTCTTCAAAGTATGTTTTGTGCCTTATTAATCAACTGGCGGTTACGGCGGTTTTTGCTGCGCTCTGGTTAATAAGCGGAGGGAACGATATAGGCGAATTTTTTATGACGGCATCCGTTGGATTTTGCTGCTCATGTTTTTCGTCGGCGGTAGTATTTCCGTTTGTACTGTGGTTGGGAGTAGAAAAAGGACGAGTGCTTTATTATGTCTTTATTGTTATCGGTTTCGGAGCTACGGGGCTGCTGAAGAGTTTTTCTGTCAGCGAAAGCTTGGATATCAAGGCATTTTATGATATTATGACGGTGGTGTTGCCTGTCTTGAGTGTATTGGTTTATATCGTGTCATGGGTTATTTCGGTGGTTATTTACGGTAAAAAGGAAATAAGGTAAAACAGGAATAAAAAGCGGTTTACAGCAGTTTTTTTTCGCCATCATATAGTAAAAGCATATTTTATAGCCTGCATATCCGTACAACCTGTCCAATCCCGTGTACGTATACCCCAGATAGGCTTCCCTCATTCCGGCTTCTTTAAGGTACTTTGTTCCGAGAATAACAAGGTTTACGGCAATGTGGCGTCCTTGAAAAGAACGTTTTACAACGGTACAGCCAATGCTGCCCAAGCCTTTTTCTTCCGCTTCCAAATCACAGATAAGCGCTCCCACGGTTTCGCCGTTTAAAACGGCTATCAGAATCTTTTCCCTGCCGGTTTCCTTATAAAGCTCTTTGTTTTTGTAATATTGCGTAAATTCTTCAAAGGCATTATCGCTGCATTCACATACCGAGTCCATATCGGCGATTTCCGCCCATCTGTAATTGATTCCGTCTATGGTTTCGCCCACAAAGCGTTCGTTATGGGTAAAATCCTTTAATTCAAATCTCATATCAAAGCAATCGCAGTTCCATGAATGCTCATAACCTCTTTTAGTAAAGAACGCGGCGGCGGAATCGTCAATATTAGCGTATAAATTTTCGTTTTCGGTTTTAAAATACTTTTTGTTGGTGGGAACTCCCGGCATAAGATAATCGAATCCCGCGCCTATTACAATTTCGCTGAAGCCGCATTTTTTTACCGTTTGTTCGGATAAAGCCAGAAGCTCGCTTCCAAAGCCCTTGTTTCGATACTTTTTATCCGTTCCGAAAAGGATTACGGTATTTCCGTTTATTACCGACACGCCGATAAGTTTACCGTTCTCGTCTCTTTTATAAATATTTTTGTTATTCTTGTTTCCGAGGATATCGAGTACGGTATCTTTGTCACGCACTATAAACGGAAAATTTTCTTTAAAGAATGTGAATAGTTCTTGTATCATTTGAAGTCTCCTTAAAACAGCGGTTATTATGCCTCGCACTATTTTTATTTAATTTAACCTATTGTCAATAGATTCAATTAAAATCAATATCAATGCACACGTCTTTTCGGCAGATTTTGCCGCTGACTGCGTTATATTTTTTGACAGGCTTATCGAGTAATACAAACTGTAAAAATTGCCTTGTCGTTGATAAAATATGCTCAAAAATCCACGTACAAATCCTGTTGGCACAAGTTTTAAAAACCTGTCTTCACAAGATTTGTGCGTGGATTTCAAGCTTTTTTCGCAGAGGACAAGTTACGGTGCAGTCATCGAAAAATTTATCGATGACTGCGAATACCGGTTATCAGCTTTACTTTATTTCCGTTACCTCATATCCCGCGTCTTCAACCGCTTTTTTGAGAACTTCGTCGCTTACCTCTTCGCTCAGCTCTATGGACGCGGTTTTTGTATCGAGATTTACCGCTGCTTTCACTCCGGTCAAGCCGTTAAGCGCTTGTTCCACCCTCGCACTGCAATGGCCGCAGCTCATTCCCTCGATTGTCATTGTTTTGTTCATAATATTTCCTCCTTTATTTTTTTCCGCTTCTTCCTCTTCGGGGAGCAATTTGACGGAGACGTGAATCTCGGTCTCCGAATCGGAAACGGAAGTGTGCTTAAATTTAAAAAGCTTTAACCTCAAAGCGTTCATAACCACGCAAAAGCTGGACAGGCTCATAGCCAGTGCTCCGAACATAGGATCCAGATGCCAGTTTAAAAGCGGCACAAACGCCCCTGCCGCCAAAGGGATACACAGCGCGTTATAGAAAAACGCCCAGAAAAGGTTTTCCTTAATATTTTTTATAACTGCCCGACTCAGTTTTACAGCGCCGGATACGTCGAGAAGGCTGTTTTTCATAAGAACGATGTCGGCGCTGTCTATGGCAATGTCGGTTCCGGCGCCTATGGCCATTCCCACGTCCGCGCGGGCGAGGGCGGGAGCGTCGTTTATGCCGTCGCCTACCATCGCGGCGAGTTTCCCTTCGTTCTGAAGCTGTCTTATCACGCTTTCCTTATCCTGAGGGAGCACTTCGGAGATTACGCGGCCGAAGCCTAATCGTTTTCCGACAGCCTCCGCCGTTCTCTTGTTGTCTCCGCTGAGCATTACGGGTTCTATTCCCATTTCCTTCAGTTCTTTTACCGCAGCTTCGGCAGTGGGCTTTACGGTATCTTCTACGCCTATTATGCCTATTATAACGCCGTTTTCCGCTATATAAAGGGGAGTCGCCCCGTTGTCAGCCAATTTGTCCGCCAAAGCCGTCCATTGGGTGATATCAATGCCGCTGTCCTTCATTAACGCCGCGTTGCCGGCAAGACAGGGATTTCCTTTTACTTCTCCGTGCACGCCTTTACCGAAAACCGCGCCGAAATCGCTTACGGAAAGAGGAGAAATGTTGTTTTCTTCCGAACAGGTCATAATTGCTTCGGCGAGAGGATGCTCGGATTTTTTTTCAAGACTCGCGGCAACGGCGAGGATATGGCGGCGGGAAACGTTATCCGCTTTCTCTATAACGGTTACGGAGGGCTTTCCGGTAGTAACCGTTCCCGTTTTATCCATTACCGCCACGTCTATTTTATGGGCAATTTCAAGGGCGGCTGCAGATTTGATAAGAATCCCGTTTTCCGCGCCCTTGCCTGTTCCCGCCATAATGGCCACGGGGGTGGCCAGGCCGAGGGCGCAGGGACAGGATATGACAAGCACGGAGATGGCGTGCGATAAAGCCACTTCTGCTCCTTCTCCGCAGAGAAGCCATATAAGTCCGGAAAGCAGGGCTATGGTTATCACCACCGGAACAAAAATGCCGCTTATTTTATCCGCAAGCTTGGCAATTGGCGCTTTTGAGCCGGTGGCGTCCTCCACAAGGCGTATGATCTGCGCCAATGTGGTGTCGCCGCCAACTCTTTCGGCGCGCATTTTAAAGTAGCCGCTTTTGTTGATGGATGAGGCAATCACGTTATCTCCCTCTGTTTTTTCAACGCCGATGCTTTCTCCGGTAACCGCCGACTGATCCAGCGTTCCGTGCCCTTCGGTAATAATGCCGTCCACCGGTACGCTTTCGCCCGCTTTAACGATAACGATATCGCCTTTTAAAATTTCATCGGGGGAAACGGTAAGCTCGGTTCCTAAGCGCTCTACCACCGCCGTTTTAGGGGTGAGATCCAGAAGCTTTTCTATGGCGGAGGAGGTTTTGCCTTTCGCCCGTGCTTCAAGCATTTTTCCCACAGAAATAAGAGTAAGTATGGTGCCGGAGCTTTCAAAATAAAGATTCATCATATAGCTTTCTGCAAGAGCGGTATCGCCGTGTCCCAATCCGTAGCCTATGCGGTATATGGCGATTATTCCGTACAGAAGCGCCGCTCCGGATCCCAAGGCGATAAGAGTATCCATATTCGGCGAACCCTTTATAAGATTGCGAAAGCCGTTGGTAAAGTAATGACCGTTTATCAGGACGATGGGAATCACCAGCAAAAACTGGGTAAAAGCGAAAACAAGCGAGTTTTCCGCCCCGTGGAAAAAGCTCGGAAGAGGAGCGCCCATCATATGTCCCATTGAAATGTAAAATAGCGGTATAATAAATACCAGCGACCATATCAGCCGTTTTTTCATTATGCGGAATTCTTTTTTTCTCAGCTCCGCGGGGCTTTCCCTTTTTTCTTCGGATCCTTTTACTGCGTCGGAGGAAGGAAGGGATGCGGTATAACCGCCTTGTTCCACGGCGGTTATTATATCCGACCTTTGACATTTTCTTCCGTCGTATTCCACGGTCATTGAATTGGTGAGCAGATTTACCTCCGCCTTTGAAACTCCGTTTAGCTTACTTACCGATTTTTCAACGTGAGCGGAGCAGGCGGAACAGGTCATGCCGCCCACATTGTAGCGTTCCTTTATCAATGCGGCTGATTCTTCCGGCAATTTTAATGCACTTCCTTTCGTAAATGCTTTTTTTCTGTTTTATTATAGTATGCCTTATACTAATCCCTTTTAAAACCGTGTAATTGGTATTATTTGCGGCGGTTTAGCTTTTTCTTTATTTCCATATTACGGTTTTGATGATTAAATTATACTATATTTGTATACTTTTGTCAAGTGGAATTTTACCGCTTGGAAATGCGAAATACCAATCTTTTTATCATATAGGCAAATATATGATAAAAAGATTGGTATAAAAAAGCGCAGTGTCATGAAAAAACATTCAAAAGAATGAGAGATGTTTTTTAACAATGACGTATTGATTTCTGTTTTACGTAAGCCAAACAAAATAAAAAAAGCCCCCGCCAAGGCGGGAGCCGTTTCTATGCGGATATATGTTGTTCAAAAGATCAGTTGGCTCTCTGAACCTTACCGGAACGCAAACATCTTGTGCAGACGTTTACTCTGCAAGGAGCGCCGTTAACGACAGCCTTAACCTTCTGTACATTGGGCTTAAAGCTTCTGTTAGAGCATCTGTGTGAGTGAGAAACCTTAACACCGAAAGTGACACCTTTACCGCAGATATCGCATTTTGCCATGGGTGAACACCTCCTTTTCAAAGTATATATTTCAAATACCATCTAATTATAGCAGATGTCCGGAAAAAAATCAAGTACTTTTTATAATTTTTTTTAGTATAGGTTTTTTTCGTGAGAATTGTCAAAAGATGAGTTGTTTTAATATGCGATGTAACGCCCCTGAAATTTAAGGCAATACCGCGCATTTTTCCCGAACAATCGCCGTATGTTCCCGTAAAAATATCCTCCAAATGCAAACCTGAACTTTTGTTATTTGTTCCAATTTTATTAAAATCGGTTGACAATTTGTATTTAATCTGCTATAATAACAATATCGGAAGCGGGAAAAATATTTCCGTTATAATACCGAAATTTACGAAAGAGGCTTGACAAAATGCTGAACCTGCGCTACAATTTTGACAGACAGACAGACAGACAGACAGACAGACAGACAGACAGACAGACAGCATAGTTGCGCCCTTTTTTCGGATATTTTCAGTAGTTCGTTTTCAAAGGCAATAACGGCTTTTCAGCCATGTTGTCTTATTTTAATTTTATAAACAAAACCGTTAAGGCGAATTTATGATTTAAATTCGCTTTGGCGGTTTTTTGTGTTTTACGCCGATTCAAGCCATAAAAATTTAAGGTTTTCGGCATAAAAATTATTTACGGTTATTAACTGTTTTGCGGTTACTAAAACCAACAACACTGTTACAATAACGATAGACGGCTCTGCCCCTGCTGCTGGTAGTGTAAATAAAGATATTGCGGATGAAGTTACGACAACACTCTCGGCAACTCTTCCCAACGGTAGCGCTTTCTTGGCTTCAATTACTGGAGGTGCGGTTGACGGTGTTATTTACAGAAACGATGACAATGGAGCAATTGTTGCCGGAGCTGTTTCTGAGGCTCCGGGTGATTTTAACGATGCTTATGAGTATACCGCTGGTAGTGATAAGTATGCCGTAGGTGTTTCCAGTAAATTTAAGGGTGTCGTTACAGTTGCCATTGATGCCACTACTCATGTAGTAAGTGCAACAGTTACAACTCCTTCAGCTTGATCATTTAATTTATTTAAAGTAAATCATCTCGTTTTGATTTACATATAAGCTTTTTCCGCACTCTTATTGAGCGGAGTTGCGCCTCCTTAAAAGAGGCAATCAATTTTTTGCACATAGACTTTTGCTCTTCGGAGCAAATAGTTTATGCTCTCCTACTCAAAGTCTCCGGGTTTTCTCGGAGACTTTGACTTTTTATTTGAAAAACACCTTATAGGGCGTCTTCCGAGGATTTCCTGCCGATTCAAAAAATTTTTTCTTTACAAACGGCGAAAAATATGTTAAAATACTTATTAATATCATTTATGAAAAAATTTAACGATTTAAAAGGTAGAAAAATGAACTTTGATTTTCCGAAAAATATTATAATAACGGGACACTACGGCTGCGGAAAGACAAACATTGCGGTAAATCTCGCGTTAAAGCTTGCGGAAGCAGACAAAGTCACCGTAGTTGATCTGGATATAGTCAACCCCTACTTTCGCACCGCTGATTTCGGAAGCTTGTTTGAAAACAGAGGGATAAGACTTGCGGCGCCTATGTACGCCAACTCAAATCTGGATATCCCCGCTTTGAGCTTTGACTTGGGGGGGATAGTAAACGGAGAGGGGAGAGTGATTATCGACGTGGGGGGCGACCCGGAGGGGGCGACGGCGCTTGGGCGGTACGGAGACTTGCTTAAAGACCGCGAAGATACGGCGCTTTATTATGTGGTAAACAAGTACCGCTATCTTACCTCTACTCCGACAGAGGCAAAGGAATTGCTTGAGGAAATAAAAGCGGCTTCGGGGTTGTCCTGCGACGGGATAATAAACAACTCCAATTTAGGCGCGCTTACCGATAATAAGACGGTGGCCGATTCCGTGGATTACGCCGAAAGGGCGGCGGAGGTTTCGGGCTGCCCGCTGCTGTTTACCTGTTCCCAAAAGGAAAACCTTAAGGGGATACAGCCTTCCATGGAGATAAATGTTTATGTTAAGCCGCTTTGGGAGCAGTGACGGGTATTTTTCCGCATTTTCCCGTTTTCGGGATCATTACTTTATATATAAAGGAGAGCCAATGATAATAAAAAACGAAATTCCGATATTGGAATACAGTACGGAAACAGAGGGAATACTTTCGCCGAAGGAAGCCTACGATTATGAGGACGGGTATTTTCCCAAGCTTTGTTTTATGACTTTTTTCGGAGAGGTATTTAAAGCGTTCGGCGAAAAATACGGCGGTGAGGAAATAGGCGGCTATTATTCGGAAATGTGCGAATTTCCGGTGCTGAAAATCAGCTACGGCGGTAAGGAAATGTGTATGATGCAGGCTCCCGTAGCTTCGGCAAATGCCGTTTCCGTGGCCGATTATCTGTACTCCAACGGTGTGGAAACAATTGTGTGCTGCGGCGGCTGCGGAGTGCTGGACGATATTCCCAAGGGGGACGTTATAGTGCCCGTAAAGGCTTTGCGCGAGGAGGGCGGCTCCTATCGGTATCTGCCGCCTTCAAGATATGCGGAGCTTTCGGAAAACGTTATTGAGAAGATTGAAATAACGCTGAAAAGGCTTGATGTGCCTTACATAAAATGTATCACGTGGACTACCGACGGACTGTTTCGTGAAACCAAGGAAATGGTGGATTACAGAAGGTCTGAGGGATGCAAAACCGTTGAGATGGAGTGCGCCGCTTTTGCGGCGGTGGCAAAGGCCAAGGGAAAAAAATACGGTCAGCTGCTATACAGCGGGGACGTGGTGACGGGAGAAGGGAAATATGACGACAGGGAGTGGTACAACGACATGACGTCGAGAGAAAAACTGGCGTATATTGCTATTGAAGCGCTTTCCGCCTGTTAGATTTACACGCATATATAGGGAGAGAAAGCAATGTCAAAGCTTATAATTATACGCGGAAATTCGGGAAGCGGAAAATCCACTCTTGCCGGAAGGCTTCAGCGTAAATTCGGACGCAATACAATGGTTATTTCACAGGACACCGTCAGGCGGGAAATGCTTTGGGCAAAGGACGGAGAGGGGACTCCCGCTTTGCCGCTGATGGAGGAGCTTTTGAGATACGGCAGGAGACACAGCGAGGTTGTTATTCTGGAAGGGATTCTGGACGCAAGGGTTTATGAAAGGCTGTTTGAAACGGCTAAGGAGGAGTTTGGAGAAAATATCTTTGCGTATTACTATGATATACCCTTTGAGGAAACTGTCAGGCGGCATAATACCAGACCGAAGGCTCATTCCTTCGGCGTTGAGGATATGAAAAGATGGTGGAACGAGAAGGATTTTCTGGGGAATATTGCCGAGGAAATATTTACATTAGAAATAAGGCTTGAAGAGGCGGAGGATTTGATATATAATAGAGTGACGGGGTAGGTAAGTGAGTTTTCTGCCGCCCGGGATTTTGGCTAAGGTTTATTTCCTTTTCCTGCGCCGCGGCTACCGCCGAAACGGGTGGGTTAACTCAAGCAGTTAATCAACAGGCTTCGGCTTGCCGAAGAAAAAACATAATATGCAAAAAATTATTTCAAATTTAAACAACAACTAAACTTTAAATAAACAATAAACCGAAAGGAGAACACAATGGCAAAAATGAAGGTCGAGTTTGACCGCTGTAAGGGCTGTGGTCTCTGCACCACCGCCTGTCCTAAAAAAATAGTGGAAATACAGCAGGACAAGCTGAACAAAAAGGGCTATTATACCGCCGTTTGCATTGACGATGAAAAATGTATCGCCTGCGGATTCTGCGCTATGATGTGTCCCGACTGCGCGATTACAATTACCGTAGAGGGGGGCGAAAAGAAATGAGCGAGCTTACACTTATGAAGGGCAATGAGGCGTTGGCGGAGGCGGCGATAAGAGCCGGCTGCAAATGCTTTTTCGGTTACCCAATAACCCCTCAGACGGAAATTTCCGCCTATTTGTCCAAGCGTATGCCCAAGGTGGGCGGGGTGTTCCTGCAAGCGGAATCCGAGGTGGCCGCAATAAATATGGTTTACGGCTGCGCGGGTTCGGGAATACGCTGCATGACGTCCTCCTCATCTCCCGGAATTTCCCTTAAAACAGAGGGAATATCCTATATAGCGGGAGCCGATCTGCCCTGCGTTATCATTAACGTCCAGAGAGGCGGTCCGGGTCTCGGCGGTATTCAGCCCTCTCAGGCGGATTATTGGCAGGTTACGAGAGCCTTGGGTCACGGCGATTTCCATGTTCTCGTATTTGCCCCCTCCACCGTTCAGGAAATGGCGGATACAGTTACCAAGGCTTTTGACTTGGCGGATAAGTACAGAATGCCCGCCGTTATTCTGGCGGACGGCCTTTTGGGACAGATGATGGAGCCGGTGGCCTTTGACGAAAGCGCGGAAATAAAGCTTTCCGACGCGTCGGGTAAGCCATGGGCGGCTACCGGTCACGGAAACAAAAGAAAGCACAATATTATAAATTCCCTTTATTTGCAGGCGGCGGAGCTTGAAGAAAAGATACGCGCCCGATTTGAGAGGTACGAGCAGGTAAAGGCGAACGAAACCATGGCGGAATGCTACAAAACCGAGGACGCGGAAATAGTGGTAGTCGCTTACGGCTCCACCGCGAGACTGGCGAAGTCCGCCGTTGAGCTTGCGAGAAAAGAGGGGATAAAGGCGGGCGTGTTCAGACCCGTTACTCTCTGGCCTTATCCCGAAAGGGAAATAAACGAAGCGTGCAAAAACGCAAAAAAGGTGCTGACGGTGGAAATGTCCATGGGTCAGATGGTGGACGATGTGAAGCTTGCTTTGAATTGCAGAATCCCCGTGGAATTCTTCGGCAGAACCGGCGGAGTTATCCCCGGCCCCGCCGAAATATTGAACAAGATAAAGGAAATGACAGGAGGCGATAAATAATGCCCGAATTCAAAAGACCTCACGCCCTATGCGATGTACCCCTGCACTATTGCCCCGGCTGTACACACGGTATAATCCACCGTTTGGTGGCCGAGGTTATAGACGAAATGGGAATAGAGGGCGATACAATAGGCGTTTGCCCGGTAGGCTGCTCCGTTATGGCTTACGATTACTTCAACTGCGATATGCTGGAGGCCTCCCACGGACGTTCTCCCGCTGTGGCAACTGGCGTAAAGAGAGCAAACCCCGACAAGTTCGTGTTTACATATCAGGGCGACGGCGACCTTGCCGCCATAGGCACCGCCGAAACGGTACATGCCGCCACAAGAGGCGAAAACATCACCGTTATATTCGTAAACAATACCACCTACGGAATGACCGGCGGACAAATGGCTCCCACCACTCTCCCCGGACAGATCACACAGACTACTCCCTACGGCCGCAACACAAGCGTAGAGGGTTTTCCGGTAAAAATGTGCGAGATGCTTTCCCAGTTAGACGGCGTGGCGCTTGCGGAAAGAGTGACGGTAATTGACCCGAAATCCGTTATGACCGCGAAAAAGGCCATCAGAAAGGGCTTTGAGTTTCAGAAGAACAAGCAGGGATTTTCCATTATAGAGGTGTTGTCCACCTGTCCCACCAACTGGGGAAAAACGCCAGTTGAGGCGCTTCAGAGATTAAAGGACGAAATGATACCTTACTATCCTTTGGGAGTATATAAGGAGGGCGCTGTAAGATGACGAACGATATACTTCTGGCAGGCTTTGGCGGACAGGGCATTCTGTTTATCGGAAAGATGCTTGCCTATCTTGGACTTTACGGTGAAAAACAGGTTTCGTGGCTTCCCTCCTACGGTCCCGAAATGAGAGGCGGCACCTGTAACTGTTCGGTATGCATAAGCGATGATCCCATAGGCTCTCCCTTGGTGCTTGAACCCGACAATCTGCTTGTAATGAACACTCCCAGCTACGATAAATTTATCGGAAGCGTAAAAAGCGGCGGAAGCTGCTTTATTGACAGCACTCTTATCGAAGCGGTTTGCGACAGGGCGGATATAAGCTGTTTTTATGTTCCCGCGACCCGGCTTGCCAATGAAAACGAGCTTCACGGAATGGCAAACGTTATTCTTTTGGGCAAGATGATCAAGGAAGCCGGGATGGCTGACGAGTCGATTATCGAAAAGACCGTTAAAAAGGTAGTGCCTCCAAAAAAAGCGCATCTTATAGATGCAAACATTAAGGCGCTGAAAATCGGAATGAGTCAATAAAAGACAAACCCGATAGATATGTATCGGGTATAAGTAAAAAGCCGTAATTCTGTTTTATAACGGGGTTACGGCTTTTCTTATACAGCTTTTATAAGCTGCGCTATAAAAAAATATGGACTTTTTTATTTTTTTTTCAAAAAACCCTTGAAAAATGGACAAAAATAAGCTACAATAATATAGATAATGAAACAGTATCGTTTTTAATAAAATTCCGGAGGTTAATTTATGATTTCAGCAGGCGATTTCAGAAACGGCGTTACCTTTGAAGAGGATGGAAACGTAGTTCAGGTAATTGAGTTTCAGCACGTTAAACCCGGCAAGGGCTCCGCTTTCGTGCGCACAAAAACAAAGAACGTTATCACAGGCGCGGTGGTTGAAAAATCTTACAACCCCACCGCCAAATTCCCAACTGCTTTCATTGAAAGAAAGGATATGGAGTATTCCTACAGCGACGGCGATCTTTATT
>Ga0137308_102562_pt1 | contig 11643 bp, 8 predicted proteins | sample Inofrocosms_June_FD_97181 | JGI IMG/M metagenome (GOLD analysis project Ga0137308, IMG submission 97181) | Mouse cecal microbial communities from Vienna, Austria - N-Acetylneuraminic and N-Acetylglucosamine D2O microcosms_June | ecosystem: Host-associated > Mammals > Digestive system > Large...
AGAAAGGTAGGGGTTTTTATGCGAAAGAAATTTGCAGAGATGATGCTGACAGTAGCCGTAACTATAAGTTTGCTGGCCGGGTGTGGTGCGAAGGAAGATAGCGTACAGACAACATCAGAAGAAGATGCCAAGGCTAATGAAGTGGTCCCGGAGGAGGATGCAGAGCATCTAACAACAGATAATGAAGCAGTGACATTACATATTTTTGCAGCGGCTTCGATGACGGAGACGTTAGAGGAGATACAAAAGATGTATGCGGATGTGGCACCAGAGGTTACATTAGTGTTTAATTTTGATTCTTCGGGGACGTTAAAGACGCAGATTCAGGAAGGTGCGGACTGTGATATATTTATCTCGGCAGCGCAGAAGCAGATGAATCAGTTGGATATTAGCGCAGACCCTGAGATAAATAAGGAAGGGCTTGACTTTCTGCTAGAAGGAAGTCGAGTCAATCTTTTGGAAAATAAGGTGGTGTTGGCAGTTGCAGAAGGAAATCCATCAGGAATTATGTCTTTTGAAGATTTGGGAAGTGATAAATTGCAGCTGTTGGCACTTGGCAATGAAGATGTGCCAGTGGGACAGTATTCCACAGAACTTTTGACAAATCTTGAACTTTTGGATAAGTTAGAAGCAGATGGAAAGATTACGTATGGTTCTAATGTAAAAGAAGTGACAACACAAGTATCAGAGGCTTCTGCAGATGCCGGGATTATCTATGCGACGGATGCATTTTCGGCAGGACTTATGGTGGTGGATGAGGCGACAGAGGAGCTTTGTAAAAAAGTGGTCTATCCGGCGGCGATATTGAAGAATACACAGAATCAAGAGGCGGCAGCAGCATTTTTGGAATATTTACAGACGCCAGAATGTATGGAAGTTTTTGCGCGCGTAGGCTTTAGTAAGGCAAAATAATTATATTGGCGGTAAGTGAACAGCGAGGAGGGAAAAAGATGGATTGGTATCCACTGTGGAATTCACTTCGGATTGCAATGGTATCAAGTGTATTGGTGTTCTTTACAGGGATTTTTGCGGCGTATTATGTGGCAAAGTTGCATCCGGTAGTAAAAGGCGTATTAGATGTGGTGCTGACCCTTCCTCTTGTGCTGCCGCCTACGGTGGTCGGGTATTTTCTGCTGGTGCTTTTGGGGCCGCGCAGACCATTTGGGGGGTGGATGCTTGATGCCTTTGGAATCAAGATGGTGATGACCTGGTATTCGGGAATTTTTGCAGCATCCGTGGTGGCATTTCCACTGATGTACCGGACAGCAAGAGGGGCTTTTGAGAGCTTCGATAAAACTTTGGCATATGCAGGACAGACACTTGGACTTAGTAACACCTATATCTTTTGGAGGATTCAGATGCCCGCATGCAGACAGGGAATCCTAGCAGGAGCGGTGCTGGCATTTGCCAGGGCGCTTGGAGAGTATGGGGCGACCAGTATGATTGCCGGGTATACGCCGGGCAGGACTGCGACTATCTCTACGACTGTGTATCAGCTGTGGAGGACGGATAATGATGCCCTGGCCTTTCGATGGGTGATGGTAAATGTGCTTATCTCAACCATAGTGCTTTTGGCAGTCAATCTTTTAGAGCGGCGGGAAAGGAGAAGATAAGATGGGGTTATCGGTGGATATTCGAAAAGACTTGGGGGACTTTATCTTAGAAGCAAAGTTTGAGACAGAAGGAGGCGTAACAGGGATACTGGGGGCTTCCGGCTGTGGAAAAAGTATGACGCTTCGCTGCATTGCCGGGATTGTAAAACCGGACTGGGGAAGGATTGTACTAGATGGGGAAGTCTTCTTTGACTCTGAGAGAGGAATTCATATCAGACCGCAAAACAGGCATGTAGGGTATCTTTTTCAAAACTATGCGCTGTTTCCCAATATGACCGTAGAACAGAATCTGATGACTGGTCTTTTAAGCTATGAAAAAGATAAGAAAAAGGCAAGAGCCGCTGTAGAAGAGATGATAGAGCGCTTTTATCTGACCGATGTTGTTAGCCACCGTCCAACACAGCTCTCCGGCGGACAACAACAGCGGGCGGCACTGGCAAGAATTCTATTGTCAAGACCCAAAATCCTGATGTTGGATGAGCCATTTTCTGCTCTGGATGATTTCCTGCGCTGGAAGCTTGAACTAGAGCTGTTAGAGGTACTAAAAGATTTTGCAGGAGATACCTTGTTTGTCTCTCATAGCCGCGATGAAATCTACCGCCTCTGCGACCAGGTATGCGTGATGGAAAAAGGAACCTCTGGTCGTGTAATTCCTGTCAGACAACTCTTTGAAAAACCATCTACCAAAGCTGCGGCACTGTTATCTGGCTGTAAAAATTATTCGCGCGCGCATCTGGAAGGAGAAGAACATGTGTTTGCTATAGATTGGGGAGTAAGACTAAAATATCAGGGAACATGGACAGAGCCTATACAAAATATCGGTGTGCGAAGCCATTATCTCCATCCTATCCCCAAAGCAGAGGCCAATAAAAAGGAAAATCTTATACACTGTGATATCCTTCAAGTTATTGAAGATGTCTTTTCTATTGTTGTTATGGCAAGACCAAAAGCTGCGACTACAAATGAGCCGATTCGCATAGAAGTAAGCAAAGAATTCTGGCAGGATTTCTCCCAAAAAGAAGGTATAGAGAAAACAATATGGGTACAGGTACCCCCCGAACACATAATGCTACTAAACTAAAATCATTATCCTCTCCCTCTTTCACACCGAAACCGATAATCCCTAGGCGTCTCTCCGGTCACTTTTTTAAAGACCACCGAAAAATATTTTGCATTTACATACCCACAATGCAAGCTTACCTCATTAATCGGTATCGAACAATCCTTAAGGTATTCTTTTGCAAGTCGCACTCTTTCTTCTGTTACATATTCATTAAATCCCTTTTGCATCCCTTTTTTAAAAAGCAGACTGATATAAGAGGGGGACTTATCGAACAGTTCTGCGACGGCGGTGAGGTCGAGGGCATCGGCGAGATGCTCGTGTACATAGAGCTTGATATCCGCTAATAAGCGCTGGTTAGATGGCCCGGCATCGCGGGTTGCCTTCATCTGCTCGTAGGCATCTAGACAGGAAAATATCTCCTGATGCAACATCGACATCCCAAAAAAAGTAGAAAGAGGTGCAGGAGTGCGGATTTCTTTGGAGAGAGGTTCATAAGGTGCCAGATAATTTGTGAATGTTTTAACAAAACGTTCGTAAGCTTCGGTTAAGATGGATAATTTCTGGCGAGTGCAGGGAGGAGTGAAGAATGTATGAAATGCATGGGCAATCTGTAATTTATCCAGATTTCGTATGGCTTTTGTCAGCTCGTCGATTTGCTTTGGAAAAAGTGCGTCTCCTTTGTGTGTCTCACTGTAGAGCTGTACCAGATATTCTTTGTGAAATAGTTTAAAATTGGCGGCTTCTAATGCGGTCTGATAAGAGCGGTAAATCGACAAGGTGTCGTAGATTGGATGACCAACTCCCATAAAAATTGCACAGTGATAGTAATCTATCAGTCTTTGACAGATAGTAAGAAGTGTTTGTTTTAATTTTGACAAAAATCCAGAAGTCTCATCGCCAGAGATAAGAAAGGTCAGTGTGTTTTCAGAAGTCTTGGCATCTCCAAGATAGTGAAACTCCTCGATAGACGCAAGGCTTTCCTGAAAAATATTTACAATCGCAAAATCTAAAAATTCCATCGGGTGCGTAAGATTGTACTGTACACAGACGCAGACAAACAACGTACCATGAAAAGAAATCCCCATCTTCTGAAGCTTGCGCGTAAGCGTAGATATCTGCTCACTCTCTGTACAGGTAAAATACTGTAAAAACAAAGATTCCTTTAATTCCTTTTCGATTTCCTTATTTGCAATATTTTTCTGTACCGATTCTGTCTGTCGCCGGATGGCTTTTTGAGATTCTCCAATAATATGAAGAACCAAATCAATCAGTTCCTGCTTGTTGACAGGCTTTGTGATATAAGAACATACACCAAGCGAAATAGCTTTTTGAGCATATTTAAAATCTTCATATCCTGAGATAACAATTACCGGGGTATCAGGGTGAATCGTGCGAAGCTTTTTGATAAAGTCAAGGCCACTTGCGCCAGGCATGCGAATATCTGTAATCACAAGCTCTACAGGCATTGTGTCTGTCTGGCGAAATGCTTCATAGCCATCAGAAGCTTCAAGAAAACAAGGCTCTGTCTCCGATGGCAGATTCCGCTTTAAAATTGCGATAATCCCACGGCGGATAAAATCTTCATCATCAGCGACTAATATCCGAAACATGACGCTCCTCCTTTGGTTCTTTGATATAAATAGTGATAGTGGTGCCCTCTTGCTCTGTACTGTCGACCATAAGAACGCTTCCCTTTGGGCAAGTATGTACAATCCTCTCCCGGACATTGTGAATTCCAATCGAAGGGCGGGAACCGGTCTTGGGTGGTGGGGCCCCATTTTTAAAGGTATTTTTAATCTCTGCTAGGCGTTTTTTGGTGATGCCGCATCCATTGTCTTTAATCTGAATCAAAAGTTCTTCATACAGACGCTCCACACGAATCCAGATATAATAGGGAGGAATTCGGTTTTCAAAGCCATGATGAAAACAGTTCTCCACAAGTGGCTGAAAGATAAGCTTTGGCACTAAAAAATCATCGATGTCTTTTTTTGTGTTGTCATAATCCATATGACAGATAAGCTTTGACCCATAGCGCATCTGCATAATTGAGAGATAGTGGTTTAGATGCTTCCACTCCAGTGCAAGAGGAACCATATTGTCTGTCCATTTGATGCTGTAGCGAAATAGATCGCCAAGTGCAGCAAGCGCATCTCCCACTAGATAATACTCGTCAATCTCGCACTGCATCCGCATATTTTCCAGTGTGTTGTAGAGAAAATGCGGATTAATCTGTGCTTCTAGTGCTCGTAGTTCTGTCTCTTTTTGCAGCTTGTCCTTGGCAACTAACGTGTCTATCGTATCTTGCAGCTTACTGGCCATCTGGTTAAAGCTTCTGGCGATTCTTGCAATCTCATCGCTTCCGGTTTCTTCCATATGTATCCGAAAATCCCCCTGCTCTATCTTGCGTATCATATGATTCATCTCAAACAGTCTTTTTAACAAAATCTGTACTGCATGGTAGGCAAGAACGCTGATTAACACAAAAGCGACAAGAACAAATAAAAGCATATAGGTCAGCATGTAGCGGGAAGAAGAAAAGACGTCTTCCTGTCTCTGAATGACAACACGAATTAATCCAGTCCTTGCGCATGGTTCATAGTAGAGATAGGCAGGTTTTTGGTTGAGCATTCCTGTGGTAAAGCTGGCTTTTTCGCTAAAATCAGCTTCTAGATGATAGTCGCTTGTGGAACCGGAGATGGTATAGAGTTGTTCTAACTCCTGATGATAGAGAAAAAACAGCACATTATTTTGACTAACTGGAAGTTGGTTTATGGGAATTAATTTACTAAGAGCAGTATCAACTTCTAAGACACCAATAACGGCCCGGCTCTTTAAGTCGTAGATTTTCCGGTAGAGCGGAAGTATCAGTGTGGTATTGTTGATGGCTTTTATCTGGCTTCTTGAGTGGGTATAGTTAGAATCTGCATAGCGGATATTTCCATAGGTCATATTGTCTGCACTGCTTAAGACTTCCGTTGCATAGTCGGACCTTTGCAACTGTTCCATATAGGTAAAGGTCGTATAGTAATCCATACTTTCAGGAATCTGATGATTGGAACTAAAGATATAGAACCCATTAAACTGGTTCGGATAGAGATTGTGAATCGCAGTAAGTCCCGTCGAGAGTTTGGAAGAAAAATAGCTGGCCTCCTGGGTGCTTAAGCGACTGTTTTGATTGAGAAAATAGGGAAATTCCTGTTGGTAGAATAAATCGGTCAATGCGGATTCTGCTTTGTCAAGGCTACTGTTCATCAGTGCGGTCATCTGGCTTAAATCGGCCTGAAGTGCAAAGCGGCACTGGGTCACAAGAGATTGGCGGTGCGTTGTATTATAGTATACACAGATAGAGATTGCGGGAATACATAAGATAACCGCAATCACTACAACAAATTGTTTTGTCAGGCTCATTTTCTGAAGTTTCGTTAAGAAAAATTGCATATTTTTACCACCAGATAACCATTAGGAATGGTTTTATTATACATGATTACCAAAGAAACGGCAACAAAATATAAAACCAAACCTAAAAAATTCAAACCAAAGAAGAAAGGATTAGACAGTATAATAAGAAGTAAAGAAAGGGGTGAAAGCATTGAACTTATTGGAAATGAAAAAAGTCCGAAAGAGCTTTCATTCGGTGGAAGTGCTGCACGGAGTAGATTTGACAGTGCGTGCGGGAACCGTCCACGCCCTGATGGGGGAGAACGGAGCAGGAAAATCCACTCTGATGAAAGTGTTAGCCGGCGTGCATGGCTTAGACAGTGGAGAAGTGTATATCCGCGGTGAAAAGGTCGAGATACAAAGCCCTAAACATTCTCAGGAATTAGGAGTTGCTATGATTCACCAGGAACTCTCAGCGATACCAGAGATGACCGTGGCAGAAAATATCTTCTTAGGGCGGGAGCCAAGAAAAGGGATTTTTATAGACCACAAGAAGATGCAGCAGATGACACAGGAGCTTTTAGATAATCTAAAAGTTGCGATTGCGCCAAGTGTTAAGATTGGAAGACTTAAGGTGGCAGACCAGCAGCTTGTGGAGATAGCTAAAGCAGTTTCTTTCCATGCAGATATTATTGTTATGGATGAGCCAACCTCAGCGATCACAGACAATGAAGTAGAATATCTGTTCCAGATTATTGCCGATTTAAAGGCACAGGGAAAAGGCATTATCTATATTTCTCATAAGATGGATGAGATTTTTCGAATTGCCGATGATATCACAGTCCTTCGGGATGGAAACTATGTAAACACCTGGGAGGCAAAAGATATCAACAACAATATCCTGATTCAAAATATGGTGGGACGTGAGCTAAATGAATATTTCCCCAAAGTAGAAGTGCCCATTCATGATGTACTCTTTGAAGTGAAACATCTGACACAAAAAGGCAAGTTTGAAGATGTCAGCTTTGCAGTGAAAAAAGGAGAGATATTTGGCATTGCTGGTCTGATTGGTGCTGGACGTACGGAGATGATGCAGGCTATCTTTGGTCTTGCTAAGCTTGACGAAGGGGAGATGTATTTAGAGGGTGCACCGATTACGATTCATACGCCCAAAGAAGCGATTGCATATGGCATCGCCTATGTGACCGAGGATAGAAAAGGAGAAGGGTTAGTACTTGAGATGCCTGTTGCCCACAATATTACACTGCCATCAATGAAGATGTTCTGTCAAAATGGCTTTATCTCGGCAGCAAAAGAAAAAAGTACCGTGGAAGAAGAGATTGAGGCGCTTCGGATTAAAGTACATACACCCGCCCAGTTAGCCGGAAAGCTCTCAGGCGGTAATCAGCAGAAGATTGTATTAGCCAAATGGATGATGAAACATCCAAAGCTTTTGATTCTTGATGAGCCCACAAGAGGTATCGACGTAGGGGCCAAATCCGAGATATACAAACTGATGTGCGAATACGTAGCTAAAGGCAATTCCATTATTATGATTTCCTCTGAGATGCCGGAAGTTATGGGGATGGCAGACCGCATTATGGTGATGAGTAACGGGATAAAAAGCGGTGAGTTAACTCGCAAAGAATTTGCGCAGGAAACCATTATGAAACTTGCAGTTTCCAATATTTAGAAGGACAGGAGAAGAACAGCAATGAAAAAAAATATAAAAAATTTTATCACAGAGTATGGGGTGGTTGTCTGTCTGATTCTTATCTTTATCTTTTTTGGTATTATGAAACCCAAGTTTCTGACCGTGACAAACCTCCTAAATATGTTAAGACAGACTTCAATTAACGGACTTTTGGCTATCGGTATGACATTTGTCGTATTGACAGGAGGCATTGATTTGTCGGTCGGCTCGATTGTGGGCGCTTCTGGTATGTTTGCAGCGCTTGTAGCAAGAGAGGAGATGGGACTGCCATGGTTCTTAGCTATTTTAACAGGGCTTCTTGTAGGGCTTTTACTAGGAACCGTCAATGGAATCCTTGTAGCATACTGTAAAGTTCCGGCTTTTATTGCAACCATGGGTATGATGAGTATTGCCAGAGGTGTTACCTATATGGCAACAGACGCCAAACCAGTGCCAGGACTTCAGCAAGCCTTTTTAAAAATCGGCGGTGGAAGCCTAGGCCCAATCCCAATCCCAATTATTTTGTTGGCAATTGTACTTGTTATCTGCTTTATTGTACTTTATAAATGTCCCTATGGAAGATATGTCTATGCAACCGGAGGCAATGCACTCTCTGCTAGAATCTCCGGTATCAACGTACGACTGGTAACTTGTTCTGTCTATATGATTTCTGGCGTACTAGCTGGTTTAGCAGGTGTGATTCTAACAGCACGTGTCACTTCTGGTCTTGCCGGAAGTGGAGAAGGATACGAGACCGACGCGATTGCAGCAGCAGTTATTGGTGGCAACTCTTTGGCAGGTGGCAGAGGACGTTTATGGGGAACTATTATAGGATTCTTAATTATGGGAATCATGAACAATGGTCTTGATATGATGGCAGTGTCTTCTTATTGGCAGCTAGTTATCAAAGGATTGATTATCATCGGCGCAGTCATGTTGGATTCGCTGAATGAGAATAATAAATAAAATGGAGGAAAAAAAGATGAAGAAGAAAGCAGTAGGTTTATGGTTAAGTGTGGTATTGACCGTAGGAATGTTGGCTGGATGTGGCGGTGGAAGTGGTGACAGCGCAGCGTCTACCGGGTCATCAGACGCAGCTTCTAGCGAGAGCGAGGAAAACAGCACTGAGGCAGAAGACAGCGGGGCAGCAGAGGCAGAAGCATCTTCCTCTGAGAAGAAGATTGGTATTACACTGTACAGCTTAAAGAATGAATTTACTGTACGGGTAGCGAACGCTGCACAGGCAAAGGCAGAAGAACTAGGCTATGAGCTTGTAGTCTATGATGGAAACTACGACCCGGCAACACAGATTTCTCAGATTGAGACGATGATTTCTGATGGATGTGCTGGCATTATCCTAAATCCACAGGATGCAGAGGCATGTTCTCCTTGTGTTGACAAGGCAGTTGAGGCCGGAATTCCGGTAGTTGGTGTAAATACGCGTGTCAACAATGATAAACTGACAAGCTATGTAGGCTCGATTGACGTGATGGCTGGTGAGATGGAGATGCAGAAGATTGCTGATTTAATCGGCGGCACTGGCAAGATTGTGATTATTGAAGGACCGATGGGACAGTCTGCACAGATTGAGAGAAGAGAAGGCATCCAAAATATCCTAGACAAATATCCTGATATCGAAGTATTGGCAGAGAAGACTGCAAACTGGTCTCGTTCAGAAGGTATGACCGTAATGGATAACTGGCTTCAGGCATTTGATGAGATTGATGCAGTAGTGGCTGAAAATGATGAGATGGGCCTTGGAGCAAGAGAGGCAATTAAGGCAGCAGGAAAAGATATTCCGGTCATTGGTGTAGATGGTATTACAGATGCCCTAAATGCTGTAGAGTCTGGAGATTTGGTAGCTTCTATCTTCCAGGATGGTGCCGGACAGGGGTCAAAGGCAGTGGAAGTGCTGGTACAGGTATTAGAAGGAAATACCGTAGATGAGAATTACTGGATTGACTTTGAGGAAGTAAATACAGAGAATGTAGCAGAGTTTAAGCAGAGAGCACAGTAAGAAAAGCATATACACAGACTCCGAATAAACCAGAGTTTAAAATGGAAAAACAGCAATTATTACAGGTGGAGCAGCTGGTATCGGCCATGCAACCGCAGAGTTTTTCGCAAAAAAGGGCGTGCATCTGGTGTTGGCAGACCTAAATCCAAAGGTGGATGAGATTGCAAAAGCGATTGCTTCGGATGCGATTGGAGTATCAAAAGATGCCACTAAGGGAGAGGACAGACAGGCAATCTTAGATGCAGCGCTAAAGGCTTTTGGACAGGTGGATATTCTCGTAAACTGTGCCGGGATTGTGGCACTTGAGAAAGCAGAGCTTATCAGTGAGAGTGACTGGGACAAAACGATGAATGTCAATCTAAAGGCGACATTTATGATGGCGCAGATGATGGGAAAATATTATATTGACCATAAAGTAAATGGATGTATTGTAAATATGGCTTCTCAGGCAGGAGTGATTGCATTAGACAAGCATGTGGCGTATTGTGCGTCAAAAGGTGCGATTATTGCAATGACAAAGGTAATGGCGATGGAGTGGGGACAATACGGGATTCGAGTGAATGCAGTGTCTCCTACGGTGGTGCTTACAGAGCTTGGACATAAGGCATGGGATGGACCAGTTGGCGATGCATTTAAAGAAGAGATGCCATCGAAGCGCTTTGCAGAGCCGGATGAGATTGCAGGAACGATTGCATTCTTATGCAGCAATGCAGCGGGGATGATTACAGGACATAACCTGCTCGTAGATGGAGGTTATACCATTAAATAGTGTAAGTGGCGTCTGGCATAGGCAGAGATTCCTTCCTATGTCAGGCGCTGTTTTATTGTCTATAAACTACAATTTACAAAAAAATAGAAATCTACAGTTGACAAAATTGCCCAATGATGTTAATTTTATACATATGATATAGTATGTAACTGTACGGCAGGCATTAACTATGCATAAAAACAAGGGATGTTTATGCATGTTAGTGTCTTTTTCTATGTGTAAATTCTCACAATTACGTACATAGTAATAGATAGTGATATGCAGAAAACATTCCAAAAAAACAGGAGGGATTGTCATGAAAGACAAGATTTTTGGTGTACTGCAGCGTGTGGGAAGATCGTTTATGCTTCCAATCGCAATTCTGCCAGTGGCAGGTCTGTTACTTGGTGTGGGTGGCTCATTTACCAATGAGACCATGCTAGAGACGTACGGGTTGATGGGTATTATGGGCCCGGGGACGATTTTTAATGCGATTTTGCAGGTTATGAGTGCTGCGGGTGATATTGTATTTACCAATCTGCCGATTATTTTTGCAATGGGTGTAGCGATTGGTATGGCGAAGAAAGAGAAAGAAGTAGCGGCTCTTTCAGCAGCGATTGGATTTTTTATTATGCATGCGTCGATTGGGGCGATGATTAGCAATCATGGTGGCCCGGAGGCGATGCTTAGTGGTGCTACCACCTCTGTAGTGGGGATTACTTCTTTGCAGATGGGTGTGTTTGGCGGTATTATCGTAGGACTTGGAGTAGCAGCGCTGCATAATAAGTTCTATAAGATTGAGCTTCCACAGGTGCTGTCGTTCTTTGGCGGTACGCGGTTTGTGCCGATTATCAGCGGGCTTGCGTATACCGTAATTGGTATCTTGATGTTCTATATCTGGCCAGTGATTCAGCAGGGCATCTATGCTGTTGGCGGCGTAGTGTTAGAGTCTGGATATGCTGGAACCTGGGTGTATGGTCTGATGGAGCGTGCACTGATTCCTTTTGGACTACATCATGTGTTCTATCTTCCATTCTGGCAGACCGCGCTTGGCGGCAGTATGGAAGTTGCCGGACGGGTAGTAGAAGGTGCACAGAATATCTTCTTTGCACAGCTTGCAGACCCAAGTGT
>Ga0137308_102563_pt1 | contig 11642 bp, 6 predicted proteins | sample Inofrocosms_June_FD_97181 | JGI IMG/M metagenome (GOLD analysis project Ga0137308, IMG submission 97181) | Mouse cecal microbial communities from Vienna, Austria - N-Acetylneuraminic and N-Acetylglucosamine D2O microcosms_June | ecosystem: Host-associated > Mammals > Digestive system > Large...
CAACTTTTCAAATTCCTAAGTTCATTCTTAAATGTAGTCTTTATAATTTTCTCTGTATCACCCCGTACAGTCGTTTCCAACCTATGTTTATCTACTTCATGCTTTAAGGTGACTTTATTTTTGACAACTGAATTTTCCGCATCGCCCGCATTTACTGACGCTGCAAGTACTTCAGTACCTTCTAATTTAGAAGTAATAGATGAGGCTCTCACCCAACCAGGACGTTTATTTCTAAGAATTTGTTTACTTAATGAATTCATAACCTTGGATGATAAATCATCTGCATCCATCCACCATTCAACCATCCGTCCTGTAGTTACTTTTTTGACAAATCTATGTAATTTAGAAATACTATCGGGATTTTTTTCTGTTTTTTCAATTGTTGTTGGAGCTGTTTTATCAATTATAAAGGCTAATACAGGAATTCCATTATCTACAGCATAGTTATACTCTTTTTCTGTATAGCTAATTCCTGCATCAGAACCATCTTCTATTACGCTTCCATATCTGTGGCCAATAATCAACACATAAAAATCAGAATTATCTATATGATCCTTAATTATTTCCCACTGTTCTTCATCGGCTGCACTAAACATTTCCATGCCAATAGGAATTTGGTACATAGACAATATAATGTCCTGTACTTTTTGCCTTTCATTTTTTAAATCTTCATAAGTAGAACTAATGAATACTTGAAATTTTTTATCCATAAGTCTATGGCTCCTCTTCGAACGAATAATATAAAACTGTTAAACAAATTGTTCAGTTATAATCATGACCTTTTGCTGATTCTTGTCCCATAAAACCACCGTCTTTTCAAATCTCTTATCTTGTTGAATCATACTTTCTCAAATTTCTCGATGGTCCATCCACATAAACACTCTTAGCAATTTCTTGTAAATCAAGATCATCATCAGATAAAATATTATCTATTGGAATATGTACACTCATCCTCTCTTGCCCCGTATCTAATTTATCAAACAACGTCTTATTGGCAATAAAATAATCTTGAATTGGCAGATAATAGACCAATTCATTTTCAACATCAACATAAAAAAGTACAAACGCACCTGGGGCGTTAAGAGCATAATTTATAGTTTTTACTTCCAGTGGAAATGAAAAACATTTTTCTCTCTTTAATATTTCAGGGCTACGCGTTCCTTTTATTTGACCTTCAATTTTATGATTATTCCAACAATCATTTTCAGATAGCTCTATGACACAGTCTCGTCCATAATCATTCCCGGTTTCCTCACGATAATCCCAGTGTTCCGCATTCAATTTATAATGGACTATTGCACGGGCTTTTGAGCCCGTCTTACGCGGTTCGCAATCTATGGGTGTGCGGGGCATTTTTACACCCTCTTTCATACAATTAATTAGCAAATATTATTTTTCTTCCATATCTTATAACGGTATAACCACAATTTAACAATTTTCTACTACCTTTTAATGATTAAAGACCAAGCAAAGCAAATTGATGTCGTTAGATATAGTAAAAGCATGGTAAGAATTGGAAGATTCTTACTGCTCCTTATTCTAACACCTCTTTAGTCTCAGTAACTCTGGTGCGACTGAAATATCAAGTTTTTCTTTATTAGCAAATTTCAAAAAATCTTCTATGACTATCAGTATTTCACCTTTAGCCCTTTCTATTTGTTTTTTTAAATTCATATGACATTTCAAATAGTCGCTATAAACATCTAAAATCACATATAGCACTTCATACAAATGTATACATAAATATCGGTCTATGTAATATGAATTGATATTAATAACCATTGATTCAGTATTCAATTCCATAGTACAGAGACCATCCCCAATTGACTCAAGATAAATATTCCAATTAGCCTGTTCTGGAGTACAATGACTATATTGGTTTAATGCAGTTCTAATCATTTTTCTGTAGTCGGCCATACTTTCATGCCCATTAATAAAATGACCATCTGTCCATACCTTTGCAGCGTCACTAGCTTTTAGTTTTCCATTTTGCCATTTTAATGTGGCTTCATGGCTACTACCAACGGCGGCAAAACAATCCAGAGCATCTTCAATTGCACGAAGCAAGGTTATTGCGGACGAATGCCATCCTCTGCAATTAACCATTCCTGCACTCTCCATTAGGCCTAGCAGATGTGTTAATATAAGAGCTGCTGCTGATTTTGATTCAATTGTTCCACCTATTGTTTCCGGTTTATCTTTTAATAATTGCCAGCACAATTTAATCGCTTGCTGTACCGGACTACTATTTCCAATTATGTCTGTAAAAGGCTGTTGTAATTGATTTGACATGATGTTTACTATCCCTCCAATTTTACCAAAACAGCTGATAAATCAGATATAAAATACTAATATTTACTATGAATACTAACATGTACATTCTAATCCGCTATCCAAATTATAGCACACAACTTCTCAAATTCATAGCGAATCTCGCTTGAGATTATGAAAAGGCCTGTTTGCATACTAATTTTAAGCCATTTTGTCGCCTTCTATTACTTCGGTAGAATACTGTTCTTACTAAAGTGATAACCCGCACTGATTGTATCACAAAAAATTTCCTGTATTTTATCGGGTTTCAAGAAACGGCTATTTTCTGGGAACGTAAAGTGCAAAGGCACAACTAAAAAAGAGCCTGCACAGCTCCTTAATTATTTTCCCATGTTTAGATGCAATGTATCAAATTATGATACACGAGCCATAAAAGATAACCTACAGACACTACAAACACAGACTCCCATCCATCTATCGTACCAATATATCTGACTTTTTCCCAATCTTCTGTTTATCTGTAGCCTGTTCGGGCTGAACCTTATAATCCTTTTTATGTCCTCAGAATTTGATCCACATCTCTGCTGTCACCCCCCTACCATAATCAATGAAAATACTCTTTTGCTCATACTATAAATGCTCCATTCTCCCTGTCCATTTATCTCAACATCATACACAATTTTCTTTCCGTTTGTGTATACAGTTCTTATTTTCCTCCATTTTCAAACGCTATGCACACAATACACTCTCAAAACCTTGCTCCATATTAGGGTGTGAAAACTTGTATCAGGATAGATTCTTCTTTATTTTTCAGCATTTTAACGCTATACACACTTTCTTCTATTTTGTATGTAAAAAAATCGATTCTTCTCCAAGCCTTATTTTTCTCTTTCTACACAATATCCCCTGATCATTTTGAAGATTCCTTTTGCAGTTTATTCAACGCTCGAAGCAACTTTTGGTTCTCCTTCTTCAGATTTTCATTTTCATCTAACAACCTCTTTATTTCCCTTTGATATAACTCTACCTGTTTCTCCAGGCTCTTATCTCGCACCTCTTTCTTTATCCAGGCAAGTGTTCCCTGATCCTGTTTTTCTTTCTCTTCATCTAATATATTTTTCACTTGCTCATTCTTATAAAAAAATCCTTTCGACAACCCTGTATTTCTGGAAAGATCAGAGACTGATATCGCATTCCCCTCTGACGCTGTTCTGCGAATCTCAGCAATGGCAAGTTGCACCTTTTTCTCACTTTCCTGCCGGTTCGCTTCATTCATCTTATCGTACTTCGCCATCAATAACCTCCCTCCCAAACTGTTTTCTTGTTGCTTGAAGAATTCATCTGACTTCTCAGCCACTTTCTCATCAACCCATCCGATATATTTCTTTACGGTTTCATCCGTAGAATAGCCCATGTACTCCCGGATTGCCTGGATTGAAGTACCATTCCGATATAAAGCTTTGCATAATTCCTTTTGGTATCCATTTCCTTTGAATACATATTCTCCATCCAATATGCGGGACTTCAGGCATTGTCTCTTAATTGACTCTTCAAAACTTCTTGCTGTATATTTCTTATCTCGGTTTAGAAAAAGCAGCCTCTCTATATCTATACGATTCTTTTCCGAATATCTTAAAACCAACAAGTGCAGGATATCCGGTATAGGAACACTCCTGTTCGTACCCGGCACTTTTATCCAACTATCTTCATTCTCACAATAAAAATCTGCATTTCTCAGCAAGAACAGCTTTCCCTTATCGATACCTGTATACAGTAGAATCAGACTCATAATACGCAGCTGCTCAGGAAACTCTGGAAGTTTAAACATTAGCAAATCCAGCTTTTTATCCAAGTCCTTAATTTCACGATTTTTAGGATAACTTTTCTTTTTATAAAAGAGAACAGGTATTGTGAAATGATTGATATAATCTTTCGTCTGCAAGTATTGAAGAAATATCGTAACTGTCCGAACCTTATTATTATAGCTTTGAGGGTCGATTCTCTGCATACTCAGTTTATCAAAGTATTCTTTTACGAGGCTAATATCTAGCGCTGTAATTGCTCTTTTCTGCTCTTCTAAATGTTTAAGAAATTCTTTTATATATGTCTGCTTTATGCGTATTGTACCCAGATTCAAATTCGTAACCGTAAAAAGATATTTCATATATTCCTGCAGCACCTTTCGATTATCTTCCAATCGAATATCTAAAAACGAAAAGCTTTCTATTGTGCTGCTAAGACTGTATCTTTCAGGAACGATATTTAATTTCGCCACATACCAAACATACGCTTCCCAGTTTATTTCTTTCGCTTCCAGAAATAAAGTCTTTCTACAGAAAGCAATAAAGCTTTTGGAGTTTATATTAAGTTCTGCTATCTGCATTCTTAACAACGAGGCAAATTCCTCTTCTTGAGCCATCTCCATTTTTAGAATATCCTGAAGTCCTGAAGTCGCCGCATAACAAAGCAGGTACTTTAATGGAAACAAGTACCTGTATCGTTTTTCTTCTTTATTTTTAACTGTTTTATCAACGTAGCTTAAAAGTAATTTTATCTGCAATTTCACAGTTTGAGCTACGTTTCTTCCAAAATCCCAATGCGGGGTTTCTGGCTCTGCATCTTTACTGTTCAACCCGTTTCTCCATTTTGTGCTAAAATCCATTAAAATGTCATTTCACATTTTATGCCGTTAAAAATATCTTCTTACCATATTCTAAACACAACTACTTACTCGTCATCCTCCAGTAAAGGCATATTGATTAATTCCTGCAACTTCTTCTGCAGTATATTCTTATCCGGCAATTGGAGTTGATACTCTGCAACCATCATTGGAGACAATGTTCTGCTCATAGCATACTCAACGACTTCATCATCTTTAGATGCACATAATATCATTCCGACACTCGGATTCTCATTTTCCTTTTTCTTCTGACGATCAAGGGCTTCCAGATAGAAATCCATTTTCGATATATACTCTGGCTTAAATTTACCAACTTTCAGTTCAAATGCCACAAGACACTGTAATCCCCGATGGAAGAAAAGCAGGTCAATCTTGTAATCTTCACCGCCCACCTGAACTCTGAATTCTTCATCAATGAACGTAAAATCCCTGCCAACCTCCAGAATAAAATCTTTCATATTCCTGATCAGGCCTTTTCTTAAATCAGGCTCCTTGAAGTCAGACGGCAAATCCAGAAATTCTATCACATAAGAATCCAGAAACGGATTTTCTTTTAATCCCTTTATCGGCTCAGGAAGCACTTTTTCCTTAGACAACATATATCGTTCATAATATCCACTGTCTATCTGACGGGACAATTCCCGTGCCGAATAATTCTCTTTTATACAAAGAGTTATATAAAAATGACGTTCTTCAGGTGTTTTTCCTTTTGAAATGATAGCCAGATGATTGGACCAGCTTATTTGTGACAACAGTGTTGTCACAAACTCATCACCTGCATATGTTTCATAAAATTTCTTCATACGATACAGACCACGCCTGTTAAATCCCTTAATCCCAGGAAATGCATTTTGGATTTCTTCCGCCACTGTATCTATATAAGCATCTCCGAATGATGTTTTCATGGATTCTGTACTCAGGTATTCTCCTACCTTCCAATACATCTGAATCAGTTCCTCATTTACTTTTTTCAGAGCATTCTGCTTTGATTGGCTGATAATCTGAATGAGATTGCCTGCTGCTGATATTTCATTTTTCACAAAAATCCACCACCTTTCAAACTTGTGTCAACACTGTTGTCACAAATTGTATTAACGATATACTAAAATCCCCAAAATTTCTCCCATCTCTAAACTTTGTTTACTATATCCCAGTTCTTATAATCTCCCTCTTTTTTACAAACATACAAATTGCTTTTTTAGGATCACTCAACATTTCATTCGGAAAAATATTACCCTTTGTCATGTTAAATTCACGTACTACTGTAAATACGTTATCTCTTGTTTTAGGCCAAATACATTTCGTTTCGTCGATAATTTGAGACGCATGCTTTACAATCTCTTTTTCATAAGTTACCGCAGCCCCTTCAATACCCTGTTCTTGAAAAAATGACTCTATCGCCTTTTTCCCTGTTTCTGTCCCGTAATAGCCATGTAACTCAATAGTGCAAGTATTCTTTTTTATGATATCTCCAATCATTATTTCCATAAGCTGCTCTGGCGCTTGGAATAAAACGTCCGAACAGTTAGCAAGACCACGCTTTTTAAGATAATATTTTTGGCGCCTTGCTTTTGCACTTTCTACATACTTTCTTTCTATTTCCTCCTCGCTTGACATATCAATATTTAAATAAGCCTTCAACATTCTTATGGTTGCATTACCCGCCTCAAAATTATCACAGAGAAACACGATATTTTTAATATAGTTCTCATTATGATAATATCCGTCTTTTCGGATCTCTAATTCATCATCATACAAATCATTTGATTCACGAATTCCTTTTAGTTTTAGATATTTTTCGTATATACTTGTAAGTACACTGTCGCTTTTTCTACTGTCTTTTGGAACATATAATGTATTCACATCTTTGCGCATAAATTTCTCATCTTTGACAATATCTTTAAATACCAGTTTTTGGTGATGCATAAAAACTCGCAGATAACTGCTTATATTATCCTTATTAATTCCGGCCCAAAGTAAATTATGAACAAGACGATAATATACCTGAGAATCAAAATCACAGAAAACATTTTTACCTGCTTCACATAGTGCCTCTTCCTGTAGGCTCATCATAGAAACCACCTCATTGTATTGTGTCTTACATATTTTGGAAACTGTTTCCAGCGTCAACTGATTCTTTTCCTGAATTCTTTCAATAGCGGATAGCATTTTCAAAAGAGGTTGCTCATAAACAATCCCTTTCTGCTTTTTGCTGTCATATAAAAAATAGTATTCCTCTCCACTTCCCCACACATCTCCAAACATACCATCCGGATCTTCCACACTTTCTAGCTTTATAGTTAATGTAGTCTGTCCTGTATCTTGACTGAATTTTTTTCCACAGATGTCATAAGTTAAATCTGTACCTAAAAACAAATCCCCTTCATCATCTTCCTGCACTTTTCCATGCAGAACATACACTTTGTCCGGATTTTCACATCCCATCATCAGGTATATCCAATCCATTTTACTTTTTAACGGATAAAAATCCAGTGCTTCTATTTCATGATCTTCAATATTCTTTCCCCCTGAGTTCTTCCGCTTTTTTGATCTTCTAATACAATAGTCATTCTCTTTCTGCCATCGCTCTGTAATATATGTCAAAGCTTCAATTGAATCTTTACATCTTTCTGCCCAATTCTTCAGCAATTGACTCTGAAACCACTCACCATCCACAAACTCGTCCAATTGCAATGCATCAACACCAGTATTTTCTTTCTGTAAAAGCAAAATAGCAAGTCCAAATGAAACCCTGTTCATGACACATTTGTTGCTTACCTTAAGAGCTGAACTCCTATATCGAAGCAATGCGTCAAGAAAATGCTCTTTATCATAACATTTACCGTTTTTATCTTTCAAATGTCCTTTTACTATTGTAGCATCATTACAGCAAAAAGGGTTTATTGGCTGAAAAGATCCATCTATCTTTTTAACAAGAGAATGCTCAAAAAGAATGTTATATATTTCCCTATCAAAAACCATTCTTAAAAAGGCTTCACGACCTGATTCACTTTTTAAAACTTCTGAATAGTCTGTCAACAAATCATTTTTTTCCAAATCATATTCTACGAAAAAACCAATCTTGTTCTCATGATAGTCTTTCTCTTCTTCAATCGTCAACTCTTTCATTTCCCACAGTGACTTTGCAGAAAAATAATTCTTATTTTTACTTCTGATCAGTACCCTATTAATTTCTTTATCATGAAAAATCATGACACTATTTTTTTGATAATTCAACAAATCCGGGGTGTCAATTATATCTCCGGATAAGCGAAGATAGTTTATGAACTTCAAATTGCACTGTATTATTAATGTTTGTATTATCTTCTGTCCATCTGTACTATTTGTGAACAATCTTACTGCAAGCTGCAAAATATGTATGTGATATAGACTCAAGGGATTATCAGCATTGACAAATTCCGGTTTTTCAACAACCTTTGTTATCATCTCATGAATCGGAAATACATATTCGCCATTCTTTTTTATCTCAAAGACAAAATATAAATTGTCCAATTCTTGTAAAAGAACATGAATTGAGTCGCGAAGTGTTTTGTCATTTATGTTCCAAACATCCCCAGACTCTCTGTGTACTCTTAATTCGTGCAAAAACCATACAGTAATCAGGTTACTATCTTCTTTTTCCTCTTCTGTTGCTTCTGTGCCTATCTGCTCGATATTCTCAAATACATTCAATAAATCCGTAATTATTGGTTCCGGAATTTCCGTTTCATAAATAGACTGACAATATTGCAGTAATTGACAATATACTGCTGCTACAAGAAGTCTGTTTTCTGACAATTCCTGCAGACTACAGGCTTCTAACTGTTGGATTGTTCCTGATATGACATTTTCACTGTATTCTCCTGCCTGCAAAGCCTGTAAGTAAGTTTTAAGCCTTTTCATCCGGTACCTCCGCACTAATCAAAATCAATGCCTTTACAATTACGCTATCATCTTCCTTGAATTCTTTGTCTAATAATTCTGCCAGATATTCCTGCTTTATTCTCTCAAATATTTCTGGCGCAATCACCTTATCTTGTACAGCATAATATAATGTATGAATAAAATTGCTAAAATTTAAAGAATTCAAAGGAATAAGAAATAGCCCTTTGCCATCTAAAATTTCGTTCATATATCGCTCATTTCGGAACAAAAATTCATAAAACTTTCTAAAGTTGCTTCCCCGGCCTTCATAACTGCTCAGAATATCACTACTAAATTTCTTCAGACACAATGTCTGTGCTTCTGTAATAGTATTTTTCGCAAAAATGTACCCCAATGATCCAATATTAAACGGATTTTTCATTAAATAATCTTTCAGCTTTTTTCGTCTTTCTTCTTCAAGCAAAGTACCAGTATATTCATTTTCATTTAATTCATAGTTAAAGCTGTCTTCGTGCAAAAGTATACTTTTTTCTTCATTGGTCAATGTACTAATTTTTCCAAAATATCTGCTTTTTTCTAAATTAACAGGAAGCCCTGCTGAAGGAAGAAATGATACCAATTCTTCATATAGTGCCCTTCCATCAAAATCTGGACGACAGAAAAAAATAATATCATCTACATACCTATATACATAAAAAGTACCATGTTCAAATTGCGCAAAAGCCCTGCCCAATAATTGATCCAAAAACATTTCAGCAATTATCCTCGCATAGGCTGGCCCCTGTGGAACACCAATCCTATGGCCGTTTTGCAATTCTTTCATCAATTTATTATTATATTCTATTAAAAAAAGAAAGATATTTTTTGTTTCTTTATTCAATACATTTTCAAAAGTTCTATATACTGTCAAAAAATCTATATGATCATAGAATCCTTTAAGATCAATATAAAATACTTCAAAATTATCCATAAAAGGAATCTCTGTAAATACTCGAATATGATCTATAAATTTTCCCCATGAAGAATACCAATAATAAAAAATATAATCTTGCGATGTATAAGATACATGGTAACTGAATGATTTCCAACTACTTTTCATCAGACTACATAAGCGAAGTGCAAGGTTGGTTGTAATTACACGATCTTTTGCTGAAAGCGAAACTAATATTCTTTTCTTTTCTGGAGATTCTATCCTTTCAAATACTTTAAACCCTGTTGGGGTATACTTTGAAACCTCCCCTTTTACCACGCTTCTAATCAGTCTGTCATAGAATTGTAAATCATATTTCTTTAAATCACAAAGCCGATTCCAAATAGATACATCTGGCACTTCATCATTCTCTTTTAAGTAATTCTTCTCCTTATTAACTGTAAAACAGATATCTGATACAGTTACATTTTCGTTCAAGTTTTCAAGCTGGATCAGAAGGTTCTGTTCCAGGCCACATTTTCGCAACAGATAATGCAATCCTGTTTCACTCTCGTCAAGTGAAGTTTCCATGTCTATACCATATATACGATAAAGATAGCCAAAAGTAGCCGGAAAGTATCGCTCACCTAACTTTTCGATATTGCTACATGTTTTTTTCTCATCATAATTCGGAAATCTCCTAAATACATCTTTCACCAACTGCGCATTAGAATCGCATAAATATAATGTTCCAAGAAGTACTGTCCAGTCTTGATGCAGCGAAAACCCCTGCCGCATTCTTCGGAAAATCTGTTCAAACACCACTGTTTCTGACAGGATACCAATTACTTGATCTATCGTGATTTCTATTTTCCCAAGGAGATGATATCTTCTATATTTCAGCGCTATCACATCAGACCGGGAAATATCCAAATTAAGCTTTTCCGCTATTTCCCCCATATCATTAGATGAATAGCATTTCATAATATCTAACTGTTCATTCAGAAACTGCTCTGAGTCTGTATCATTTTTTTCTCTGAATTCTCCTATAAAAAAATACGATCTTGCACCAGATCTGTGACATGATAAGGGAAACTTCACTTGCTTTCCAACTATATTATTCCGGCTACTGTCTGTGGCTGGGAATCTGTCAAGTCCCCATTTCTCATTCTCTCTAATTTCATATAAGGCTCCACACCTCTTTTCAAGCTCACATACGATACGAAATCCCAAATCCTTTGTCACTAAGGTTTTAAATATTATCCATACATGAATTCCCCTTCGTCCGGAGAATTCTGTTAAATAATTAATCCCGATTTCATCTAACATATATATAAACGGAGCAACGCATTGCCTATACATAGTATATACATCTGGATTTACTTTGTCCTTACAATCAAAGTCAAAACATATCCATTTAATCCTATTTGTTCTATATCCCTGCTGATAACACCCCATAGAGCCATGCTTTAGAAGCATATGTTCAATTACAAATGGAGACATAGGAAAATATTTTGTTATATATCTTCCATCATTCTGTTGAATACCTGCCGCATAAGTATTTACTACAAAAAGTGTGTACTCTAACTGCGCGATATCATGTATAAGCCGATCAACTGTCATAAGACTCTCCTATTTGAAAACAAAGCATTGCATATTTTGTCCACTTGAATTGTATTATAACGTATATCTTTAAAATTATCTATTACTATTGCTCAAAAAAGCATGATTCGTTCCCAATTCATGCCTACTTCTAAAATATATATTCAAATCTTTCTAACCTAACCACCAAAAATCCCCTTCAATCAACACTATACACAATTTTTTCTCTATTTGTACATACAGTGCCCATTTTCCACTATTTCGTACACCATACACACAATACACGCTTAAAAC
>Ga0137308_102565_pt1 | contig 11639 bp, 6 predicted proteins | sample Inofrocosms_June_FD_97181 | JGI IMG/M metagenome (GOLD analysis project Ga0137308, IMG submission 97181) | Mouse cecal microbial communities from Vienna, Austria - N-Acetylneuraminic and N-Acetylglucosamine D2O microcosms_June | ecosystem: Host-associated > Mammals > Digestive system > Large...
AATGTATGCCCTCTATGCACCAATCCAAGCCACCTATAAGGAGAGCCAGTCACTCAAAGGATTTGCGAAAATGAAATACGATAAGGAGCATAAGGACAGCTTATCAAAGTACCCCGAATTAAAGGAGCGTATGCAGAGCCTTTTACAGAACGGCGAGAAGATAACGCCGAAACAGTGGAAAGCAGAGATACAGTCTTTGCAGTCTGAATATGACAGTATCGGCAAAGAGCAGACCAAGACCGCCACAGAATTAGCGTATGCCGAGGTAATCAGCTATAACAGGAAGAACCTTGAGAGGGAACTTCAGAACGAGAACCGACAGCATAACAGGCAACAGAGCAGAACGAAACGGAGGGAGGAAGAAATTTAATGGAAATATGAGTGTGATTATGGTATTCTGTTAGAGGTAAAAATCAAAAGTTGCAAAGGGAGTGAAATTGAAATGTGCATGGAATGTTATATTAGTGAAAATAGAATAACACCACTATTAAATCCATTGGATTGCTTAGCAAATCATACACAATACATTTGTGGGACTTGTGGGCGGTGCATTTGTATTGAACATGACCCCAAGCGTGGGTTGCAACGGTGGAATTTCCCTTTTAAGTCGTTAGAGATTGCAAAATTATATTTGCGCACTGCTGATTACAGTATGAAGAAACCATGCGGTATTTATGAGATAAAAAGTGAAAACGGCAGACTTTCATACAAAATCTTTGCGGACAGTGAGGACTTGCTATTATATCTAAAAAAGAACAAAGGAAAAACTTGTGATAAAATGAAACCTATTTTCATTGTTGAAAAATACAAAGAATATGCAAACACGCAAGTAAGAAAACTAACATCTGATGAAATACAGAAATATATGTCAGAGAGATAAATTTCATATTCTCTAAACAACCATTATCACAATCACAACTGAATAAGTAACACAGCGTCAGAGCGTATAGAAAACAAATCTATGCGCTCTATTTTATTGTAAAGGAGCAGATTTATGAGCAAAGACAGCAATACACAGCATAGAGCCACCCGACAGCACCCACCCACAAAAATTATCGTGGAAAGGCACTATGTAGGCACTGAAAAAATGGAAACGGTATTCAAGCGGATAGCCGAGGAACAGATAACAAAAAGGGTTAAGGAGATAGCGGAAAACAGCGTAAATTAGCACTGGAAACGGAAAAGGGAATATAGTATAATAGGAGTTGAGAGGAAGTCCCTTTTCATCAAGGAGGACAAAATGAAAAGGGCAAAACTGAATAACGACAAAATCACTGCTTTATATTGCAGGCTTTCCAAAGACGACGGCACGAACAACGAGAGCATGAGCATCAGCACACAGAAAACCATGCTGAAAGATTATGCAAAGCGCAACGGTTTTCTGAACTGCCAGTTCTATGTTGATGACGGTTACAGCGGTACAAACTACGACCGCCCCGCATTCCGACAGCTTATCGAGGACATACAGGACGGGGAAGTGTCAACGCTCATCACAAAAGACCTGTCACGTTTGGGGAGGAATTACCTTGAAACAGGTACTTATATCGAGGTGTTTTTCCCCAACCATAACGTGCGGTATATTGCAATCAATGACGGCGTGGACTCCATAGACAACGCACAAATGGACATTACACCGTTCCGCAACATCATCAATGAAATGTACGCAAAGGACACGTCAAGGAAAATCAAGAGCGCACTCCACGCAAGGAAAATGCAGGGCAAGTATATGGCTACTACCGCCCCATTCGGTTATCAGAAAGACGAGAAAGACCATAACCACCTTGTCATTGATGAAGTGACCGCCCCCATTGTGGAACTGATTTTCTCAATCGCCGAGGAGGGCGTGGGGCTTCACACTATCTGTAACCGCTTGCGCAAGGCAAAGGTCATAAAGCCGAGTTTCTACAAAAAAGAAATGTTTGAGCGGTACACTGATGAGGAAAAGATGTATGACTGGGACACCGCCTATGTCAGCAAGATATTGCATGACCCCGTTTATGCAGGAAACCTTACCGTAGCGGAAAGACCGACCAAGACCATGCGTTCCAAGAAAAGACAGTATATCCCGTATGCGGAGCGTGAAGTTATCTATGGCACACATGAACCGATTATCGAGCAGAGCCGTTGGAACACCGTACAGAAGATTTTGGAGAGCAGACCGCCCGTTATCGGGGAAAGTTCAAGCGGATATGACAACATTTTCCGAGGGGTTATCAAATGCGCCGATTGTGGGAGTGCCATGCTTGCCAAAGTCGAGCAGAAAAGAAAGCGTAACAACGTACTGGACAAGACTTTCTACTGCTGTACCAAGTACCGCAAGTTTGGGAAAGAGGGTTGTTCATCACACACCATTGAGGCGAGGACGGTTCACGAAGTTGTGCTTGCAGACATTCAGAAACACGCAGGACAGGCACTGGCGGACAGGAAAGCTATGGTAACGGAGATTGCCGAGCGTCTTAATCTCCAACTGTCAGCGGATAAGGAACAGCAGAAAAAGGAACTAAGGCAATGTAAACAGCGAGTGTCGGAAATAGAAAACCTGTATGCCAAACTGTACGAGGATTTGACAAGGGAACTGCTGACCGAAAAGCGTTTTCAGATGTTGTCGGCAAGGTATGACAGCGAGCAGGAAGAACTGACAGCCAAGATAAAGGAACTTGAAAAAAGTGCCATAGCGGACAAAGAACAGTTATCTTCCATTGAGCATTTTGCAGAGCAGATAAGCGGTTATGCAGGAATAACGGAACTCAATTTTAAGATAATCAACCAACTTATAGAAAAAATTCTTGTTTCTGAACCCGTAGAAGTTGACGGGCAGAAAATTCAACGACTTACTATCCATTACAAGTTCATAGGGGCACTGGAAACCCTTGAATAATGGATATTTTCTAAGTCACCTATTCCAACTATCCAACAGACGCAGGCCGGGAAGGGGAACTTATCTTCCGTCTTGTGTACAGGATGGCAGGGTGCAGCAAGCCCGTAAAAAGGTTATGGGTTTCATCTTTGGAAGAAAGTGCAATAAAAGAGGGGTTCGCTAACTTAAAGCCAGGGAGCAGCTATGACAGGCTTTACCATTCTGCATTATGCAGGCAGGAAGCAGACTGGCTTGTAGGGATTAATGCCACAAGGCTTTTTACAGTGCTGTATGGTGGCAGGCTGTTAAGGGCTGGCAGGGTACAGACACCAGTCCTTGCAATGCTTGTAGAACGTGAGGAGGAAATCAAAGGTTTTAAAAAAGAGCAGTATTTTACTGTGGATATCAGCTGTAACGGGATGTATGCTGTATCAGGAAGGATTAACAGCAGGGAGGAAGCAGAAAAAACAGCCAGTGCCTGCCAGGATGGCAAAGCTGTCATAACTTCCGTTACAAATGAAGAAAAAACTGTGATGCCGCCAGGGCTTTATGACCTTACCAGCCTGCAAAGGGATGCTAACCGTTATTTCGGGTATACTGCAAAGCAGACGCTTGTGTATGCACAGAGCCTATATGAAAAGAAACTTATTACATACCCAAGGACAGACAGCAGGTATCTTTCTGAGGGGATGGAAGAAACAGCAGGATATGTCCTGCATGAAGCTTTTAAACTGTTTCTGGATGAAGAAAAAGAAGAACCAGAACCAGATACCAGCAGGATAATAAACAGCAGGGAAGTAACAGACCACCATGCAATAATACCAACAAAGTTTTTTAATAAAGGCTGCATGGAAAAAATCCCTGCAACAGAAAAGAAAATCCTGTATCTTATAGCTGGCAGGCTTGTATGTGCAACTGCGGAAAAATATATATACAGGTCTGTAAAAGCAACAGTTTCCTGCAATGGGCATGTATTTACTGTTTCTGGAAAAACTGTGGTACATAATGGCTGGAAAGATTTCCAGGATATATGCAGGGGTTTTATTAATGCCAGGGAAGATAACAGTAAAAGCAGGATGGAAAAGGAGGACAGGATTACAGACATTTCTGAAGGGCAGGTTTTTATAAATGTAAAGGCAGGGGTGGCAGGACATTATACAAAACCGCCAGTGCACTATACAGAAGATACCCTTCTTTGTGCAATGGAAAATGCTGGTGCTTCTGGGATGGTGGCAGATGCAGGGTGCACAATGGCAGACATATGCAGGCATGGGCTTGGCACACCTGCAACAAGGGCAGATATTATTGAAAAACTGGTAAAGGATGGCTTTGCCAGGCGTGACCAGAAACAGCTTATACCAACAGAAGATGGAGTTAAGCTTGTTTCAGTGCTTCCAGATACATTAAAATCCCCTAAACTTACAGCAGAATGGGAAAATGCACTTGCACTTGTTGCAGAGGGCAGGATGGACAGGCAGGAATTTATATACAGGATTGAAGCTATGGTTTCAGGGCTTGTACAGAAATATAACAAAGCAGACAGCAACAAAAAGGGGATTTTTATACCTGTACATGAAGTACTGGGCAAGTGCCCTGCATGTGGCGGTGATGTTGTAAGTGGGAAGTATGGTGCATACTGTATTAAAAAGTGTGGCATGGATGCCGGGCATGTGATGGGTGTCCTGCTTACAGATACACAAGTAAAAGATATTATTTCAGGAAAGAAGATATTTTTAAAAGGGTTAAAAAGCAGGCAGGGAAAAAGCTATGATGTATATATTACTGCTGATGGTACAGAAGAATACAGTTATACAAAAAATGGTGAAGAGAAAAACGGGCTAAGGTTTAAGGTAACAATGGAATTTCCAGGGAAAAATGTTCCTGGCGGGAAAAAACAGCAGAAGGACAAAGATTTTATATAACATAACAGTAAAATAAACTTTAAAACACCAGGACATATAGAACAAGTTTCTGTATGCCCTGGTGTTTTGTAAAGGAGGGAATAATGGCAGAAAAATATAATACAATACTCCAGCTTTCAAAAGATACAGAAAAAAATATCACAAGCAGCCCTGGAAACTGGAAGGATTTTTTGCAGTCTGCTGGAAATCTTTATAAATATTCTTTCCATGAACAGATGCTGATATATGCACAGAAGCCAGATGCAACTGCATGTGCTTCTGTAAATACATGGAACAGGCGTTTAAACTGCTGGGTCAACAAAGGTTCAAAAGGGATTGCGCTTATAGATACAGAATCCGGCAGACCAAAACTCAGATATGTCTTTGATATATCGGATGTACACAAAGCCAGAAGGATTGGGAGATTTCCGGATTTATGGGAGGTTACACCAGAAAAGGAACAGGCAGTGCTGGAAAATCTTGAAAGCATATATGGTGAAACAAGGGTGAAATCTTCTTTTATAAATAAAATTACGGAAATCTCACTTGGTCTTGCCAGTGGATGTTATGAAGAGGTAACAGCTGCTGTAAAGGAGGTACAGGAAGGCAGCCTTTTTAAAGGGACAGAGGAAAGTGACATGCCATTACAGGTATGGATAACTGTAGCAGAAAGCATTGCATATACAGTACTTGCAGGATGTGGCATAGATGGAAGTATTTTAAAAGAAGGGTATTCTTTTGATTATATCCATAAATTTAACACTACAGATACGCTGTCTGTACTTGGAAATGCAATAAACAGCCAGGTAAAGCCACTTATGGCAGAAATAGGGCGTACAGTACGCAAGTATGAAAAACAGCAGGAAAAAGGACTTGCAGGTATTTCCATGAAAGATATTGGAAATATAGCAGACAAGGGTTATAATAATACCAGAAACAGCAATGCAGAAAAAAATACAGGGGAAAGGGGTACAGAAAATGGAACTGGAATACAGACAGGAGGGGGATTACCTGGTACCGGATATAGAGATGGACGCACAGCCGGAAGGGGAGATACGGAAGTACGGGCTTCTGAGGAAAAACTACCTGGAGGAGAACAAGGGCGGGATTTTCACAGCGATGGTTCTTTCAAACAGGCTGGCGGGGCATCTGCTTATGGTACAGGAACAGGCAGAGGAGAGAATGGATATATTAATAAAGCAGATGGCGGAAGCGGAAGGGGTGGACGGGACACTGGAAGCAGAAGACCAGATGCTCTGGGTGCAGAAAATGGAGAACATCAGGCAGAGGGCGGAGGAAATAGTCCTGGAAGAAATAATATACAGTTAAACCAGGAAAACCTTTTACAGGACAGCAGTACAGAAGAAATTTACCAGCAGATAAGCCTTTTCCCGGATATGGAGGGACAGGCAGGCAATATTGCAGCAGCGGAAGCAGGTATTAAATATACTTTGCCCGCTGCTTTTTCTTTTCCAGAAGAAAATACAGATGAAATACTGCGTACAGGCGGTGGCATGAAAGACAGCAGAAGCCGTATTTATGCCAGATACCAGCAGGGTAAAACGCCAGAAGAAATGGCAGCTTTCTTACAAAAAGAATACGGGACAACAGGGAAAGGCTTTGAATTTGGCGGACACCCTGTTTCTGTATGGTTTGACGAAACAGGCATGGCACTTGGGTATGGCACTTCTGCAAAGGAAAACACCATAGCATCATATACATGGGAAGAAACAGAAAAACGTATCCGTAACATGGTAGAAAACGGGACATATATGGGTGCAGATGAAGCAGGGCTTGTAGAAGAAACAGAACGTGCCAGGATTGCAAATAATATTTATTTCTTTTTCAGGGACGGCATAGGGGAAATCCCAGAAGGACTTGGCATAAACAGTGCAGGTTTTCCAGACAGCCATGCACATCTTGTAGCTATGCTTTGTGACAGGGAAAGCACAAAAACTGTAATAAACTGTATGGATAGTGAAATAAACAGCCTGGAAAATGGCAGCAAATCCCTGCGCTGCCGTTTTGTATATACCCCGGCAGAATTACGTGAAGAAATTTCCAGCCTGCATACAGAAAAAATAAAATTTCCATTACAGGATAATGTAAACATAATGCGGGAAGATTTTATAACACAGGATGAAATTGACCTGCAGCTGGGCATGGGTGACAGCAGCTACTATGGGAATTTCCGTATATACGGGTATTTTATGGAAAACCATTCCAGGGAAGAAAATACTGCTTTCCTTAGAAATATGTATGGCACAGGCGGGAAGACACCTGCCCTGCCTGGTTCTGGTAACAGCAGCCAGTGGCATGGTTTTAATGGCATAACACTTGAAAAGGGCAATATATGTGCACCATATACAAAGGTGGTACTGGGATGGGATGTTGTGGAGAAACGTATAAAACAGCTTGTAAAAGAGGGAAGATACCTTACACCGGAAGGCATGGAGGCTTATGGAAAGTACAGGCTGGAACAGGCAGGGGATAAACTGCATGGTGAAAAAGAAACGGGGGAAGCTGTACAAAACAGCAAAAGCCAGGAAAACAAGCCAGAGCTGGTACATACAGAAACATCTAATTTCCATATAAAATATAATGGGGAAGAACCAGCAGGAAAAGGCTTTGCGCCAAAAGAAAAATACCAGCAGAATATAGAAGCAGTACAGACATTGAAGAAAATTGAAAATGAAAACCGTAATGCAACACCAGGGGAACAGGAAATTTTATCAAAATATGCAGGCTGGGGAGGTCTTGCAGATGCATTTGACAGTACAAAAACAAAATGGGGAAAGGAGTACCAGGAACTTAAAAACCTGCTGTCACCAGAGGAATATACATCTGCAAGGGCAAGCACGTTAAATGCCCATTATACAAGCCCTGTTATTATTAATGCAGTATATGATGCCATAGGGCAGATGGGATTTTCCAAAGGCAGTATATTAGAACCAGCAATGGGAACAGGTAACTTTTTTGGGATGCTTCCAGAAAAAATGCAGGACAGCAGGCTTTATGGTGTGGAACTTGACAGTATTACAGGGCGTATTGCAAAACAGCTTTACCCACAGGCAGACATAAAAATTACAGGCTTTGAAAAAACGGATTTTCCAGACAACTTTTTTGACATTGCTGTGGGCAACATACCATTCGGGCAGTATAAAATACAGGACAAGGCATATGACAGGCATAACTTCCTTGTGCATGATTATTTCCTAGCAAAGACTCTTGATAAAATAAGACCAGGAGGTATAGCTGCATTTATTACATCAAAGGGTACAATGGACAAACAAAGTGCCAGGGCAAGGAAATATTTTGCGCAGAGGGCAGAGCTGGCAGGGGCTGTAAGGCTTCCAGTTACTGCATTTAAAGAAAATGCTGGCACAGAAACCACTACTGACATACTGTTTTTTAAGAAACGTGACAGGGTAGCAGAGATAACCCCGGAATGGGTATATCTTGCAGAAAACAAAGACGGGGTTACAGTAAACCAGTATTTTGCAGGGCATCCGGAAATGGTTCTTGGCAGTATGGAAATGGTACAGGGGGCACATGGTATGGAAGCTGTATGCCTTCCTGATACATCCACAACATTACAGGAACAGTTAAAAAAAGCCATTAAAAATATAAAAGGCAGCATAAGCCCCCTGGAATATGGCAGTGATAACCTGGAAGAAACAGACGGGACAGGAAACCTTCCAGCAGACCCTTCTGTAAAAAACTACAGTTATACAATAGCAGATGGCAAAGTATATTACAGGGAAAATTCCATTATGAAACCGGCAGACGTGCCAGAAAAGACTGCACAGCGCATAAAAGGCATGGTACAGTTAAGGGACTGCACGCAGGAACTTATACGCTTCCAGCTTGATGATTACCCGGACAGTGCCATAAAAGAAAAACAGGAAGAATTAAACATCCTGTATGACAGCTTTGTAAAAAAACATGGTATAATTAATTCAGCAGGGAATAAAAAAGCGTTCAGCCAGGATGCAGGTTATTTCCTGCTGTGTTCACTGGAAAAGACAGACAGTGAAGGTAATTACAAAGGCAAGGCAGACATGTTTTCCAGAAGGACAATTAAAAAGAAAAAAATAATTACACATGTAAACACAGCAAGCGAAGCCCTGGCTGTTTCGCTTTCAGAAAAAGCTTCAGTTGACCTTGCATATATGTCAAAGCTTTCAGGAAAAAATGAAAGCATGGTAATAAAAGACCTTGAAGGTGTTATATTTAAAGACCCTGTTACAGAAAAGTGGGAAACTGCGGACAGTTACTTAAGCGGGAATGTAAGGGAAAAGCTGGAAACAGCCAGGGTATTTGCAGAGAACCACCCGGAATACATGGTAAATGCAGAAGCACTTGGAAGGGTACAGCCAGAGGAACTTGGTGCATCAGAAATAGAAGTGCGTCTTGGTGCAACATGGATTCCTGTAAAATATATTGAGGATTTCATGCGTGAAGTGTTTGAAACACCAGGGTATTATTTCAGCAGTAATGTTATGGGTGTACAGTTTTCAGATGCAACAGGGAGATGGAATGTAAAGGGTAAAAATGCAGCTGCGGGCAGCACAGTTACAAAAATGACATATGGTACAGAGCGTGCCAGTGCATATAAGATACTTGAGGACTGTTTAAACCTGCGTGATACACGTATTTATGATGTGCATACAGAAGATGGCAGGGAAACAAGAGTCCTTAATAAGAAAGAAACAATGCTTGCAGGGCAGAAACAGGAAGCAGTAAAAGAAGCTTTTAAAGACTGGATATTCAAAGACCAGGAGCGCAGGCATGTATTATGTGCAAAGTATAACAGGCTTTTTAATTCTACAAGACCAAGGGAATATGACGGTTCGCACCTGGAATTTCCAGGTATGTCACCAGATATTAAATTAAGGCAGCACCAGTTAAATGCAGTGGCACACCAGCTTTATGGCGGCAATACCCTGCTTGCACATTGTGTGGGGGCCGGCAAGACTTTTGAAATGGTGGCGGCAGCTATGGAAAGCAAGCGCCTGGGTCTGTGCCAGAAAAGCCTTTTTGTAGTGCCAAACCACCTTACAGGGCAGTGGGCATCGGATTTTTTACGTCTTTACCCTGGTGCAGACATACTGGCAGCAACCAAAAAAGATTTTGAACCAGCAAACCGTAAAAAATTCTGTTCAAGGATTGCAACAGGTGATTTTGACGCAGTAATCATAGGACATTCACAATATGAAAAAATCCCGCTTTCTGTGGAAAGACAGATTGCAATGGCAGAAAGACAGATAAGTGAAATTGAGGAAGCAATAATAACTGCAAAGGCGGAACAAGGGGAAAGGTACACCATCAAGGAACTTGAAAAAACAAGGAAATCGCTGCAGGCAAGGCTTGATAAACTTAATGACACATCAAGGAAAGATGATGTTGTGACATTTGAACAGTTAGGGGTTGACAGGCTTTTTGTAGATGAAAGCCATAGTTACAAAAATCTTTTTTTATACACTAAAATGCGCAATGTAGCAGGTATTGCACAGTCTGAAGCACAGAAATCATCAGACATGTTTGCCAAATGCCAGTACATGGATGATGTGATATGTTGTGAACTGTAGATGTAAATATTTCCTGCAAGTGCCGTATTTCAGCGGAAATGTGCGTCTGCTAAAATACAACATATGCGGCTGGCTCATTTGTGGTGAATGAATAATTGCAGATGTTGTGATAAAGAAAGTGGGTGATAATTCTTTTTATTCGTATCTGTAAACAGTTTAGCACAAAGAAAGGCGGTTGTATATGGAAATTACATATCATTGGGAAGGCGACTATTTAATTCCCGACTTGAAACTTTCGGATACAACGGAATATCAGATCGGGAAGTATGGGCGGATGAGGAAGCGTTTTTTAGAAGAAAACCATAGGGGCATTTATTCGTATATGATTTTGTCGGAAACCTTATGGAAGCATCTTGCGGAGATTGATGAAGAATGTAATGAGATGATGGACAGGCTTGTAAGGCAGATGGCAAAGAAAGAGGGAGTGACGGAGCAGCTTAAATCCGATGACTGGCTATGCTGGATTCAGAAGATGAACAGCATCAGGAGCAGGGCAGAGGAAGTAGTACTGCATGATTTGATATATTCCCTTTAGTTTTGTTCTGGCTTTAAGTTTTGTGGCATGAGGCACAGATGATGTCAGGACACCGGCTCCGCCTCGCCTGCGGCGGTCTTGACATCATCTGTGCCTCATGCTATGGAGTGGTTAAGGGGGAACAAAGTTCCCCCATTGCATTAAAAATGCCAATGGCGGTATTCTGAAAAAATCAAAATTGGGGATTGACAGGAATTAAAAAATAGCTTATTATTGACAGTAAGAAATGGGTTTTCACCGTACATCTTGTTACGGCTTGCTCGTTTCTTTTTTTACTGCCAAGATATCATACAGATATTTCCTGCCATTTTCAGCATGGTTAATCAAAAGCCGGGCATGGAAGATATTGTATCTTACAAGCGTATTTTCTTCATAGACCGGGAGGGCAAAACGGACATCATACCTGTACCAGCCGTATTTTGCGTTTTTATTGTGCTTTTCCTTGCGGTTTTCTTCAAAAGCCGGGTTAGATGCTATCTGGATCAGCTCCGGTATCGCAGTAGCGGCATTTGCCTTCGCTTTTGCATTTGCACCCATAAGGCTTTTACGGCTTTCTGATTCCGCATATTCTTCAGGAAGTTCATTTCCGATATAAATACGTTCTGCATTTTCCTCAATCTCGTAATAGTCCCCGACATATCCTTCGAGATACTGCTTTACATCATTCCAGTCAATCTGACGTTTGCCCTTGAAACGGATATCGTTAATCAAGACCAGCTTTTTACCGTCCGCATCGGTTATGATATTTACATTCC
>Ga0137308_102566_pt1 | contig 11625 bp, 13 predicted proteins | sample Inofrocosms_June_FD_97181 | JGI IMG/M metagenome (GOLD analysis project Ga0137308, IMG submission 97181) | Mouse cecal microbial communities from Vienna, Austria - N-Acetylneuraminic and N-Acetylglucosamine D2O microcosms_June | ecosystem: Host-associated > Mammals > Digestive system > Large...
AACCGGGGAATATAAAAAGATAGAGCCGGATTGCCGGGATGGAGTGCGGGCGCAGTTGGAGCGCATGAAAGAACTTTGTAAAGAGCGTAATAATCTGTATGAGAAGCAGAATGACTTGAAGGGGCAGAAACAGCAGATTGAAAAGTCGTTGGAGCGGTAAGAAAAGTGGGGCATGGCGGTTGCTATGTCCTATATTTTTATGGTAAATGAGGAATGGAAGTGGTAAAATCAAACAATAGGTATTTATAAGGGGATGAATTATATGTCAAAAAAATTGCCGAAAAGGTATGTTTCTGAAGATGCTGTAAAGCGAGCCTTAAAAATAGATTCTTTTCGTAATTTGTCAAAGGATAAAATAATGCAGTTTGCATCAATGATTCCTTATATGGATAAGGAAGTAGCAATAGCAATAATCAACCAATTTCCTAAGTTCGCTGATTTTGGAAAGATTGCAATATCCAACTATATGCAAATATGTGATAATATTCTCAAGGACAATAAGGAAAATCAAGCCGCAGTCATTCATGGTTATCAAACAATTCTTGATGCGTTAGCAAAAAGGATGGAGATAGAAAGTACCACAGAAGAAGACAGAAAAGCCATAACCGAGGATATGATTACAGTTGCAGATAAAATAGCTTTAGCGGATTTACAGAATAAAAAATTTCTTGACAAATTGGGAACGAAGGTTTTGTGGGGAGTACTGGGAGTTACAGCGATAATTGGAGCTGGAATAGGTGTCCATTCTGCTATTGGAGGTGGTGGACAGATACCACAACTTGCAGATAATGACGATGATGAAACAATGGTATAACGAAAGGGAGTAATCGGAATTTAGAAAGAGGAAAAGGTATGATTTCTAAATCGGAACAGTTAGAACAGTTATTTTTGAAATGGGAATTGGCACAAGAAAATGAATCGGATTCCTTATGGCAATTAACTAAAGGCGGAAATAATATTACAAAAAGCCATTTTCGCAGAGATGGGATTATTGATGAAGCTGTTTTTGCCAAAGAAACAAGGAAAACGTTGTTTATTTCAAATGAAGCCAATGATGATGAATACTCTGCCAAAACGAACGCAAAGCCAAACAATATTGACGATTATCGGAGATATTGTGAGACGGGTTACGATGATTGGCTAGGCAAAATGAGAGAACGAACCTCCGCATTGTATAAAATTGTCGCAGGCATTGGAATAATGGAAATGTCGGATGCGGATGCTGCGCTTCATTATGCTGTTATGGATCTCAATAAAAGAGGCGGCGGGTCTGATGTGAAAAGTGCTGCTCATATTGAAGAATATTGTAAGTACTATCAAAATTTTATTAAAAGAGAAATTGAGATTATTAACCCGGATGTGGTCGTTTGGCTTGGTACAAAAACTTATGATATGGAGTTGCATTCTAAATATTTGGATGCAGAATGTGAAAAAGATAAGCGATATTTTATCATAGACCATAAGAAGGTTCCTATTCTTAGAATGTGGCATACATCATACTATCAGGGGCATATAGAACCGTTGCCGGGGTATTCTAACAGGATTGTTGGAAAATTGTGCGCAAAATGCCTTGAAGAATTAGAAAAGTATAATATTTCCTTATTTTGATAAAGAATATCAATATTGTTCAAATGGCTTAATGGGAATAATTAGTGGTTATTTGCATAGAATTTTAGTGGAAAGCACTATTGACTTTCCTCTTTGTGCTTGCTAGAATGTAGGTACAAAGAAAGTTTACCACTGACCGATATGTGGTATATAAATGGTCGGGTTGAAAGTTTACCGCTGACCAATATGCGGTATATAAATGGTTGGGTCGAAAGTATAGTCCTTCGCCGCAAGGCGGAGGACTTTTCTGTAGTGAGGACAGGCAGATGAAGAAAACAGGCTTTTATATTATCAAGGACAAATTCTTTGTAGATATGCCCGATCCGTATCTCAAGGGAAATAAAGCGGGAAACAGACCGCATTATTACTGTTTTGAAGATACAAATACCGGAATATACTGGATGATACCATTATCCAGCCGCATTGACAAATACAAACAAATTATGGAGAAAAAAGAAAAAGCTGGGAAACTTTGCGATATTCTTCATATCGTTAAATTGGATGACAGCCGGGAGAGCGCATTTCTAATACAAGATATGTTCCCGATAACGGAAGAATACATAGAGAGGGAATACACAATTGCCGGAAATCATCTGATGTTGACAAGTGAGCATACTGCTAGAGAGATTGAGCAGAAAGCGAAAAAAGTTATGGGTATGTTGAAACGTGGCATAAAATTCACTCCAACACAGCCGGACGTTATGGCGATATTGGAGAATTTGAAGAAAGACAGGTAAAATTTCCTTGTTAGTGTAATAATTACATGGTGCTAGCACCATGTAGATATAGCAGTCAAGGAGAAAATCTGTGATACCCGTATGATACCTGTTTGCTTTGAAACTGTAAATACGGCGTAAAATACGAATATTATAGCTATAAAAATCTTTAAAAAGCAATCAAATATTTAACAATTATGTTATGGTTGTAGGGAGTTCGAATAAGGTGGAAAGTCGAAGAAACCCAGTGTTTATGCGGGTTTTCGGACTTTGGAAAGGGCTTTTGATAACAAATTGATAACACTTATTTACGCAGTATTATTCTTGCTGTCTGACGGTTTACAGGTATCAGAATGATTTCTCTGTGGTTTGCATGGCTTTGAAAAAATCATAATAGAAACGCCCTTAGCTGTGGGTAACAATGCACATGGCTAAGGGCGTTTTTGTTGCTCTAATTTCCTGTAGGTAATGCTCCGGCATCTGGTTAATCGTTTAGGAGATCCTGGAATGCTTCGACTAAAGCGTCACTCAGAGCCTTTGAAGGGATTTTTCCCCATACTTGTGTAGTATCAAATTTAGGATAGTTGTACCGCCACTGGTCGTATTCCTCTTTGGAGATTATTCCGTCAGCGAGCCTTGCCGCCTGCTCCTGCCAGGCAGTAAGCATCTGCAGCAGATCATCTGCGTCTTTGCACTTGCCCTTATCGACGCGCAGACAGGCTTCACCGTCTGCTTTGCTGATGGTAAGGCCGTAAACGTCCTCAAGGGTAAATAAGGTGTGCATAAGCCCGATTTGGCTGTCAATGTCGGGGACATCAAGGGCCTGCGGTGCAACATCGAGGGCATGTGCCAATAAAGCCGTAAGCTCTGCCTTTGGCCTGCGTGAACCTGTTTCATACTGGGCCAGACGTACATCGGCACTCCGTTCGGGAAACCCAACAAGCATACCCAGATATTTCTGTGTCATGCCCCGCATGATGCGGAAAAAATGTATCCTTTCGCCAATTGCCATAGTGTGTTCACTCCTTGTGTATATAGTGTAAATAGTATAGCATATATGTTTAGTTGTAGTCAAGAAATATAAAGCAAAAAAGTTTAAAGTTTTTCTTTTAAACCACTTGACACAAATAAAAATGTTTAGTAAAATGAAGCGCAAGCAAATTGGCTTAGTAAAGAGAAAGGGGGAGATCTATGGAAAACAGATTCATCCGTGTGGATGAGGTGGCACAGGAACTGAGTGTATCAAAGCCTTATGCCTACAAGCTCATCAGAAAATTGAATGACGAGCTGAGGGATCAGGGGTTTATCACAATTGCAGGGAGGGTGAACCGCCAGTATTTTTATGAAAGACTCTACGGGTCTGAGAATCCCACAAGGGATACTGCTATGCCTTGCACAGCAACACAAAAACAGAGAAGGGAGGGGAGGTAAATGCCTGTATTCAAAAATGAGAGTAGCGGAACATGGTATGTGATGGCAAGATATGTGAATTGGAAGGGAGAACGAAAACAGAAATGCAAACGTGGGTTTGCTACAAAGAAAGAGGCACAGGAATGGGAATGGACATTCCAATTGCAGAATACTGCCGACCTAGATATGAGTTTTGAGGCCTTTGTGGAGCTTTATACCAAAGATATAAAGAGCCGTCTGAAAGAAAATACGTGGCTGACAAAAGAGCATATCATCCGGACAAAAATTCTTCCGTACTTTAGTAAGATGAAGATCAGCGAAATCACCACAAAAGAAATTATTGCCTGGCAGAATGAACTGCTTGCTTATCGTGATGAAAAACGAAATCCATATTCACAGACTTACCTGAAAACAGTACATAACCAGCTTTCAGCGATATTCAACCACGCTGTACGGTATTATGACCTGCGTTCAAATCCTGCGGCAAAAGTGGGAAACATGGGGAGCGAGGAACACAAGGAAATGTTGTTCTGGACGAAGGAGGAATATAGAAAGTTTGCAGATGAAATGATGGATAAGCCTGTTTCTTATTATGCATTCCAAATGTTATACTGGTGCGGCATTCGTGAGGGAGAACTGTTGGCGCTAACAGGTGCGGATTTTGATTTTCAAAAAGATACAGTCGCAATCAACAAATCCTATCAGCGCCTGCATGGAAAGGATGTGATTACTACTCCGAAAACAAAAAAGAGCAATCGGACAATCAAAATGCCGAAGTTTCTTTGTGAAGAAATGCAGGAGTATCTCAGCCTGCTCTATGGTGTAAAAAAGAAGGATCGTATTTTTACAGTTACAAAGAGTTATCTGCATCATGAGATGGACAGGGGCGCAAAAGCCGCAGGCGTAAAACGCATACGGATTCATGACCTGAGACACAGCCATATCAGTTTGCTGATTGATATGGGATTTTCAGCGGTAGCCATTGCTGACCGTGTCGGACACGAGAGTATTGAGATCACGTATCGATATGCGCACCTGTTCCCATCAAAACAAACAGAAATGGCAAATAAATTAGATGTATTAGGGAAAGGAGGTTTTTGATATGTCAGCAAAAAATTTAGATCGTTGTAACCGTTGGAGAAACAAAACCGTTGGTTTTCGGGTTTCCCCTGAGGAAGACAAACAGATTGAAACAGCAGTGCGGCTTTCCGGGCTTACCAAACAGGACTATATTACAAGGCGGCTCTTGTGCCAGGATGTGGTCGTACAGGGAAATCCAAGAGTGTATAAGGCACTGCGCAATGAGCTTGCATCTGTTCTTGCGGAGTTACAGAGAATTGAAGCAGGAAGCAGTATGGAGGTGGAATTGCTTGATACAATCGAACTGATTGCCGTTATCCTCGGAGGTTTGAAAGGAGAATATGAAGATGGCGAATAAAAAAGAAAGGACTGCCCCAAATGCGTCACTTCTGCATACGGAGTTACTAAGCACGCCTGGCCCGCTTGCTAAGGAACATCAGTATGTCGGCACAGACACGGAGCAGCCAATTCAATGTACAGATAATAGTATAACGAATCATGCAATGAAAAGCAACAGACAAATTCTTGAAACAGTCTCTATGGCTGAACTATACGATACTGTATATCCGAGCAAGCCGCCGTTGATTGACGGCTTGCTGTACACGGGTACTTACCTTTTCGTGGGGGCTCCGAAGCTGGGCAAGAGCTTTTTAATGGCCCAGCTTGCCTATCACATCAGTATGGGGATTCCGTTATGGAATTACCCTGTCCGTAAGGCAACGGTGCTTTATCTTGCCCTTGAAGATGATTACCGCCGCCTGCAGGAACGATTGTACCGCATGTTCGGTACAGAAGGGACAGATAATCTATTCTTTTCTGTTTCAGCAGGTAATCTTGGAAACGGCTTGAATGAGCAGATGCAGGAATTTATAAAAGAGCATACCGACACAAAATTGATTATTATTGACACGCTCCAGAAGGTACGGGAAACTGGCGGAGATAATTATAGCTACGCCAATGATTATGAGATTATTACAAGGCTTAAGCAGTTTGCAGACAGTTACGGTATCTGCATCCTGCTTGTACACCATACCAGAAAACAGGGCTCAGAGGATAAGTTTGATATGATTTCGGGCACTACGGGCTTGCTTGGCGCAGCTGACGGCGCGTTTCTCCTACAAAAGGAGAAACGTACAGGTAATGCTGCTACACTTGAAATATCGGGCAGAGACCAGCAAGATCAAAAACTGCATCTTATCCGCAATATGGAAACATTGCTGTGGGAGCTTGAAAGAGCGGAAACAGAACTCTGGAAAGAACCGCCCGAGCCATTACTTGAAAAAATCGCAAAGCATATTACTGCGGATTTCCCATTGTGGAAGGGGACGCCCACAGAGCTTGTCTCTCTGCTTGAGACTGACCTCCAACCCAATATTTTAACGAAAAAGTTAAATGTGAATGCAGGGCGTTTGTTAGATGAATATGGTATCTGCTATAGCAGGGAGCGGTGTCATGCAGGGCGGAAGGTGAGCCTGTGTTTTAAGCCGGCGTGACGGTTTGTGACGATTGTGACGGTGTTTTTGGGGGTGGGTGGTGGTATCAAAATAACCGTCACAATCGACACGCACCGTCACGGACAGAATTGGAGTGGGGCCTGGGAGGACTTTTCCATAGACAGCCATGTACATCCACTTTGGAAGTGCATATAGGATGAGCGAGGGGCGTGTCAGGATTTTCTTGTAAAGCATTCGTAAATTATCTGATTTATGGGAACCAAAAACTTACACAGAGATCCTGACACTCCATATGCTCTGTACGGCCGTATTTCCATATCTCAATTTCGATGCCGGGGCTTGGGGTTCTCCCCAAAATGCGTTTTGGATATCAAAACGCTATGCTTGCAGTACCAGTTCTCTGATTAATTGAGGTTTTTCTATCAGAATCATAGCAAGATTCATTCTGATTCTTCTAATAATTTAGAAGCAGAAGCAATCTCTGGTTGAATAAATGATATCCTGATTTATAAAATTCTATCAGTATTTCTATATTGTTGGAGCAATGTACTGTAGGGCATCCAATAGGATGCCCTGTTTCCTGCAAATGAGATTTTAAGGCATCCAATAGGATACCCTGTTCCTTGCAAATAGGATTTCAAGGCATCCAATAGGATGCTCTGTTCCCTGCAAATAGGGTTTCAAGGCATCCAATAGGATGCTCTGCTCCTTGCAAATAGGATTTCAAGGCATCCAATGGGATACCCTATATTAGTTTCGCTCGTCAAGAAATAACCAGATAGCTACGGATCGTTGCACAATTCTATGAAAGTGCTGTTTTAAACAGTTCCTGCGTAAGAACTAAGCAGTTTTGACACGTGTTGTTTCATGTTTTGCAGGAAACAGGCTATTTTCAAACACTTTCCGTGTAGAGTCGGAACTTTTTGACACGGATGCTTGTATTATTTTATTTTCGTGGGGGAGTGTGCCAGTCTGTCAGTCTGGACGGCAGCGCTTTCCTTATAGAATATCGGAATCTTGCTCTATTAACTTCGAAACACTTCACAAAAAATCTCTCATATTGTGTATCCGGAAAGTATTTCAGAAGGTACTGGTGTTGGGAACTACCTGCTGGAAAGAATGGAAATTGGTGGATGGGGGCTATTTTCCCAGCCAGTAGAAATTTGCCTGGGGGGGGTTAAAATGTTATTCTTGGAATTTGAAGAAAAAAAGATTTTATTCACATAGATTGAATCGGCTTGTTAATTTCTATTTTTTCCATCTTATTTCCAGAATAAAGTTATTAAAAATATTCCCTGTAAACAAAAAAGACCCTGAATAATGTAAAAACTTATATCCAGGGCTATTTTTCATACGTTAATCCATTAAATATAGTGTTGTAATCTGTACGAAAGATTTCAGCTAATGCAACCAATTCACTAATGCGTATATTGTATGTGCCAGATTCTATTTGCGAGTAGGCACTTCTAGAAATAGAACAATTGCGTAGCTGTAATTGTGCCACAACTTGTTCTTGAGTTAATTTTGCGTGATTTCTTAATTTCCTTAGATTGTCTCCTATAGAGATATCCTGCGTCTGTTTCAGTTTTTGTGACATGACTGCTTGCTGACCTTTCATTATTACCCACTATCATATATCAGAGATTTATATTGATTTTATCCGAAAAAATGGTTATAATTGCAATTAATAAATTGCAAAACAAAGAAAGGGAAGAACTCACAGAAATGTGATAAAAATGAATATTGGGCAATGCGCTTATTTTTTTACTAAATACTACTCAAATATAAAGCATTATACTTCTGTATATAAAATCTAATAATCTTATAGTACTAAGGGTAGAATGAAAGCAACATATATCGGGAATGAGGTGTAGGTTGCTTGTTAGATGAGAAGTATATTACAAATCGTATTAAGGAACTCTGTGATAAAAAACAGATGTCTATGTATGCTCTATCTAAAAAGACTGGTATTAGTCAGTCTTCTTTATCAAATTTAATGAAAAGAGGAAGTACTCCTAATTTTTATACATTGGATAGAATCTGCGAGGGATTGGGGATTACGTTACCACAATTTTTCTCGAAGGATATTGGACGATTGGAGTTGTCTTCAGAACAAAAGAAGGTACTGGAAACATGGGAATCATTGACTGATAAAGAGAAAGCGGCAGTTGAGATATATGTGAGAGGTATGAAGTTAAAGTAAAGTGACCTGAACGGGGGTGCTTTTTGCGTATCTGCCAGAAGGGGCAGAATATGAAAAAGAGAATTATTGTAGTGTTAGCAGCGGCGTTGTTAATGACAATTGGGTGTTCGCAGACTGAAAAGCGGGAAGAGGGACATGCATCTATGACTATTACGTCAGATAATGAGGTTGTATTGGCATACCGTGATGGGGAGGATGTGACAGACGAGAGGAAACTATTGGAAGAGAAGACTAAGGATTCAATTGGTAGATTTATAAACCGTGATAAAGCGGAATTGGAATTTAGTATGTTTTGTATGTTAGAGATGGATGGAATGACGATAGAGGTTATAGTAGATGAAGTGTCGTATACTTTTACTTGCAGTATGCAGGGGGATATTATTAGTATGGGGAGGACTGATGGGGAGAGGTTTGGGTTGAGAAGAAAATAATTTGTGCTTAGGCTGGAAAAAATTATGCATTTTTATTGATGGACTAAATACACTTTCCAATGGGATGAATTTTAGGAAATAGTATTATTTTGAAATATGTTGCTTAATGGATTTTTAGGTGATAGAATAATAATGAACATGGTTCTAGTGGTCTAAGAGTAGGATGTTTATCATTTGATAAAAGGTAGTGGTGCAAATCCACTCTAAAAGTTCATAAAATTTGTGGATTTTTAGAATGGATTTGCATGAAGGAATGAGGAAAAATGACATTAATTGTAGGATGGCTGGCTTGTGATCAGAGGGGACCATGCTCTGCGTATATAGCGAGTGATAGTAGAATTTCTGATAATAGGAATTTTTATGATAATAGCCAAAAAACATTTGCATTAAAAAAAACTCCTGATATATTAGGCTATTGTGGGGAAACGTTATTTACATATCAGATGTTGGCCCGATTAACAAGCATGTGTGATGCGGGAATGCTGTTATCATCGGATATGGATTATCAAGATAGAAGCGAAATTATTTTTAAAGAAATTAAGAAAGCACATCAAGAGTATAAACTTAATGACAGTAGTATTAAAATATATCATATAGGGCGTAATGTAAAGCGACTATTTAACGCAAATTTATATTTTTGGAATGGACGTATGTGGACAAATTTAAAAATAGAGACCAATTACAATCAATCAATGAAACTTTTTTCAGATGGAAGCGGAAAAGATGAATTTGAAGAGAGGTTTTTAAGCTTTAAATATGGAAATAACGAAGGGACAAGTAGAAACTATTTTCATTGTTTTTGTGATATTGTAAAAAATGTGAAAGATAAATATACCGGAGGAATTCCCCAATTAGTGGGTTTATATAATGGAAGAAAATTTAATGGTATGTATCATGGGATAATTGTAGATGGGCAGGCATATTATCAAGCATTAAAAGTGGAAAATGCATATGAGATGTCTAATATAAGATGGTATAATGAAAAGTTTGAAATATGTGATTGGAATACAAAACAGCGAAAAATAGAAGCGATGATTCAACCAATTTCAAAAAAGCAACTCCCTGACTCTCCACTCCAAAGTAAGTAATGCATAGGGGGAGAGCGAGGTGCTTTTCAAAAGGGGATATAATTCCCCTTTTGAAATCAGGGTATTTCGAAAAATCAGAATATTCAAAAATATATTTATGACAATAAATGTTAGAAACAAAAAACATCAGGCAAAAAAGATAAAATTGAAGTAAAAATAGCGCATACCTATATAGAGTGATGCTTGGGATTGGGAGATGATGTTCATTTGTTCAAAAAGACATAGTACGTTCTAATTTAATCCTGACATCATTAGTGGTTTAGTTAAGAGTACAGATTGATTATAGATAAGTTATGAGGTTTGAAAATGAATAATGTATTAATTACTGGTTTGGGTGTTGCAAATGCATTAGGAATTTGTGAAATATGCAGCTTGAATTTTACGTGGTTAGTTAAAAACCTTTCAACATTATTGTGGGCAGATCAAGTATTTATTCCTAAACTTTCGTTCGAGGTAGAAATTAGTAAAAAAGATAAGAAAAACGAAAAAATTATTAGTATGTTTCTAGGTATGGCGGAAGAAAAAGGGATAATAAACAAAATAGACTTGAATGATATGTATCAACCAAAAGTGAGTGATGATATAAATGAAAAAATGTTGGAGGATTCACAAGCTTTACTAAAGAACTTCCCTGAAATAGTCAAAAAGGGAGATGAGGGAGTACCCCATGAAATAATTATTGGTGATGAGCATTACTGTGGTGCGTGGATGGCATCTGTATACGCAGGTATGCGAGTTGCAAAAGATATTGGGGCTAATTGTTTGTTTAGTAAAAGAGAGCATACTTATTTGAAATATTTATATGGGTTAGAGAGTGGTAGATATAGTGGGATAGAGGCTAATAATATATATAATGAAATCTTTTCGTTATATATGCCAGAAGGATTAAAAATACATAATTATGCCTTTGTAGCTGAAGAACGCTGTAAGGAGTGTGTAAATTATAAACAGTGCAAAGAAAATTATTTATATGAAACTGAAAAAACATTTGAAAAAATATTTGAATGGCGGGAATATGATGAATTACAGCAAGCCAAGGCGGCAATTAATAATATTATAGAATTAAAACATGATATTTGTTCCCCAAACGATGTATCTGATATTATTAAAGAATTTAAGGAAAAACAAGGAAGAATTAACAGAAACATTAATAAAAGGTTTCCTAAAATAGAACGATGGACAAAAATGACCACAGTTTTAGCAACACCAATTACTATAATGTCTGCGGCAACAGGGAATATACCGTTAACGGTTAGTGGAGCTGTAGCCACAGGTGCAGCACAAACCATTGAGAAATTGTTAGAAATATACAAAAGTAAGAATAATTGGGTCGGTTTTGTAAATGATATGAAAAAAATGTAATATAGTGTGGCAATGCTATTGCATTCAAAAATTACACAAAAAAACAAGTTTTTATTTTTCGATAGGTCGTGGAGGTAGTCTGCCGTATATATATTACATTTACAATCACAATGACTTTTGTTATCAATACCGATAACAAAATGATAACAGAAGCCTATACACGCAGAACAATATGAACAATTAAAATAATTGAAAGATACACAGATAAAGCTGATAATAATTGTTAAACAAAATTGCTTTAATCTTATCGAGTTCGAGTAACGGATAAAATCC
>Ga0137308_102571_pt1 | contig 11602 bp, 10 predicted proteins | sample Inofrocosms_June_FD_97181 | JGI IMG/M metagenome (GOLD analysis project Ga0137308, IMG submission 97181) | Mouse cecal microbial communities from Vienna, Austria - N-Acetylneuraminic and N-Acetylglucosamine D2O microcosms_June | ecosystem: Host-associated > Mammals > Digestive system > Large...
GCGGAAAGCTCCTTCAAGGTGGTAGGCTCACTGCCGCCCAAAAAGATGCGGGTATCCATGTTGCCGATGATGGTATCGGCGTTGTCCTTGTAGATGGCCTTCAGCTGGCTCTGCGCCTGCAAGACCAGGCAGGCGGAAATCTCCCGGCTTCGGATGGTCGCCACCAGCTTCTCCAGGTTCGGTATCTGTCCGATGTTGGCGCACTCGTCAATGAGGCAGCGCACATGGACCGGGAGCCGCCCGTGGTACACATCATCGGCTTTCTCGCACAGCAGATTGAAAAGCTGGCTGTATATCATGCTGATGAGGAAGTTGAAGGTGCTGTCCGTATCGCTCATGATGAGGAACAGGGCGGTCTTGCGGTCCCCCAGGGTGTCCAGCTCCAGCTCGTCATACCGGGTGATCTCCCGCAGTTCGGCGATGTCAAAGGGAGCCAGCCGAGCGCCGCAGGAGATGAGGATGGATTTTGCCGTCTTGCCGGCCGCCAGCTTATAGAGCCGGTATTGGCGGACAGCGAAGTGGTCCGGCTCTTTCTTTTCCAGAGCCTCAAACATCTGGTCGATAGGGTTCTGGAACGTCTCATCGTCCTCCCGGACTTCCATAGCGTTCAGGAAGGTGATGAGCGTCCCGAAGTTCTGCTCCTCCACGGGCGCGATATAGTGGATATAGGCGATGAGCGCCGTGTAAAGGAGCTTCTCGGCCTTCTCCCAGAACTGGTCCCCGCCCTTGCCCTCGCCCTGCGTGTTCACCATCAGCGTTGTCACCAGCTTCAGGATGTCCTTCTCCGAGTGGATATAGGCGAAGGGGTTGTAGTGCATCGACTTCTTGAAGTTGATCGTGTTAAAAATCTTGATGCGGTATTTGTTCCGCACCAGGACGGCCCCGCACTCCTCGACGATCCCCCCTTTCGGATGAGTTTTGTCAAGATAGAAAAAGGGAACACCCGCAAAAATTTTCTGGCTTAGAAATTGCCGTCCTTCACATCGCGTTGGATAAGCCGCTTCACCTTGTCCTCCAGCGTTTCCTTGCTTGTCTTGCTGAAATGGAGACCGATGACATAGGTGGTGTTGTCCATCTGCATGGAGAAGCTGCCGTCCTGCTTGTTGTTGGTCTGCGTGGTCTTGGTCGTGTCGTTGCTCATCTGCATACCTCCATAAAAAACGGGAGACACCCCGCCGGATGCCTCCCTGTGTGTAATCCTCAATGACGATAGTGACGATAAATGACGGTATTTTATAGGGTAGGGCATACCTGATTTAATCGTCATTCATCGTCATACCGTCACTGGCCTCCGGCTCCTGTTTTCGGAGCAGAGTGAAAGTCTTGCGGTCGCTGGTTCGCTGGTTGCCGATATAGACGATGCCGAAATCGTTGAACAGGCTCGACACATTGACATTCAGCTTCCTCGTTAGCGTGTTGGCCTTCATGCCGATGTCCGGCACAAGATCAATGAGTTCGCTGGCGGTCCCCGTCCACTCGCTGCGCCCGGACATGAACCCGGCGATTTTCTGAATGAACGGCTCCACGGTTTTCTTGATGATGGGCTTCTCCGCCCTCGTCAGTTCCCAGACACATCGCTCCTGATGGAACGCCAAGGTGAGTTCTTGGTCCTGCTGGTCCCGCCCGACAATCTGCATAGTAGCGGTCGGGTCGGTGCGCTTTTTCTTTTGCAGGATGAACGCTCCGTCCGCCGCCCCCAGCAGACCGTTTGTGCCGGAAATCATATCGAAGCTGTCGCTGGCCTCCATCTTCCTTGTGTGGTGTACCACCAGAATGGCGACATTGTTTCTGTCGCTGAACTGCTTTAGGGCGGTGATGTTCTGGTAATCCATCGAATAGCTGTAATTCTCGTTGCCAGCCTCCCGAACCTTTTGCAGAGTGTCCACGATGATAAGCCTTGTGTCTGGGTGGCATTGGAGAAATTCCTCCAACTGCCCGTTCAGCCCGTCAGCCAGCGTTCTCGCCTTTGTCGCAAAGTGCAGACCGTCCACGGCCTCCACGCCAAACATCTGGTTGAGCCGCCCTTGCAGTCTGCCGTAATCGTCCTCCAACGCCAGATAGAGGACAGAGCCTTGCCTGACAGGGTAGTCCCAGAGGGAAGTGCCGGTGGCGACATGGTAGCCCAGTTGGGACATGAAGAAGGACTTGCCAATCTTCGGGGAACCGGCAAAAAGATAGGTCCCGCTGTAAAGCAGTCCTTCAATAACCGGGCTTCTGGGCGGGAAGGCCATGTCATAGAGTTCCGTCATGGAGACCGTTTGGAGGCTCGGCTTTCTGATGACCGGCTGCTGTTCCGAAGGGGGATTTTGATACTCGTTCATTTTGGGTGTTCACTTCCTTTCCTGTGAGATGGCATACCGCCAATGCACTGTTCTGCTCTTGGATGCCTCCCTTCCTGCGGTATGTAGACCGGGCATACTGGAAGGACAGTATGCCCGGACATGAAAAAAGCGTCTGACTTTCTTTTCAAAAATCAGACGCTTGTCAATGCTCTATATTCTGTTTTCTCTGCCTGGTCTGGCTCTGCTCCCGCGCCTGCTGTGCTTTCCGCTGATTGGCTTCGATTTGTTCCAGCACCGACTTCTTCCCGTCAATGATGGTGGGCAGAGCGTCCGGCAGGACTTGACGGACGCACCAGCGTACTTGCTTCAACTCGTCAAGATTGCTTTGTACCGCCTCAAGCTGGGCAGTCAGGTCTGCGCTGGATTTCTTCAATGCGGCCTGTTCTGCCCGGAGCGGTTTCACATCAAGTGGGAGAGCGACCTCGTATTTTTTCAGCAAACGGAACGCCCGGTTGAACCTCTGCAACTCGTCAGCGTGTTCCCCGGCGAACTTCTCCTTTTTTGACTTCCAGCCGATCTTCATATACTGGTCGTGGAGAGGCTTCAACTCCCGGACAACTGCGGCGGCCTCGATGATGGCGTCAATGGTAGAAGTGCGTCTGTCGTTGCTCCTGATTTGATTACGCAGGCCGTTTGCTGTTGTGCCGGCCTCGTTCAGATGCTCTCCCAATTTCTGAACGGTGGTAATATCGTGGGACTGCAAAAAGATGATCGCCGCCGACATCTTCTTCAGATCGTTGACTTGGGCCTTTGTCTGTCCGGCCCTCGACCAGTCAGACCGACCGTCATGGCGGAGCGTCATATAGGCGGAGAGGACTTCGGCAAGGTTCTGTTCCTCCGGCTTTTGCGCCGCCTGCTCCCCGATTTTTTCGGAGAGGTCGGCCAGCCAGTTTTTCAAATCCCGGATGACCCGGCGGATGGAGTCAAAGAGGCGGTTGGCGGATACGATGTCCCGGTTCAGATTGCCGAGGTTGGTCTGTATGCCCCTGCGCTCCATAGCGGAGGCAGACGGGCCGAGGTGGACCTGCGGGGCGTGGGGATTGTTCTGCCGTTCAAAGGAGCGCAGATCGACCCGCTCCTGCCGTCCGGCCGCTTCAAGGTATCGGTTCTGTATGACCTCCCATTCATGCCGCCATATCTCGCCGTACTTCTGCTCATTCCAGTCAACGGTGTTGACCCTCCGGCTTTTCCATTCACCGTTTTTCATTTTGATGCGCTGGCCGTTCTCGTCAAGCACATACTCCTTGCGGCACTTCGGCAGCCATCGTCCCTGTTCATCCATCGGGCGGAGGGTGAGCAGGATATGGGCGTGGGGATTGCCGTCGCCCTTGTTGTGAATGGCAAAATCGGCAATCATGCCCTTGGAGACAAACTGCGCCTGGCAGTATTCCCGCATGAGCCGGATTTGTTCGTCCCGTGACAACTCCCTCGGCAGGGCCATGATAAAACGCCGGGCAAGCTGGGCGTTCCACTGGTTCTCCACAGCTTCCACGGCGTTCCATAGAATGTTGCGGTCTGCGTATCCGGGCGGGGCGTTTTCCGGCAGGAGTATCTCCGTATGGATGATGCCCTGTTTCTCGGAATAGGACTTCTGCCGCTGGTCGTATTCAGAAAAGAGCCGGTCGCCGGACTGGTAAGCGGCGGCGGCAACAGCGGACTGCCGCTTGCTCCGCTGCACGATTTTTATGTCGTAGTGTGGGCATGGCATGGTGGGCAAACCTCCTTTCGCTGCCAACAAAAAAGATCGACCGGCTGCTCTGCCAATCGGTCATAACAACACTTGCGGAGGCGGAGATAAATTGCGAAGCGGTTTGTCTCCGCCTCCGCAAGTCCACAAAGGGGTAGCTGGCGGAGCCAGCGCAGGGGGAGCGCAGCGCCCCCTGGATGGAAATGGAGGCCATGCCGGAATGGACATCAAGCTCCCTGCAAGGGCCTTCGGAGAACGCAACGCACCGATTTATCGGTGTATAGTTGCGCCCTCACCCGGAGGCGAGGGTTTCAGTAAGTCTCCCGTCCAGCCGTTTCCCTCCGGCGCTCTATCAACATCCTCAGCTTTTTCTGCGCCGCCTCGCCGTGGAACAGGAAGGTCAGCAGTTCCATCACATCATCGTCGGTCAGCAGGGACGGTTCCCGGATGAAGGTCTCCAGCATACCGCCGCGGGTGCAGAGGCGATGCGTCCGCTCCGCTCTTGTCAGTCTCGCCATTTCATGGGTGAGGGCCTTTTCATCATTGGCGGCTTTGCGAAGATGCCGCTCCGCCCGGTCCCGTTCCTGCCGGAGTTTGTCCAGCGTGTCGCTCATGGGTCAGTCCTCCTCTCTGGTTTTGGGCAAAAGAAAAGCGCCCAACTTTTTGCGGTTGAGCGCAATCATAATATACGAGGGACTACAAATCATCTTCATAATCATTTCCATATTCTGATTCATAACAATCCAAATGAATTTCAAATAAAGTATCCTCAATAGTTTGAACACACTGCTCTAAATTCTTAAGGATTTCTTCCCGCCAAAATCGCAATACCGTCCAGCCCATTAGTTGTAACTCTCGTTCTGCCTCAGCATCCCGTTCACGAGTTCGCTGAATTTTGGGAACCCAATACTCTGGATTTTTACCTTTTAGCAGTTTAGCCTTGAGAATGTCCCAGTCTTTTCCATGCCAAAATTCTGCATCACAAAAAATAGCGAGCTTATATTTCATAAAAACAATATCGGGCTTTCCAGGTAGCTTTTTTACATTCTTTCTGTATCGGTAGCCCTTTTGCCACAAAGCCTTACGAAGTCTGACTTCAATATCTGTATCCTTTGAATGGACAGCACTCATAATTCTATGTGTTTGCTCGTCAGTGTATCTCCCCATTCTTGTCATCCCTTGGAAAGTTAGTCTTTATTTCCTATCCTTGTAGTCATATCCCATATATTTCTTGCCTGTCATTGAACAATTCCCATAGATGAAAGTATGTCGTGGCATTCATCTGGACATTCCAAACGAACATCATCGACCAGCCAACACATAAGAATCTCTCTATCGTGTAACAAATAATCTTCCACCCATGCCTGCGGAGGTCTTTGCTGCAATACAATGCAAAGGATTGCGTTGGTAGCCTTGCTTCTGTATCTATACTCATAAAGCTGGGCAATCGCTTTTCTAATTTGGCTAAGAGTATTCCTTGCATTGTTTGACTTCACTTCAAAAATGAAAGTATTATCTGGGGAACTGGAGTAGAGGTCTATGAAAGTGTTTTCAAAAGCCTCATATCCCTTCAGCCGAATCAAAGCGGCAAGCATACTGAGGATTCTGGCGTGTTCTCTGTTTGCCTTTTCACGGCGAATAATAGTTTCATAAGGGTCCATTCGCTTGCCGGACGGGGCAAACGCTCTGATCTGATTAGAGCGAAAAGTTTTGAGTTCAGGGAACTGGTTTTCCGAAATTTCAACAGTGCCAAGAGGTGGCGTATAATAATCAATGTTCTCAATGTCGATATCATCAGACAAACGAGTGAGAATGTCCATCGGGAGTGAAAGCGCGTCATAATATTCACCCCACTGTGGACTTGTGATTACATCTGTCACTGCTGTAGGTATATCGCTGGCATTATAGCAAGGCTCAAAGGCTTCAAAATTGCAATTCATATTTGCAACAGCTTGTGCGAAATTGTAAGCACGTTGAAAATCCGTTGAATCCAGCATCAACCCTTGAACTGAACTTCTTGAAAAAATTCCTGTACGGGTCATTATATGAAAATTGCGCTTGAACTTTGTTAAATCCTCTCCCTGCGCCCACACAGGAGAGCTACTATTAGCGTAATGCTGTAATGCATCCCGGATGCTCTCTAATGATGGAGAAAAAGAATGATTGATAGTATCATCATTAAACAGCATGAAAATTGTTTCGTATGGAATAAGAATATTTTCCAACGAGGTTCCACATAGTTCGTGCATTGTGACAGCCACACGACATAATAATCTCAATGGATTTATCCTAACTCCGTTTTTTACTTCCCTGATGGTATCATTCCGCGCATTTGACTGGGCACGGATAGTTCCATTACGATGTTGAACGGCACCTGCTCCGTTTGGGTACTGGAATAAAGCAAGCTGTGTACGGCAAAAGCTCTGCACGTCTGGCTCTGTCGAGCAAAGAAAATGCTTGGCAGATTTAGACAGGAGTATCTGGCATCGTCCATTACTCATTTTGAAGTGAAATAGTCCAAGATATGTACCATAAGCACCAAACTCGTCCCGGAAATTAGATACGTCTCGTAAAGCGTAAGGTGACCGTCCACTGATGGTAGAAAAGCGTTCAGATAATAAATCCCTATCCAACTCCTCACCATCAAACATTGAAAAAATATCTGCTATTTCCAGAAGGTAATCGCCCCACTCCGGACGAGAACTTTCAATTTTATTTGAAAAGAACTTTTTAACTATAGGATTAGCTGGAAGTCCCATAAAAACCCTCCTCATATAGAAAATACAGCGGTTCAAGTTGCCACACGACACACCCTTACCGCTGTATCTGCTAATGAGACTTACTTGATTAGGTAGTCCAAACCTAACCGTTGGAGAATCTCATTATAGTTTGGTACATTTTCAACCCCGAAAGCCTCCCTCAACAGGTTTGCACCAATTACGGCGGCAAACACGGGCGGAACTGCGTTTCCCACTTGCCTTATAGGATGCCGACTTGTTCCCGAAAAAGCCCAAAAGTCAGGAAAGGTTTGAAGCCTTGCGGACTCGCGAGGTGTAACTTCACGAGGTGAGTATGGGTGAACATGGCCCTTCCCCCCTCCTTTGTCAGAACCAACAACAATGGTAAAACTCGGCCTGTCTGGATTTAGTTTGTTAATCCGCGTTTTTGAATCACGTTCACCAAAAGACAACGCCGCGTATCGGTCTATAACCGTCTGACCGTGGGCGCGTCCAACATGATTTGCAATGGTGGTGGACGGCGGATCGGGCAAACTTAAAATCGCATCGCCAACGGTAACAGCTGGAAGAAGTCCTTCTGATAATTCCGCTTCGTTCAACGCATGAGTTTTTTTCGGCATAGGAACTGCTTGTCCATTCTTAACACCATAGATGATGACCCTTGAACGGTACTGTGGAACACCAAACGATGCAGTGTCAAGAAGATAATAGGAAGTTGTATATGTTGAATTTCCTGCTTCGTCCTTTGACAACTCTTGTAAAAACTGCTGAAAAATTTTCCCGTCATCTATTGATAAGAGCCCTGCAACATTTTCAAAGACAAAACAAGTTGGCTCGATTTCTCGAATCACACGAAGATAATCCCACAAAAGTGTACCACGAGGGTCATCCATACCTTTCCGCTGACCGAAAACTGAAAAACTCTGACACGGAGGGCCACCGTAGACAAGTGCTACATCACCCTTTTCTAATCCTGCATCGTGTAAGATCTCTTCTGTTGAATATTCTTTGATGTTCTTTTGCTTTATGAAAGCATGAGAAAGGAAAGGGTGCTGGGGGTCATTTGCTAAAGCATTTTTATTGTTCTGCAAAGTTTGGCAACTATGATAGTCGATATCTGTGCAGAGTCTTGTCGTAAAACCAGCAGCTTCCATGCCAAGGTCAAATCCACCTGCGCCGGAAAACAGGGAAATTGCATACAACGGCATGATATCACTCACTCCTTTCTCTACACAATATTCCATTTATCATTATACTCGCCCTCATCCGCATTTGCAAGAGAAAATTTGTGAAAAAATCGTCTTTTAGCTGAATGGACATACTCTTTAGAACTTACCCATTTCAATATGTAACGGCAAGAACATCGTCCACACAGCCGACATTCTCGCCGCCGATACAAAACCTTTACTTCTGCCGGATGACCGCCTCGTCACCGTCCATCGTGTACGCCGCGTCAATGCTCCGGCTGTCCGCCAGATACGCCTCGTACTTCTGCGGGGAGCAGACCGCCATAAGCGCAATGTCAGAGACCAGCTCGTGGACGGTCTGCCGGATGGCCGGGTCCACCGTCACCTTCTCGGCCATCAGCAGGCGGCGGACGGTGTTCATGGCGTTCTCATTGCCGAAGGTGGAGAGGATCAGGTGCTTGGCGTAGGGCTTCCAAGGGCGGGTGGTCTCCATGTCGCCGCTCACGCACTGGTAGTCCAGCATCAAGCGGGTCATGGCCTGCTCCTTGCGGTACTTCACCGTGTAGAACAGCGTCTGGTACTCGGTGTCGCTCATGGGCAGATGGTACAGCCGGTCGGCCAGCTCCGTCAGGACCTTTGCCGCCTCCGGCTTGACCGCCGCCGCACCCGCAATCATGAGGTTGGCAATCGTGGCGTCCTGATCGGCCTGCCCAAAGGCGCAGAGGGCGTTGCGCTGCTCCTGGGTGAGTTCGTTCAGCTTCATAGTCTTGTCCTCCTGTTTGGATAAATTATAGGAACCGTTCCGGCTCCTATGTACGGCAAAACGCCGCCTTGCACAATGCAGGGCAGCGTCTTGTCAGATTATGCGGTTGTCAATGCGGGGAAGCTGGATAGTCAGGCATAAATCATTTCGGCCTTGACGATTTCCTCGGCGCGGTTGGCGATGCTGTTCATGGCCCGCACCCACTCCATCTGCGACCGCCGCTTCATGTCCTCGGTCACGCCCTCGGCCTCCATCATCTGCCGGACGATGCGCCGGTAGCGATTCTGCGCCTGTTCGTTCAGGTCGGCAAGGTAGGTGAAGATGCGCCCGGTCAAAATGAGGTGATTGAGCAGGAGGGGATTGGTGTCCTCCAGATACGCCCGGTGCATACGCCCCCACTTCCCGATGGGGCGTTCCTCCTCCGGCAGTTTCACGGCGGGGATGTAATAATCGCCCACAAGCACATAGTCGATGCCGTTCTCATGGATACGCTGTTTCAGTTCCTTCATGCGGATACCTCCTCTTTCTTTTTCTGATAGCTCTCCCGGCGCATTTGCAGGTAATGCTCATACCGGGCTACTGCCTCCGGGTCGCCGGTAGCGGCCTCGTCATACATTCTCTGGCGGCTCCGCTTTTGCGCCTCGCACATATAAGCGTGCTGTGCCTCCAACTGTGCCGCTGCCTCTGCATCGCCGGCCTCCGCCCGTGCCTCCAGTTCCAGTCGCTGGGCCTTGCGTCTGGCTGTGTGTCTCCGGCTGTATTCCAGATTGCGCTGCCGGATTTGCTCTGCGTATGCCGGGTCAATAGCCATACGCCGTTCCTGTTCCTCCTTCCTCTGCGCCCGTCTGTCAGCCTTCTTTGCCCTCAACGCCGCAAGCTGCTCCGCCGCCTCCGGGTCGGTTTTGGCCCTTGCCACCAGTTCCGAACGGGTCTCTTTTTGTTTCCGGCTGGCGCGTTCCTGACGCTTTCGCTCCTTTTCAAGCCGCCTTTCCGCCTCGATGCGCTCCTTTTCCTCCATCTGCCGGATATACTCCGGGTCGGCCTCCCGCAGGGCTTTCAGCTTTGCCCGCTGCCGCTGTCCGGCCTCCCGCTTCTTCCGAAGATGCTCCTCATACTGCGCTGCCGCTTCTGGGTCGGTCTGAGCGGCTTCCCGGAGGGCTTCGAGCCGTTCCCGCCGCCGCTGCTCATACCGCCGCTTCTTGGCCTCCGCCTTTTCCTTCTGACGGGCTCCAATGGCGGCGATGCGCTCTTCCTCGCTGGCCTCTGCCACAGGCGGGACATAGTTCCCAATGAAGTTGAAGTAGATGTCGATCCTCTGCTGGCGGTAGACGGTGCGGCCACCAGTCGGGGCGTGAACCTCGATTTTCTCGATGAACGCATAGAGCATGGGGTCTGTCAGTTCGGAACACTCCCGGTATTTGTTCAAAAGACCGATGAAGCGGCTGGTGTCGGGCTTTTTCTGCTCGTTGGCGGCCACGGCGCTTTCCAGTTCCGTCCTGCGCTGTTCCAGTGCCGCCTGTTCGCTGTCGTACTGGTTCATAAGCCGCTGGTACTGGCGGTCTGGCAGCTTGCCCAACATATTGCTTTCGTAAAGGCCCTTTATCAAAATATCCAGTTCGTCTATGCGCCGCCCGATGTCAGCCAGTTCCTTGCGGTCATCATCGGAGGTCTGCGCTTGCTGGGCTTTCCAGCGGCTCTGCATCTGCTCGATAAACTCCGCCTCGTTTTCAAGGACATAGCCGCTTACCTTCTGGATAGCCGCCAAAATCGCCGTCTCCAATGCCGATGCCTTTATGAAATGGGAAACGCACTTTCTGTTCCTGCGGTCGTTGCTGAACCCGCCACACTGGAAAGCGGAATCGGAGTCGTATACCTTCTCGCCCCTGACACTCTTTGCCTCCGGGCTGGTATATCGCATTTTTGAACCGCAGTCGGCGCAGAACACCAGCCCGGACAGGCGGTGGGTGCTTGTGCCGCCGGACAGGCGCTTGGGCTTGCGTATCCGCAGCCGCTGGGCGGTGTCCCATGTCTCCCGGTCGATGATGGCTTCATGGGTGTCGGGAAAAAACATCAGCTCGTCCGGCGTGGCGGGCCTGCGCTTCTTGGTCTTGAAGTTCTCGCAGACCGTCTTGCCGAGGATGGTATGTCCAAGATATTCCCGGCAGTCGAGTATGGCGCCGACCGTGTTGCCCGACCAGAAATACGGGTCGGAGTATTTGTGTTCCAGCTTCCGCTCCGGGTGCTTTTCCGCCATGTATGCGGTCGGTATCAGCACCCTGTCCTGTGTTAGGGTCTCGGCAATCTGCGTGGGGCCAAGCCCATCACAGGCAAGCCGGAATATCCGCCGCACGACCGCCGCTGCTTCTTCATCGACAACGAGAGTCTGCTTGTCGCCGTCCAACCGGGTGTAGCCGTAGGGGACAGAGCCGCTGCACCGCTTTCCGGCCTGCATTCTTGAACGGAAAATCGCCTTGATTTTCTTACTTGTGTCTTTGGCGTAATATTCGTTCATGATGTTCAAAAACGGGGCAAAATCGTTGTCTGAGGGCTGTGCGCTGTCGATATTGTTGTTGACTGCGATAAAGCGGACGCCCTTGTCCGGCAGGAGAATTTCCGTATAAAAGCCGACTTGCAGGTAATTTCTGCCAAACCTGCTCATGTCTTTCGTAATCAGACAGGACACATGACCGGCCTTGATTTCCTCCAACAGTTCGGTGAACCCCGGCCTGTTGAAGTTCGTCCCGGAGTACCCATCGTCCGTGAAGTGCCGGATATTGCGAAATCCATGCTCACGGGCGTATGCCTCCAGGTACTGTTTTTGATTGGTTATGGAGTTACTCTCGGTTTGAGATTCATCATCGCGTGACAGGCGTTCGTATAGAGCG
>Ga0137308_102572_pt1 | contig 11600 bp, 15 predicted proteins | sample Inofrocosms_June_FD_97181 | JGI IMG/M metagenome (GOLD analysis project Ga0137308, IMG submission 97181) | Mouse cecal microbial communities from Vienna, Austria - N-Acetylneuraminic and N-Acetylglucosamine D2O microcosms_June | ecosystem: Host-associated > Mammals > Digestive system > Large...
ACGGTGGGAACCATATCGCTCCCGCCGAAGAATACTTTTGATGATTGTACGGTATTGAGGATTTTCGCTCTCTAATTCCATTTCAATCTCCCGACAAATGACTTCCTCGCTTTTTTGCAGTTCAGCAGGATAGAGAAGATCAAGTGAAATTGTGGTATAGTCGCCGCTTTCAATCAGCCGGAAATGGTCTATGCTTACCTTACCGCTGTACTTTTGCAGAACAAATTCGACTTTATCCCGCAAATATGCCGTCACCCCATCGTCATCTATGAGATAGTCCACTTGGATGAAACAGTCACAATGAAACTGCTGGTATAAGGCGCAGGATATTTCGTGAATTGCGTTGTAAAGCTGTTCGCTGTCTTTTCTGTACCCCTCAATTCGCAGGGAGATCACAAAATAGCCGAACCCATAATCATGTACCATCAGATTCCGTACCGCCGCAATTTCCGGGTATGCTTCAACAGCCCGTAGAACATCGTCAATGATACTCTGGTCGGTGGTTTGGCCCATGACCCGCCCCAGCACTTCCCAAAGGCTTTTTGTCCCCGCAATCACAATAAAGGCAGATACCAATACGCCGCAGTAGCCGTCAATCTGCCAGCCTGTCACATAGCTGATTACCGTTGAGAGCAAAACCGCTCCCGTAGCAGCGGTATCGCTGATACAGTCCGTGGCAGTTGCTTTCAGCGTTTCAGAGTTCGTTAATATTGCAAATTGCCGGTTGTAAAAATACATATAGCCTTTTACCAGAATAGATAGCACAAGGACAATAACGGTTGTCACGCTGAACAGCGGCTTTTGAGGACTGACGATGGACTGAAAAGAAGTATGTATGAGTTGACCTCCCATCAGCACCACAGCAAGGGAAGCGAAAATCCCCATAATCCACTCAAACCGCCCGTGGCCGAACGGGTGAGTGCTTCCCCGGCCATACCGCGCGATCTGAAACCCTAAAAGCGTCATCAGTGAAATTCCTGCGTCTGACAGGTTGTTAAATCCGTCCGCTGATATGGCAACCGAGTGACTGAAAAGCCCGGTCACAATTTTGGCCGTACACAGGAGCAAGTTCAGGATGATACCCGCGATGCTTGACAAAGACGCATAGGCCCGTTTTGCGGAGGCGTCAGATGTGTTCGTTTTGTTTCTAAAATACAGCTTGATTAGTTGAGCCATCATAGACTGTTCCTCCTTTAATCTTGAACACAAATTCAATATTGTTCAATAAAAAAAGGAACCGGCCTAAAGGCCGATTCCAGACAAATACATTTTGGATAACTTATGTAAAATCATAATTGCCCATTCCTTTCCCTTGTAGTGGTACATAATCTGCATGAGGCCGTCCACAAAATTGTTTGCGATAATGTGGATGAAAACTGCGTCTGCGGTGGTATCGTCCCGATGCTCCAGCAAGTGAGCTTCTATGTCTTTGACAAAACGCTCTTTCTCACATTCATACTTTGTGCCGCCGCTCTTGTCAATCAGGATGATAAATTCTTTTCGATGGTCAAATAAGTTTAGCAGACATTCCGTTTCAGCCTTGCTCAACCCATAGATTTCTGTGCCTAAGTGTCTGCTTTCGTTTTTCTCACCGGCAGTCAACACCCGCTCCCAATCATACAGCACAGGACGGAGGATGGCATCAAACAAATCAGCCTTGTTTTTATAGTAAGAATAGATAAGGCCAGTAGGGATTTGCGCCTTGGCCGCGATATTTCGCATGGCTGCCAGTTTATAGCCCCTATCAAAAAATTCATCTAAAGCCGCAGCAAGAATTTTCTCCCGTATCTCGTCTTTCAGTACCTGTGCCATAGCGCCCTCCAATATTGAATTTATATTCAATTATAATCGGGAGTGTAGATTTTGTCAAGTCCTTTTTTACTTCCACAAATAATATGAATTATTTTAGCTACTCAATAGAACTGTATAGACATATTCAAAGCAAAAGAGGAACGGTAAAATGTAACAGGGTGATATGAATATGGCAAAAAGGCCAGTACCACGATATGACTTTAAGGCTTTCGGAGCGGCAATCAAGGCGGCGCGGCTGGGACGCAAAGAAAGCCGGAAAAAGGTATGTGATGAGATGTACTTATCTCCGCGCTATCTTGCCAACATTGAGAACAAAGGCCAGCATCCAAGCCTGCAAATCTTCTTTGAACTAATGCTGCGCTATAATATATCGGTTGACCAATTCCTTTTGGAGAAGCCCAAAGGAAAAGATACCCAGCGCCGCCAGCTTGATGCTCTTTTAGACGGCATGAGCGCCCAGGGGGTGCAAGTCGTTACCGCAACGGCAAAAGAAATCGTGAAGATTGAACAGGCCCAATCAGACGGACAGGAGGACGCTTGACTGCGCCCTCCTGTTTTGCGCTACTGCTATTTGCTCATGCACTTGGCCCGGAGCAAATCACACTGACTTCTTATCTCGGCGGTTTCCTGTTCGGTCAAATCCCGCTCATTATCGGTTATCTGATCTTCCATGAAATTTGCGTAGGTGTCCAACAAGCTATCCATCAAAATTTCCGGGGTTTCCATATATCTGGCCTTGTACCAGTCGTTCCTTTTCGGTTCCCAGGCCATCAGTGTATAGCCGTGGCTGGTAGTGATGACCTCATAGAGCGGGTCTTGTTGGAGATAGTCCCCGAAAACCTCTAAGACCTTTTCAAATGTCAGCATAAATAATCCCCCTTAAACATAAATCAATTCTGCCAGAATGACTTCTTCCGCCTGGCCCTTGCAATTATTCATCCGGCCTACCCATTCTATTTGATTTTCGGCCTTTAACCGCTCTGTTATCCCTTGCCGCTCGGCGTATTCTTTTACCAACTGAAAGAACATTTCCTCCGCCTGCCGGTCAATATCGGCAAGATAATCATTCAGCCTGCCGCCCACCCAAAGGGCGGTGTAGAGGGCCTTGCGGTTCCGCCTGATGTACCGCAGGTGCCGCTGGCCCCATACCCCTACCGGCTTTTCTTCATCCGGTAGAGCAAGGCAGGGGAGCCGGTAATCGCCCTGCATTTCATATGTACCACCCATTTGCTCAAAAAGAGACTTTTCCATCATAATACCCCCATCATCATATTTTTTCAATCCTTGCATTGACGGTTTTTATCAACAGCTCGTCCACGCAGTCGGTATAGCAGCCCTGGGCAATCAGCTTGTTTCGGAACTCATTCAGATAGAAAACCAGCCGCCGCCACTCCCACTCATCAAGAGACAGGTAACGCTTTTTCATTGTCTGCCCCCTTTCGTCTGTACCCACCATGCTTTAAAACCTTTGCCCCGAAACACCGTTCCCCTATGTAACCGCCGAAGCGGTAACAGATACGGATGGTCTGCTCCACTCCGCCATCTGTCGCCGCCCGGTCAAAAATCTCAATACGCTCCACAAGGAGATTGAGATTTTCGGCGGTCAATTCCCGGATACCGGCGTACTCCGCCATCAGGTCGGCCCACTGCACAGCGTTCTGCCGGGTGTCTTTAACTTCCTGCATAGCCCGTTCCAGTTCGTCGATCTGCTCCAGAAGCTGGGCCTGTTCCGCTTGGTACTTGTCCACCAGCCGGGTGAAGTTGTCGTTGGAAATGCGCCCGGATAGAGAATCCTCATACAGCCGGTCAAACATTCTGGTCACTTCATCATAGCGTTTCCGAGCCTGTTTCAGTTTGCCCTCGCTGCTTTTCGCCCTGCCGCCCTCCGCTTTGTCATTCATCCTGATTGCCAGGGCAACCGCCTTGTCCCTGTCCTCATAGGCAAGCTGGGCGTGGTACTGAATGTCAGCCAGAACCGCATCATACAGATCATCATAGAAAATGCGGTGGTCAGTACATCTTTGGGTGTTCTTTGCGTAGGTGGTGCAGACAAAAATACGGTGCCTGTCCCGCCCCCAATACCGTTGACACATCGCTTTGCCGCAGGTGCCGCACTTGATAAGGCCAGAGAAGATAGACACGTTTCCGCTGGTGTCCTCCCGCTTTCTGCTCAGGATTTTGGCATTGGCATTGTCGAACATCTCTTGCGACACCAGCGGCTCATGGGTATTTTCCACCCGTATCTGTTCCGCTTCTGGCACTTTTTTGAACTTTCCAACCTTAAAAATGCTTTCCGTCTTGCACATCACGGTATGACCGAGATAAAGGGGGTTATTGATGATGTTGCGGATAACCGTATGCGACCAGCCCGTCTGTCAGCTTGCAGCTTGCCACAGCGAAGTGTAGGCGCTCGCTGGCTTCATCGGCCAGCCGGAACAGCCTGTCCTGTATGCGGTAAAAGGTGTCCTCCAGACACAGGTACAGCACATCCCCCGGCGTGGTCGGCAACTCCCACAATGGTTTGCCCTCCGACACGCACAGGCACAGCTTCAGCATGAGCCAGCTTTTGCCGATCTTCTGCGCCCCGCAGAACAGGGTCAGGCCGGTGGGAATCAGACCGTCCACCACGAAGCTGGGTTTGTCAAGCGGCTGGTAGAGCAACGTATCCGCGTCCACCGTTTTCAGCTTTTTCATGGCGGCACCTCCCCCGGCGTTTTTTCCTGATATGATACATAAGCGGTTTCCTCCTTTGAAAATTCACACCCCGAATGAACGGGATATGTAACACAGACCACCATACGGTTCCCCGCCCAACTTTGACCGGGTTGTCTCTGCCGGCGCTGTGCGCGAATTAAGCAGCAGGTGCGCTCATGTCGTGGCACACTATCTGCTGCGGCAGGTATCTCTCTGACGGCTGCTATTCAGTTTTCAAAAGAGGAATGTACTTCCACCTGTTTACTCACGAATAGCTGATTTTGAAAGTCTACTCCGCAAAATTTCCAGAGGATATAGAAAAAGCGCCTGCCCATGGCTATAAGGCCAAAAGCAGATGCTTGTTATGCTATATTCGATCTGCGCTATTAGTGCAAGCGACACTCAAATGCCGATGGTTGCAAAACATCCCGGATTTTGCCAACGAATTAACAACGAGCATTTTTAATGTTCGCTTGTCCAACTTAGAATTCTATAGCAAAACGGTGAAAATACTGTCTAAACTAAAACTTGCTTTTTCCTGAGAAAGAATGTATACTCCAAATATATAAAAGTAGATGTGCAATTAAAACGAGTGGAGGAAATACCATGGATTATTTTGCTTATATTTCCAGAAACAAAGTAGATATGCTATATGAACAATTACCAGAATCTTTAATAAATGAGTTGTCTATTGAGAGTGAAAAGGAATCTTCTATAGATCTTGGGATAGAAACAACAATGGGCTTTACACAGTGGCTGCCTTCGATCCTTGCAAAAGCTTCATATGGAAGAAAAGGTAAAATTATTTATGGACGAAAGATTAAAGAAACTTATGCACATAAATTAGAAATAGTTTTACTTAATTTGAAAAAGCAAAATTGTATAATTGACTTTGACAGATGTACAGAGGACAATCTTGCAAAGATTGATTACATTTTCTATGACGGCGAGTTTACTGCTGATATGTCAAAAGCAACGTATGGGGAAGATGGAGATATCTGTGGTTATGTAACAATTAAATCCGAATTGCATATTGGCGATAAACTATATCCGCTTATATTGGATTGCTCTCTCCCCTTTTTTAGTGATACCCGAAACGAAAAATATTATCTTCATTCTGGAAACATAGCTTTTTTAGAGCGTGGAGTACCTGAAAGATTTAGAACAGTAATAAAACTCACTCGTTTATATAATAATACAATTTTCGGTTCCCCACTATTTTTATCACACGATAGTTCAAGTTCACAGGGTTTTTAGGAGGCATTTATGGAGCTTTTAAATCTTGAACTTCATGATCCAGAAGAATATGAGGGAAAGACAATTTATATTAATGATACTCCATATATAATTGGCGGTTTTTTAGGTTCTGGAAAAGATAAAATCACTCATTATTTAATTAATAAGAGAAGCAATATCTCAACGCATGTTATATCAATACTAAGGGAAAGCGACAATTTGGACCTTATCCAAAGAAAGATTGATTTAGCTGAACATGTGTATGTCTCTAATCCAGGATCTAATATAGAGCATTTTCAATTTGACTTCATTTGTACGGATGAAATGAAAAATCCAAATGGTATATATAAAGGCGTATTTTTTGTAGCAGAGTTAATTGGAAGCCATAAAAACAATGTGGATGAAAGGTTAAATTTAGCACAAGATTTTATCAACAAAGGAGACTATAAAACGGCTCTTCTTCATATTGATGATTATTTGCTTAATGTCAATCCCTTGAATACTATTGCCTTAGAGGCAAAAGCTGTATGCCTATTCAATACAAGTAATACGTATCAAGACATAGTCAAAGTAGAAGAAACTATTTTAAAAATGATAGAAATTGAGCCATATTGTGTGCATCATTATCTTACCAGCTTGAATATTTGTATGTTATCCCGCAATTGGAAATTGTATGTGTCCCTGTTTTACAAATTTATTGCGTTCTCGTACGAACCATATAATAAAAGTGAGATTATGGAAAACGCTATAACTGGGTTCATCTTTTTGGGGTTATTGGAGGAAGCCGAAAAATATATTAAGTACTGTAGTTCAAAAAAGCATACAGTAGAAGAAATTAACGATTTGTTCAAATTACAAAATAGCGCTCAAAGGACAATAGAACAAATAGACAATGTTGTGAAGAGTAGCAAAAAAAGCAACGGCAAAGAAGTGCTTGATCAAATTTTTGATATACAAAAAGTTGCTCATAACATTTTTCCATATTCTTTTTCTTCAATTTTTGTCTTTTTGTGTGAAGCTGTATATAGAAAAACGAAATTGGAAAGTGCGAATTTAATTTGGGATTTATGCAATTCTGCTATAACTGAAATGGAAACATTGTATTTGCAGTTACATTTAATGCTATACTATATTGAAAATGAAGAATATCATGGCTTGGTTCATGATTCTATAATCTCTTACCTTAACGCTCTAAATAAATATGCCGAATTATTGACGCATATTCCAAGTGTGACGGTATGCTTTTATGAAGGCTACATTATTGAACTGGCATATGAAGATTTATATAACATTTTCAAAATTCATAGAAGTTATTTTGAGCAAGAGACAGAAACCCTTGAATTAATAGATTTTTTGTTGGAAGTGTATCAGAAAAATGTCAAAGGCGTTTAAGAATTAGAACGTGTATAAAAATCACTAATTGTAATATCTATTTATGTTCTCTAAAAGAATTTGACCTCAGCCATCGAGCCAGGGCAGTGTATATGTACCTCCGGGATCACGCAGACAGTGAGGGCAAGTGTTGGCCGGGGATACGGACGATCTCCGCCGAGCTGAGGCTGTCTCGCTCCACCGTCAAGCGGGCATTGGATGATCTGTGCAGGGTGGAGCTGATCTCCAAGGAACATCGCTGGCGGGAGAACGGGAGTCTCAGCTCCAATTTGTATCGGCTGAAGTAGCGGCAAAAATCAAAAGTTCACCACCAGGGAGGTATTGCGCCCTGGCGGTGAACCGAGGGTGGGCCACTGGTGAACCGACCAGAAGGACCCACTCTAAAGAATTTTTAGCTCAGAGAAAGAGACAACATTACAAGGCAGTCGTAGCTTTTTGCTAAAGCATACAAGGAGAAGCCCACCAGCATAGCTGATGGTTCTTTCCTCCCAATAGTAAACGGCGGGGCATCCGGTTAGGATACCCCGCCATTTTACTGACATAGATAGCTTACATCCGCCTGACAATATTGTATAAGGTGTTCAACGCTTCTGCTCTTTGACCACTACTATCCCTTGTTCCCCCGTTAGTCCCTCTCTTTTGCTGAGCTAACATAGATTCAAGCCAGGCAATCAGGTCGCCATCCGCATCCTCCAATGATTCTTTGGGTTTTCCGTCGAGATCTCCTGTGCTACAAATAGTAATTGGCCCAGATGCCATGCCTTTAGTAAATAATACATCGAGGTCAACATCTACGCGCTGAAGTCCACTACGCCCTAGCCACATCGTATCGGATTTTGTCAGCGCCCCTTTCTCCACCAATTCATCCAAGAATGCGTTGTATTGGTCCTGTGTCATATTGTTTATATCATATTTGTTCGCCAGTTCAGCAATCTCCTGATCGGACAACTCGATTCGGTTGACCATTTCCGGTACATAGGTGTCACAATCAGAAGGCCGTGCTGTACCGCCCTTGCTGGTGTCATGGACCTTCTGAAGGACATCACTGAATCCCTTCCGATACCATGTCCCGTCAGTTCTCTTTGCAAGCTCCCATGTTGTTTTGACTGGCTTACCGTTGCAAGTTATCACTCCATTTACAGTAATACTTTCCATGGACATTGTCCCCCTTGCTATCGTCCTGATTCGCTACTCAACTCTTATACAATGCGGCCAGTCTTTCGGAGCATTTCAGTCGTTGTCTGTTCAGCGAAAAGTTTTTCATACATCTCATCCAAACAAGGACAAAGGAAGCGGACAACGCCACGTGGGCCAAGGTCTGCGTTTTCACCCCATTTGGCTTCGGCCTCAGCTCCTTCAGCCAGGATTTCTGCCTTGAGATCACCAGGCTTGAGAGCTATTATCTCATGCTTGCAGCCACAGGAGGGAGGACGGTCAATGACATCTTTGTCATATAAGAAATTGAGAAAATCCTGGATTTCTTCGTGGGACATCTGGCTCATATCGCACTTTCCAGAATATTCCTCGATTTCCTTCTGCGTAAGTTTACTTCCGCCCCTCTTGGCCAGTTCTGCCTGTTCTGCCATTAGATCCGAAAAAAAGTTCAGGTTTGGACCAAATGTTTTTGTTTCATAGTCATATTTGTGTGTGGGGAAATAACGCTCTAAAATAGAAAAAGTACCACTCATTATCGATCTCCTCTGGATTAAAAATTCAAGGTCATACTGGCAGCGAACGGAATGCCATATGTGCCTGTATTGGTTCTGTAATAAAACAATCCCTCAGTGCCCTTCAGCTTGAAACGGGTAGTAGTAGTTTCGTCCACGCCTTCCGGGAATTCGCACCGACCCGGAAGCCGAACGGTGGTGAGATTGCTGGTCACATTAGTTGTGGTGTAGTCAGTTCCCGCACCAAAGTTTGGCTCTGCAGCACGCCAACGAACATATAACGGATTGTCAGCTCTTACCATAAGATAAGCCTCAACGATCCAGCCAATCATTATATACGTTTTGGTCGAATCATAATCGTGCAAAGCCGCATAGAGTTTATTGTATATGTTTTGGGCCTGGGCATACGTTAAATCAAGGCTGTTGTATTGACTGTACGAATTGAAGGTGATAATCGCTCCAATATTGCTAGAATACAAAGCCTGAGAAGGATTATCAACAGCAATCGCCAGAGGATAGCAAATTATCTGGGTAAGACCAGCGTTGGGCGGGTAATCGTAAGGTACAATTCCCTCGTTGTCCAAATCAGATATGGCCTCGCCAAACAAAACGGAATCATCCCGGTTGAAAACGCTAATTTCGGCGTCGCCATTATACGGAAGCATTTCCGCGCTCGGGGTGTTTTCGGCCGCAAAAGCGGGGAGGCTCATAGAAAGACAGCAGATGAGAACCAGAAACAGACTGGTTACCTTTTTCATAGAATACTCCTCCTTTAAAAATGAATGGTTTTAAGGGTCTGGACATTAGAGTCAAATTACTTTGAACTTCCCCTTCTTGTCGGGGGTAACCCCCGACGGTCTGCATATATGCAGACTACAAAATATCAGGCAGTCTCTCCCTGTGTAGTGACGGTTTTGCTCTCGGATGTGCCATTAACCCATACTGTAACCGTGGCTTGAGCTCGATAGGTTGTTCCCTTCTCCGCCTTAATTGAACTGTTAGCAGAGACAACAAATCTATCTTCCTCTTCTGTACAAGTGTCAACTGTAACCCAGCGGCTCCCCTGTCGTTCTTGAATATAAAGCGCAACCTTGCATTTCTCAGTTCCGGAAACACCAGTTACCTTGGCGCTTGCAGCAACATTTCCGTTTTCAAATGTTAGTGTACATTTAGCACTCTCGATATTTGTCATCCGAGCACTGTTATCTGTGGCAGCTAAGCACGGAACGGCCAGTGAAAAAATGCAAATAAAAGAAATAACGAAAGAAGAGAACCTTTTAAAAACCTTTTTCGGCATAGTAAATCACCTCCTTTCTCGTCACAAATATAGTAACGAAGAAGAAGGCGATTTGGGGACACTATCTCCAAAATTTATTTTTCTGAAACGTGAATCCCACTTGCTACCCTGATTATTTCATCCGGTGGAAAGTCACCCGACACCAGTATAACCGAGACGTCATCCTCCCACATTAGGATTGTATGTTCACCCTTCACAATAAGCGTAGCCTCATATCCATTAAAGTCAATCATTGATACGTCCGCATCCTCAGTATCAAGAATCATTGTGGATTGCTTGCCGTCTACCATAATATCTTGGTCAATACCGATTCTCCGGCCTTCTATATCCTCAAAGTAGATAGATTGATTGTGGGTTTTTGAATTACACTCTCTATAAACTTCCAACATACCATCTGGAAGGTATTCTAATGTTATTTCCCCCAATTCCGTTTTCTCAGTGCGAGAGGATGAAAACGAAAACTGCGTCAATTCCTCAAATATTTCGGTGATAACTTCAATAAACTTCTCTCGATAGGCCTCTACACACATCAAACAAGAAAAGCTGACGGTCAGTATAGCAAGGGCGATCACCGCAATCCGCTTTGAGGCGGAAAGGAACTGATTTAGCCCAGGGGAACGGCGCTGAGATCGAATCAGCTTTCTCATTTTTCGCTCAAATTTATTAGAAAACCTGTGCTCTGGTATTTTATCATCTGAAGGAAGGGAATTAAGCCATAATTCTTCTGCCTTCCTAGCGTGCTCATACAGCATTTCTTCCGACAATTTCAAAACTACACCTCCTCGGCAGATAATATTTCTTCGAGCTTTTTTCGTGCCCGTTGAATAGTCTTTTTTACATTTTCTCTTGTCATCGAAAGAATAACGGCAATTTCATCCATAGAATAACCCTGTGCATACTTTAGCAAAAGGACTTCTCTATATCTACCCGGCAGTGACAAAATCGCTTTTGCAATGACTTCCTGATTTGCGATCTGGTCAATTTTCGACTGCTCTGGAACACCCAAGTATTCTTCTTCAAATGGCACAATATTTATTTTCTTCCGTTTTCTATATAAATCAATCGCTTTATTCTCAGTTATAGTAACGATTAGGGAACGTGTTTGGGGACTCGTTGGATTGTCAATTTTTTCAAATATATCAATTATTTTCAGAAAAGCCTCATGGACAACATCTTCTGAATCTTTTATATCTCCTAATATATTATTGGCAATATAATACATAAGTTGTTTGTATGTATTGTATATTACCTCAAACTTGTGTCGATCATCAGGGGAATCAATCATAGCTAGGTAAACCAACATATGTCTCACCTCAAACTTCGTAGTTTTTGCTTACCTAAAAAGGTCGACATGGGTTGGATTATACCATAAACCCTAATAATATCAATCCCCTGACCTGTGGCTTAAAATAGAAATGCATACCCATTACTGTGTTTCAAAATAATATCCAATCCCCCGACGTGTCATGATGAATTGAGGATCGCTGGGGTCATCTTCAATT
>Ga0137308_102573_pt1 | contig 11596 bp, 4 predicted proteins | sample Inofrocosms_June_FD_97181 | JGI IMG/M metagenome (GOLD analysis project Ga0137308, IMG submission 97181) | Mouse cecal microbial communities from Vienna, Austria - N-Acetylneuraminic and N-Acetylglucosamine D2O microcosms_June | ecosystem: Host-associated > Mammals > Digestive system > Large...
ATTCACTCCTTTGATACTACAATTTATCCTATCCCAATTATAAAACATATCCCATCAAAAAAATACCGCTAATATGAACAAAAAACATCTATTTTTTTTAGAAGAATTGACATCTTTCTATCTGCAATCGAATATTATTCCATGGCATACCAATATCTTGTTTTCAGCCTGCCCCACACGCCTTTTCTCTGGTTTAGCGCATGCAGCAGACTTTTGGCAAAACAATTCAGGGTATGGATTTCATAAGGCATAAGCTTCTTCCCTCCAAACCGCACTTTCTGGATCAACTGGATGACTCTCTCGTACTCTTCCCGGCTGATACCGGGAATCTTCTCCTCCACCTGCCCGGACAATTCCATGGGATGGTCATATCTCCCCGCCACTTTCCCAATCACAAGCATCTGCTGCATATCTTTCACATACTGGATGATAAAATCCTGTTCCCGTCTCCCCTTCATCCTTTGCCTCTTTTGCAGACAGCGCACTGCTCTCTGGATTTCCAGCAACAGATACAGCGCAAACCCTGCGTACAGACAGAAAAGTAAAATAGAAAGAATTCTGCCCAGTGTGACAGGAGGCTGTTCCCTTTCTCTCTCCGGTTCTTCCTGGCCTGCCAGTCCGCCTTCCACCTCAAGGCCATCCTCACTGGGGCTGGAATTCACCTGAAATGCCGGGGCTCCTTCGACCACCTGGCTGGTATACATTTCTGTATACATTCCAGGAACCACTTCCACTGGCAGCCATCCTGCCCCCGGAATATAGACTTCTGTCCAGGCATGTGCATGCTGATTGGTCAAGACAACTGTAGTCCTGCCATCTTCTGAAAGCTTTTCTGCCTCTTCTTCTGAATAATGATAGCCTTCCACATACCTTGCGGCATATCCCGCCGTCCGGTATGCCAGCGCGGCTGTAGACGCATAGTGCACAGCATTTCCCTCCTTAGAATCTTTCAGAAACCTCTGAATAAAATCCTGTCCTTCAGGGACTGCCGCCGGACTTTCTGTATAACGGGTCTCCCTGCGCAGTACCCTGCGGATTTGGGCCGTCACATCATTAAAATCTCTTTCCTCGTCTTCTGAAAAAAAAGTTTCCTCTAGCAGCTGCTTAAGCTCCCCACCCACTTCCATATAATATTCTTCCGCAAAAGAATGATATACTGATTCTGCCCCCAGATACGCTTTTTCTTCCTCTCTGGACGGATTCTGCGTCCACTCCCCGGGCAGAACCTGGTCTGCAGATGATACCCCTTTTACCGCTTGAAATGCATATTCTTCCCCGCCGAAAAACTTTCTGGAACGCACCTGCCAGTCTTTCTTTTCTTCTGACCGGCTTCCCTCCCACTTTTCAACAGAAGAAGGAAGATAGATATATTTCCGGTAGGCCCCTGTATTTTCCACTTCCACTGTAACACTTTCCGAATCAGAACCCTGGGCAGATTCTTCCAGCTTATGATACCCTGCATACTGGGCCACTGGTGAGAAATCCTTCGTCTTCAGCCACTGTAAAAGTCCCTCATATTCCCCCTGGTACGCCTCCATGGGCAGTTCTTTCCACTGGGTTTTATCGTAATCCGCGCCCACAAAGCCTTTCAAATACCATTCCTGGGGTTCTTTCATATGAAGTTTTAGTGTTTCCTCATCTCCTGACAGAAGTACCTGCGCTTTCTCCAGATTTCCTTTCGGAAGTGTATCCGCTCCATAGCGGAATTTTTCAAACCAGGCAGCTGTCCCTGCCTTCCACCTGGCAATCTGGCTCAAGCCCTCATACCCGCCTGTGGCCAGAAGAATACCGAAAATCAATATCCCCATCCCCAGCAGACATGCTGCACCGCGGATGCCATTTTGACGGGCCGGCGCTGTAAAAAAAATTAATGTCCCGAAAACTCCCGCCAAAAGACACAGCACCGACAGCCACATCTGCTGCCGCCCCAGGACAAATCCCGCCAGCAATGCGCAGACCACCAGTGCCAGAGTCGTCCCTGTATATCTTTGCTTCACCAGCATCCTCACGAAAGCTGCCAGTAACACCGACAGCAGGCACCAAAATACCCGGGAGCCTAATACCACCCGGCTGTTCACGGAAAACTGTTCAAATTCCGTCTGAAACCGCAGATTCCACAAAACCATAAACCGGTTCAAAGTATCCAAAAAACCCTGGGAAATGAAAAGAATAAACCCTAAGAAACTCAAAAGACTCAGCACATAGATGCCCCCTTTGATCCCCTGGGAAACTTTTGGTGACAACTGGGATATCTGCAGCGCTAAAATAGTCAGACACCCTGCCAGGAGTGCACCTGTCAGGCAGGATTCATCATACATCATGCTGCGAAATGCGGATAAGACCCCCGCCAGCAGAAAAAGTGCCGGAATAGTCTCCCCAATAAGCACTGTCTGGCTTCCCATTTTTTTCCCCTCTGCTGTAAGCAGACAAATCTCCTGACTTTTCTTCCTCATGTTCCAATCCTTTATTGTAATACTATATGGTAATGTTGTTCATGGTTTCCTGATAGGTATCCACATCCACAGAAATCACTGCATATCCCGCAGAAACCGTGTAATTCATCCCTTTTCCCTGAACAATCTGAATTACGGTAAGATCAACCTCTCTGGACAGCTGCCGGGCAGTATTTTCCTGGCAGCAGGGTGTAATATAGATAATCTTGGTATAATCGCTGCGCATATTCCCTTTTAAAAAGCTGTAGACCGTATCTGCCCCATTCTCCTCCCCGGCAATAGGCATACACAGCAGATTCAGCTGCATCTGCTCACAGGTATCAATGGAATAGACAGGAACCACCTGGATATCTCTGTGTAAAACCCGGCCCACATTATGCTCCAGATTCAGCTTCAGCATACTTAAGCTGAGGGAAACTGTCATAGCCAATACTGCATTATTGTACGAATTGGGAATCTCGGTCTCCCCTGATTTTCTCATCATCTCGTAGAGAATCAGCGTGTTATAGTGGGAAGGCTTTCCAAATTCACGGACAATCAGCTGGTCCAGTTTTCCGGACAATTTCCAGTGGATACTGTTCATAGCGTCTCCCGGCACATACTCCCGAAGCCCTGAGATCTCGCTGACATCCTGCCCTTTTTTGTGCTGGTCATACATCTCTCCAAAGCTTTTGGACTCCGGCTTTTGAAGAAGTTTTGCATTTATCTGAATCTCCGGAGGATAGACAAGGATTTCCTCTGAAATCCCTGCCGGACGCCTGAACCTGAATAAGCCCAGTAAATCCACGCATTCTATAACAGACACATGGATTTTCACATTTCCGCAGTCCACTGCCTTAAATAAATACACAAACCTCATGTCTTTTTGCTCACTGGGCTGAAGCCACACCTTTGCTGTTCTTTTGTCCCCATACAGAACATTTTCAAAAACCACCTTCATCTGCACCGTTCCCAGCGGCATCCTGCTTTTCCGGTGCAGGCCAAAGCACACAGAAATCTCCTGTCCCATCCGGCAGGTCCCCAAAGCATCACACTTCACCTGAATTTCCCCCATGGCAGTCCACTGAAGAACTGCGCTTAAAAAAGGGGTAATAACCAGTATACATAAAAGGACAAGAGGTTCCTGACGGTCTGCCGCAAGATACGAAATGAGCGCAGCAATTACCACTGCCAGATACCAAATCCGATGTTTCCACATAATTCATCACTTTCTTCCCAGAGACGGCGCCTTTATTTTTTCCAGAATATCTCTCAGCACATCCAGCGCCGTCACGCCTTCGATCTTAGCCTGAGGTTTCATAACCAGACGATGGGCGCAGACATCTATAAACACCGCCTGCACATCCTCCGGCGTCACAAAGTCCCGCTCCCGCAGAATCGCTCTGGCCCGTACCAGCTGAGCCAGCGCATGGATGCCCCGGGGGCTGACTCCCAGTTCCACCATGGAAGCCTGCCGTGTCTCTGTACACAGATCCGTAATATAGTAAAGAATATCCTCCGTGATCTTGATGGAGTAAAGATAATCCTGTATCTCTTTCACATCATCCCGGGTCATCATGGGCCTCACATTGTCAATATCGCTGATTCCCCTGCGGCTTTTCAGGATAGCAACCTGGCTGTCACGCCCGGGATAACCGATACTCAGACGCACCATAAAACGGTCCAGCTGAGAGTCCGGAAGAGCCTGCGTCCCCGCAGAACCATAATGATTCTGCGTGGCAATACAGATAAATGGCTTGGGCAGTACATGTGTAACCCCGTCTACCGTCACACTTCCCTCCTCCATAACTTCCAGAAGAGCCGCCTGTGTTTTTGGTGATGTCCGGTTGATCTCATCGCCCAAAAGCAGATGGCAGTCTGCCGCCCCCGGCTTATACTCAAACTCTCCAGTGCCTTTATTATAAATACTAAATCCAGTAATATCAGAGGGCATGGTGTCCGGAGTGAACTGCACCCGCTTGTATGTAAGCCCCAGTGCTCTGGAAAATCCAAGCGCCAGCGTGGTCTTTCCCACCCCCGGAGCATCCTCCAGCAGGATATGCCCTCCGGCATAAATGCTCATCAGAACTTTTTCAATAATCTCATCTTTTCCAATGAATACCTTCTTTATTTCCTGGATTACCTGCTCTGACTGTTCTATGATCATTCTATTATCTCCTCTGTCTCATTTTTTTCCAGACCATTCCCTTCTTTTTTGTCTGCCTCCTCCCGGTTTTCATCCAATTGAACTCCTTGTTTAGGTAGTCTTGCACCATTTTCGCTGATGTCCGCCCCTGACACAGTTTCGCTTAACTGTCTGTCTGCCGCTGAAACCTCTGGACGATTCCGCTCTTTCGCCCCGTCTGAGATGGAGTCCAGAACTTCATATGCCCGGTTTCCTCCAAACATCTCTGTAAACACGGCCAGATATGCCTTATACACCCTGTCATCTTCAGCCTGGCTGTCTGGTACTTTGATACAAAAACTGTCTGACAGTCCATCCAGCCCGATTCTTCCTATTTCCGGCACCCCAGCAGAATAAAAGTTCATCTGTCTGATACTGCTGCCGCCGTCAAAAGCTCCCTCCCCGATCTTTTTAATGGAAGCTGGAAGATTCAAAAATGTCAGCTGCCTGCAGTCCTTAAATCCATCTTCACCAATTTCTTCCAGATTCACGTACTTACCCACGTCCCATCTCTCATTGGTTTCCAGGGAAATACAGCCTTCATAGGCACTTTCCCCAATCTTTTTCAGCCCTGACAGGGCCCCGGCAACTCCACCGGTTCTTTTCAGCTTTGGACAATTTTTAAAACAATCTTTTGGATACTCCTCCAAAACGCAGTAAAAGCTCACTGTCTGAATATTTTCACATTCCGAGAACAGTCCTTCTCCAATCCACGTTACACTGGCTGGAATCGAAGGATTGGCAAGGGAATCGCAGTCAGAAAATGCATAGGCATCTATTGTCTTTACACCACGAAAAGCACTGGTGATAAACTGTGCTAAACTTTTACACCCGGAAAAAGCCTTCCTCTCGATGGTCTCAATACTTAACCGAGCACGCTCTGACATGGGAACGGCTTCAAGATTCACACACTCCGCAAAACACTCCTCTCCCAAAATCGGCATGGACGCTCTGAATGCGACCGACTCCCGGCCCACAAGTCCTGTACATCCTTTGAAAGCTCTGGTTCCCACCCTGGATACATTTTCCTGGCTGCTTACACCTATATCCAGCTTCTTTAATGAGGTGCACTCCATAAAAGTCTCTTCCCCCCACTGGGGAATGTCACCCCTTAGTTCCACACGCTCCAACGACGTGCAGCCTTTAAAACAGCGGTCTCCCAGACGGATACTGCTGCCGCTTGGCAGTATAATTCCTGTCAATCTGGCACAGTTCATAAACGCCTCTGAATCAATCATAATGGTATCGGCCGGAACAGTATACGCCCCTTCAAAAGCCTCTGACACCTCTTTTAAAATTCTCCCTTCAGGTGTAATCTCAAATGTGACCCCGCGTATCATTTCTTTATCCGGCTCTATTCTTCCAAGAATGTTTTCTGCAGTCCCTGTACCATATACAGGGTCCAATACCTTTTCATATGCTTTCCTGTATGCATCAAGACTGCCCTCTTTTACCCATATATGCAGAAACGAAGGCAATGTCTCTCCCCAGACTGTCTCTCCCAGTTCCACTGCCTGCTCTGAAAGCAGCACAAGAATTGACAGATTTGGACAATTTTCAAAGCAATAATCCGGAATCCTGGAAAAACCTTCTGGAAGTTTAACCGTAGTCAAGAAATCACAGCCCGAAAATGCTCTCTCCCCCATCTGCATTAACAGGGGAAATCCGCTCAAATCCAAACTCTCCAGCGAAGTGCACTGTCCAAATGCCTGGACACCTGCCACCTGAAGTGAATTTTTCTGCTGCTCACTGAAAATTATTTCTGACAACTGGCGGCACCCATAAAAACAATAACGGCTGATTCCCGCCAGTTTTCCATTGAGTTCTGCTCTGACCAATGAGGTACATTCACCAAAGCACTCCTCTCCCATGGATTTTAATGTCTCTGGCAGAACAATCTGTCTTAACCGCTGGCAGACATAGAATACCTGATCTCCCAGACTCTCCAGTTCTGGCATTTCGGGAACAGAGGTGAGCAGACTGCAGTAAGCAAACGCCCTGTTGTCAATCTTTGTCATCCCGTCCCAATTCAACGATAATCTATTGGATAGAAGATTCTGGCAGTTAAAAAATGCTTCTTCCTGTATATGCTGAATTCCTTCAGCCTCAACAATCTGCAGAGAAGTACATTCATAGCACAGTCTCTGTTCTGCCCCGCTTATCTGTGAAGGCAGATATAATTCTGTCAGACCGGTGCAAGAACGAAATGCCTCCTCTCCAATCCTCTCCAAATGAACTGCATCACTCAAGCGGATACTTTTGATGGATTGACAGTTTTCAAAGCATCTCTCCCCAATCTCGGTCAAGGACCCCTGGTCTGGTATCTCTATTTTTTCTAAAAATGTACAGTTTTTAAATGCTTCTTCGTGCAAGCATCTGGTGTTTTCATAGAGCACCACTTCCGTCCCATAGTCTGTTGGCACATCAATTAATGTATGCCAGCCCTCCGGCGATTTTCCATATACTATACCTTGTTCATATAAAAACTCACAGAACCGGGTTCCTTTTTCATAAATTCTCACCTGGCTGCTCAGTGAATCAAACACATTGCCTGAAAGAACCCCGGCTGTTCCCACAGTCACAGTCTGAAGACTTTTACAGCCTGCAAAAGCTTTATTCTCCACAGTTTTCAGGGTATCTGGCAGGCAGAGAATCTCCAGACGCTCACAGACAGAAAATGCCTCTGATGTAATCTCCGCTGTTCCTTCTTTCACTGCGAAAGCCGTCTGATCCTGTCCATACACTTTGAGAAGCCGATAATATTCACAGCCAGCCCCCTTTACCTTTTCATATCTGGCACCATTTTCATAAAAAGTCGTACCATCATCTGCCCTGAGCAGGCCCTTTGCTGTCCCTTTGCCATAGACAGGGTCCAATACCTGAGACCACGCATCCAGATAAGAATTAAAAGATTTTTCAGGTACATACACGGTAATATCAGGAACTTTTGCACCTTCTGACGGATTTCCAAATGCTGCCGGGGAGATTTCTGCTATCTCAGCAGACAAAAAAATCCCTTCCACACTGTCTGATAAGATGAGACTCTTCTCACGGAATTCTGCCACATTCTCTGGAAATTCCAGCTCACACAGACCGTCTGCGCCAGCAAAAGCATATGCTTCTACTGCTGTAATTCCCTCCGGAACCACATACCGCCCCTGCGCATCCATCTGAATTCCCGCTAATACTGTTGGCTTACCTTCTGGATTCAAAATATGGCGCCTGCTGTCATACTGGTAAATTCCCGTTTTTTCCGGAATCTCCTCACCCTTTTCATCCATTGCACCAAAAATGATATCACTGCTCTGAAATGCAAATATACCCTGCTTCATCTGCATATTATCTATCGAATCCACAAATAATACTTTTCCGCTATATCCGGTATTTGAAGATATTTTCGGGATTTTTCTTCCCTCTATACGAATTACGTCTCCATAAAATCCGCTAAAACATCCATCCTCTAATTCGTCCACTGTATCTGGAACTGTCAAAGCCCTGATACTGCTGTTTCGAAATGCCCCGCTGGCAATGATGGCTGCCGCAGCCGGTATTCTAACGCCAGTCTTACCTGCAGGGACACTGATTAACCTTTTCCCGTTTTTACTATACAGCACACCTTCTTCCACATGAAAGATACTGTGCCCGGACACTTCATAATTCTCCAGTTCTGAAAGACACTCTGATACACTGGCAAAGTCAACCTTATCAACGCTCTCAGGCAAAACCATCGAAGTAACCGTTGTGCTTCCCTGCTCTCCCTCCAACGCAATCTCCGTCACCCCCATGGGTACTGACAGCCTTGTATCATTGCCCAAATACCGCTCTAACACCTGGCTTCCTCTGTATTTTATCAGATTATCTTTCTCCTGAACCACACGTCTGATTCGATAATCTTCCGGAACTTCTTTCACCACATTGATTACATTTCTCAATGCATTGGCACCCCAGTTGTAAACAGGATAGTACACATAGGACTGCTCTCCCTCAAGTTCTCCGCTTATATAATATTGAAATCCACAGAGCATATTTGTGAGATACCCATCCTTTTCCTCCAGAAATACTACATTTTTATAGGAAGTATTTTCCTGAAAATTCTTTTTAATAGTTTCATCGCCCAGATATGCCGTCATGCGGCTGTGAATATCAGTTAAATCCACGATTCCCCCTGCTGTGGGAATGAAATTCCGCTCGGATATTTTATCCATAGTTTCCTGGTCACCGCCCAGTGGTCCCGGAAAATTAACCGCAAAGATACTTCCGCTTTGATCTGATGCATGATAACGGACGGACACCCCGCTGGAAATCACCTCATACTGGGCACTTGCTGTCATCCCCAGATATGTAAAAACAGCCCTGTGGGTCCCCAGCTGTTTCGTAGAGATTCTCACCTGATATCCGTTTTTTCCTCCATATGGCACTATAATCTTTTTTGTGGTATCTGTTTGGCGGAAAGTTGCCGTCACTTTCGCATCTGACTCCTGAAAAATATCTCCCTGATAATATTCCCTATTGATAACTGCAGACAGCTTTACTAAAACTCCATGCTCTGTCTCAACAGGATCCCGCGGCTTTAGCTCTGGTCTGACTGTTGGCTGCGGTGTAACCGTGGGGGCCGGAGTTTCTGTGGGACTTGGAACATTGGTGGGAATCTGTGTTGGCGCATTTGTGGGTTCTGGCACATTTGTGGGCTTTAAACCACCTGTGGGATTCGGTATGCCTGTGTTTTTTTCTTCTGCTGGGCCCGAGGGATGAATGTCACCGCCCCCATTACCTGGATTTTTGCCATTGCCTGCCTCTGGGTCTTTGCCATTTCTATCCCCCGGCGCCACATCGACTCTGCCATTCCCCCTCTCATCTGATATCTCAAATGCATCGGGATTCTTTTCCTGTTTCGAGCCGTCAGCATGATCTGAATCATCAGCCATGCCCAGACTATCCTTATCATTTTCGCCATCATCCTCATTTTCTGCCACCTTAAGTGCTTTCTGCATCTTATCATCCGGGGTGTCCTCCCCTTCCATATCCTCATCGGCCAGGTCTGACTCTTCTCCGTCTCCTTCAGTAGTATGATAATCATCACTGTTATCATACTGATTCTCAAACTTTTCATAATCCCCCGGTTCAAATACGGACTGCAGCCCGGATGCATTGGCCAGTATCACGATACCCGCACCTACAATGATAATTCCCGTTACTGCTGCTATCAGCCAGCTCTTTTTGAACTTTTTCCACCTTTTCATACATATTTACCTCCCTGGAGCATCCAAAAGAGCTTCTCCTATTCTTTGGCGCACTTCATCGTAATCAACAGGTTTTGAAATGTGCCCATTCATTCCAACTTCTAAAGAATGACGCTTATCCTCAACAAAGGCATTTGCCGACATGGCAAAAATAGGAATATCTGCATCCGCTCTTGTGAGCTTTCTAATCTCAGCCGCCGCCTCCCAGCCATTCATGTTCGGCATCTGAATATCCATGAGAATGGCATCATATTCATGAACAGAGCTCTCTTGGAACATACGCACCGCCTCAAGCCCATCACAGGCTCGTTCCAGTACAGCACCCTCCATCTCCATAATTTCCATAGCGATTTCTGCATTTACGTCATTATCCTCTGCCAGAAGAATATGAACCCCATCTAATGTAAAATCATCAATAATTTTCTTTCGTTCCTGGACATCCTCTGTTATCTTTTCCTCCCTCCAGGATTCTGGTACAATCTGATCTCCCTCTGCAATGGGAAGACTCACATATACAACAAACTCCGTTCCTTTCCCCTCTTCACTCTCTACAATAATCTCACCCTGCATCAATTTCACAATATTATCAGCAATTGCCATGCCCAGACCGCTGCCCCCATAGTGGTGGGCAGTGGATGCATCCTCCTGTTCAAAAGGCCGGAAGATCCGGCTGATAAAATCAGATTTAATCCCTTTACCAGTATCTCTTACCCGGATCATCAAATGGAGTTTTCCATCTATTTTATGCATCTGCCGAAAAGTAACGGTAACTGCTCCACCTGGGGGTGTGAATTTAACCGCATTGGAAATAAAATTGATAATAACCTGTGTCAGACGCAGTTCATCTCCAATTACACGGCACACATCAAAATCCTGCATTTGTACATCCCATTGAAGCTGCTTTGCCTCTGTTGTACTGCGAAACATGGAATCCAGTTTCTCTGCCACTCCATATAAATCAAAGGGGATTTGTTCCAGCTCCATTTTCCCACTTTCGATTCTCGACATATCAAGAATATCATTGATCAATGTGAGCAGAAACTGAGACAAGCTTTCTGCCCGCTCCAGATAGTAACTGGTCTGTTTTGGGTCATTTACATGTACTTTTGCTAAACTAAGCATTCCCAAAATTCCATTCATTGGGGTACGGATCTCATGAGACATTTTAGATAAGAAGTCTGTCTTTGCCTGACTCTCCTGGTACGCCTGCTCCAGCTGCTCTTTTAATGCACTGCGGATTTTATAGTCTTGTGTATTATCCCCAAATGCTGCCAGATAACAGACATTTTCTTCATCTGGCTGAATGACTGCATATCCATGTGCCATATTGTCATTCCCCATAGTTTTATAGGCAAACTCCAGCTTTAATTCATGGATTCCATCCCATTCTTTCAGCTGTTTTATAATATTCCTTGCCTCTTTCGCAGTGACCATATTTTTCAGAACTTCGATATCTGCACGTACCCGTTCCCCAGGAATCCCTGTCATTTGCTCAAAATTGGGACTGATATATAAAATGCGCAGATCACTTTTTTGTATCACCAAAAAACTTTCTTGTCTATTCACTGCAAATGTGTGGTAAAATTCCCTCTCACCCAAAATATCCTGTTCTATTTTATTCCACCGCTCCCGCTGGCGAAAATAAAAAATGATACATATTACAGCTGAAACTATTGCTATAAAAAGCAAAAAAAGAGGAAGTAAATGGTAATCTATATATTCTAAAATTATTCTCATAA
>Ga0137308_102575_pt1 | contig 11564 bp, 10 predicted proteins | sample Inofrocosms_June_FD_97181 | JGI IMG/M metagenome (GOLD analysis project Ga0137308, IMG submission 97181) | Mouse cecal microbial communities from Vienna, Austria - N-Acetylneuraminic and N-Acetylglucosamine D2O microcosms_June | ecosystem: Host-associated > Mammals > Digestive system > Large...
ACTACCCAGCATCACCAAAGCAGTATCCAACACCGACAACAGTACGGATATAGTCAGTGTCCTTGCTGCTGAGACCCAGCTTATTTCGAAGGGAGGATATCTGATCTGAAACATTTGTGCTTTTGGGGTCATACTCAGCGTTCCAAACAGCGCGATAGATTTCCTCTTTTGTTAAGATTGTGCCCGCACGATTTGCAAGAAGATTGAGGACTTGGTATTCCTTGCGCGTCAAGGACACGGGTTCCCCACGCATGGTTACGGTCACTGTCCGGCAGGATTTATTGATTGTCATGTCTTTGTACTTGATTTCGTGCGGTTGTTTGCTGCGGCGGAGTACAGCATCCATCACCGCCAATATTTCGTGGACATTCATTGGGGTATCCACACAATGATCCGCTCCACGCTTGAGCATGGCGGCACGCTCATTCCCATTGGCATAGTCCGCCGCAATCATAATATAGGGACGTGGGACGTATTCTCCAAAAGCAACGTCACACAAAATGGAATCCGAACCTTTTATGCCAAAATCAAGAAAAATAAAAGTAGGACTGTATATTTTCAGTCCTACTTTTGCTTCATGCGTATTGTCTATATGGACTACATCTATTGAGGAATGCCGTAAAATATCATATACTTCTGTAAGGTGTTCTGATTTCTCAGCAATTAACATCAAGTTTCTTTTCATTATCCTCTATGACTCAAACGTATTTATGCGAGTTTTCTACATTGTCGTAAAACACAAATGCTCTTATTGCACATGACTTTAACAAAACAAAATTGTTTAGTGTACAAAATGCAAGCGTATGGTACAAGGAATATAGTATCCCGGCATCAATATAGCATCTCTTTTGATTTTTACTTACACAAATTAAAACATCTATATACTAATAAAGTCTTGATTCCTAACTAAAAAAGATCCACTGTATATTGAACCGTTTCCACCATATTGCCCATCACTGGAGATACATATCACCTTGTTCAAAATATCGACTAATGTAGCATTGATATTTATATTTAAACGAGCCAAAGGAATTTGTCCCTGATAAACTGTAGCAAGAGCATATGCACTAAAGCCTGATGTGCGAGGATTAAAACTTTCTATAATTCCAGTTACGTCGTCAACTTTGATCACATTTCTATAATTTTCAAGTATAGATGTCGCCGTATCAGTTCCTACTACCGTCACTTTTGTGGGCTGTACTTTGGGTAGTTCTATGTGTGAAAATCTATAGGCTGAGCCCGTACTACTAAGCCCATATTCAGACGTAAAATCCGAAAAAAAAGCTCTTAGTACACCGTTTTCTATTATTTTAGTTCGAATTCGGGGCATTCCTTCGCCGTCCACAGTTCCGATAATTACCTCATTTGTTGGAGAATTTTCTTCCAATGTAATTGCTTTGCTGAAAATTTTTTTCCCAATATCTGACACATCAAAGGCCGAATTCCCGGATAAGACCATATCCTTACATAGTAAGGCTGATAAAAGGTATAATACCTTGCTGATTGCCGCCCCTGAAAACATAAGGTATTTTGTTTTTGTAGCGCTTGAAACCATTGGTAAAATCTTATGAGGGAAGTCAAGATTTTGCAATATAGATACTCCAGTAAAAGGAATAATTTGTGGTAAAATGGTGTAAAGACATCCTGGGTTTGACTTAGTTTCAATTCCTGGTGAAAAAATAGTCCGAACCGAATATCCTTCCACCCCTGTAGATGAGAATAAGACATATGCATCGCGCTGATACTGAATATACAGTTTTTCTAAAGAGTCCGATTTATCTTGTATCATACTTGACAAGCTATCCCAAAGCTCATGACACTCTTCGGGCGAAACTTTTGTGCCACTATTTTTAAGATCTTTATAATTGCAGGGAGTTAAACCATATGTCTGAAATGGAACGATTCTTGTTGGTGGAAAATGATTAATTGGCACAGTGCCTTTTTGGAATAGTTCAAGGCTACGCAAAGAAATTCCATTGCAACACATAAAATCTGTGCTACTACTATTAAATTTGCGCAATCCCATTCCTTTAGTGTTTTTATGTTGAAAATCGACAAAATTTTCCGCACAATTAACATAATAACAATCGCAAATTGCAACAAAAAGTTCGACATTTTTATTACTCCGCACATACTGCCTATACAATTCCAAATTGTTCAACAGCTCATGCATAATACTACCTCCCCAATTGTTGCGCCTTAATTCGGACTGTTGGCTGCCCAAAAGAGACCGGGATTCTTTGTCCGACTTTACCACATATTGCAAATTGGAAAGTCAAATCGTTTCCTATCATGTCAATTTTGCCAATTGTATCTATTACATTACCCCGAAACAGAAAAGGTTTAGTCATTGCTACAGGGACTCCATTTTCAATATAATATCCAGCGAAAACGTTAAAAATAAACTCTCCTGAACTAACATCAACTTGCCCTCCCCCTATATCTAACGCATATATACCGCATCGGGTATCAGTGATGATGCTCTGGGGCGTGCATGCTCCATTATGCATATAGGTGTTGCGCATTCTTGGTATAACAGGATGTGTGCATGTTTCTGACCGTCCATTTCCTGTATTAGGAATTCCCCACTTACGTGATGTATTTTGATCTGATAATACTCCAACTATTTCTCCATTTACTATAAGATCAACATTTGAAAGAGGACTTCCGTCATCGGCATAGCTGGATGAAACCATTTTGTCCCGACAGGCAAGATCTGAAATTGATATATTACTATTGGCTATTTTCTTGTTCATCTTTCCATGGAAAAAACCGTTATTCTCAAAAAAGTGGTCGGCCTCTAGGGCATGACCAATTGCTTCATGTATAAGGATACCACCTCGGCCAGGGGGAAGAATAAGATCACATTTCATATCAACCACATCCACCAAAGGAATTTGGATATATGGCTTGTAGTCATTAACCAATAAATTAGCTAGCGTTACTAATTGCTCATCATAGGCTGTTCCCAAGTCACAAGTTATTTGACGTTTTACAAATGTTGGAACGTCCGAAATGATGAAAACTGCTGTTAACTCAGCTGAAATCATGGTCCAGTTATTTGCTTTACATGGTGAAGATAATGAGCTCAGAATAACACTATTGTGACACTCGCTCTTAAGTTCAAATTCTAAATTAACAACATGACCGAGTTCACTCAATATATCTTTTAACCTCCTTGGTAAATCTTGTGAAATTTTAACTGGTGTTGCTTCGCTATTAAGAGTGTTGTAAATCTCCCAAAGCGCGCTTTTACCAAGAAAACTTTCAAAAAAACTATTGCCAAGGAAATCATTGCTTGAATAAAAAATATTGGATCTTTTATTGTGAGCTCTATATGACGCGCCATCAAAAACTCTTTCTGCTGTACTAATTTTCCCATTAGAGGAAGCAACAATTTTGTTGGCAACACTTTGTATAGCTAAATAATCAAATTTGTCCAAAGCAAGACTCCCCCATATTAATCATAAAGTAATCAAGATAGATAAAATCATAATTAGTAGGGCACCAATTGAGTCGATAGCACGTTGATGAGAGTACTTATATAGGCATAGCTGATGCCAAGAAAATGTAATAATACAATTTAGTAAGGTGGCGCACATAACTAGCACCGTAGATAAGGGCGTAAAAATAGCCAGAATTGCATTTAATAAAACAATTTGTACAATAGGTAAAATAGAGTAATAACCTGAAATAACTCCGTATTGATACGGAAGAAACAAACCCATTTCGCTTTTCGCTTTTAATGTGAGTAAGGCTTGAATGCTGTGTTTATTAATTAAAATTATGGTTACGCTCCAAGCAACAACAAAAATGTATGTATCATATGGATAAACTATCTCGCTAAGAAGGGTAAAAAAAGATAGTATAAGACTACAAAATTTGAAAATCCAAAGGCGCTTTGAAATGCGTAGCATATCAAGTACGCTTTTTGCGAGTATAGGATGAATTTTGGGATTGTTCGGATATGGCCAGCGGTATGATTCTTTTGCTGTAGTACTATTAGCATATATTAGCAAAAGTCTAAAGTCTTTTCTTGCTACTGCTGCTTGAGCACCATAGCTATACTTCATATCATATACAAATTTCTCCAGAGAAATAGAAGTGAGATAGTTCATCTGCAAAGCTAAAATCAAGATATTGAACAGAATGCCCATCAAAAAATTTTGTAATAAATATAGTACCAAAGCAATTATCATTTCCAAAAAGAGAACAAATTGCCCAACTGAACAATGATATTTTTGCCATGTAAGTAAAAGCCAAACAACAAAAAGAGAAAAGGTATGAAAGAAATATAAAAAACTAAACTGGGAAGAAATAGCAAATGACAACAAAAGACTGAGTACTAAAAACATAGGAAGAAATATCAAAAACTTAAAATATATTATATAGTTAAGCAAATGTCTGCTTTTCAAAAAATGAATTGTTGCAGGATTTATTGAGATAATAGGTAGACGTCTTGACAAGAATAGATAAAAAAGCACTAATGCAACACCGATATTTATGTAGCGACTGTATTCTCTAATTAATAATAAATTGTATATGCAAAGATATATGCATGCCAGCCCTGTCGCAATGAGTGCTATTACATACCACCAAAAGCTTTTGATAGTACATAGACTTTGCCGTACCTTATCCTTCATCAACAGGGAAACAATTTTCATCATCATAACGCAATCCTTCCCCGGTATAATCCGTAAGTGAAATATATAATTTTTCAACTGTTAATTGTGGGCTTAGGCCATGATACTTTGCAATTTCTGCCTTGCTTCCTGCTGCAACGACAGAGCCACTATCAATCATAATATAGCGGTCACAGAATAGCTCAATTACATCAAGCAAATGCGTTGACAGTAGGATACCTTTATTTTTTTGACGCAGTTCCATTAGTATTTGTTTTAAAACGCTAATTTGTTTAGGATCAAGACCGGTGAACGGCTCATCCGCCACAAAATAGTCAAAGTTCCGAAGAAGTGCAGTTGCAATCATGAGTTTTTGCTTATTGCCCTTGGACAAAGTATGAGGAACTTTTTCCAATTGATTTGACAACGACAGTTTTGCAACAACTTGCTCGGCACTGAATTCCCCATGTGGATACATCGCTTGTATAAACTGCAAATGTTCATTAACTGTCATAAATTCATAATAAACAGGCTCGTCAGGTATATACGATATATTCTGTCCAATCCTTTTTCCGATTGAGGCATCGTCAATATATATCTTTCCCTGTTCTGGCGAAATACATTGTGTTAAAAGCTTAATTGCGGTAGTCTTACCAGCTCCGTTTGCCCCTACGAGCCCAACAATTTCGCCAGGTTTAATTTGAAATGAAACGGAATTAAGCGCAATAATTGGGCCATATTTTTTTGTTACATTTTTGAATTCAATCATTTCCTGTAGACTCCTGTCATCGCTAAATTTAACAGCAAAAATGTCAAGGTCACTGAACTTATATTTTGTAGAACCTAGGATATCTCTTGCGATTTCCCCAAAGTCTATTCAGGACTGTTCGGAGGATGACCTCCTTTTTCGCCTATTGACGCTTCGCCAGGATCCCGATAGATTATATTGTATATGAAAAATAACATGGCCAGGGGTTACTTGTCAACTTTATCTTAAAATTGAGGGGGATTCTATCGCAAATCAGTATAGAAATGCATATAGGCATAAGGCAGCGCTATTCACCATTTTCGCCCGACAAGCCTAATGCAAATTGATAATTCAGGGCTTTATGAACGAAAACGGAGAAACATTTGCTTTGTATTTGATATCCTCATCTACCATTCTCTGGAATTACTTATTTAACACAAAGCTGCAAAATTACAACGGCATTATTATGACTTTTCCCCTAAAGGCTTGCCACGTTTCAGCTTCCCCTGTTATACTTTTTGTCACAATAGCATTTACAAGGGTCATGAACAAGCACCTATTTGTAGTCAATGATCCGCAGATGACATGCTTGGGACATCTTGATGATGTCGAATTCTAATGCTTAAAATAACCCACCCTACAAGACATCTCAAACTGAACAGAAGAATATTTTGCATCTACGAACACACAAAGTAGGACACTAAAAGACGCTACTTCAACGGCATACATGTTTTGTCGTTTGCTATCTTGAATGTCACCAAAACTTGCAGACAAGGCTGGCTCATTATTAATATTGACTATTCGACAACTGACAAACGCGGTGAAAACCCCGCATTTTTAGGCAAATACGCTCTATCGCCACCGTACAAATCCAAAGCTTTTAGCAATGCTTCCTGGTAGAGCACAGCTTTAAAAACACATTTAGTGGCAAGCCTCTCTCTTACTGTTTCCTCTCCACCTGCCCATAGTATCGCTTAAATTTATTGCACTACACATTCTATAAAGCAGGAATTTGTCAAGACGAGTTAAGGAGATTACAGCAAATCATCACTCTCCATTCATAACCTTGTAAAAGTTTTCTTTCCACTTGCAAGTTTGCTTTGGGGAATCAAACGCATGAGCAGGGCAATGCAGACAGTTGTCAAGTTCTTCACAATCTCCGCAATATTCTGGGCACGGGCTCGGTAAACTATTAAAGCGGGAAACCTTCTTGGGATCAAAGATGGATGCTACATCATCCCGCAATATATTCCCATATACATAGAAAAAGCATACACATGGAGAAACATCGCCGTTTTCTCTGATAGTAATCTGGCTTACACCAGCTCCGCAGCGACTCGAACGGGTTGCAGCAATTTTGCTAAGTGTGTCTTCTTCAATTGATACGAATAATCCATGACCAAGATACTTGTGTTTAAGATCAAGTGCTCTGCTAATAAATTGATTGGCATCAATTCTTTGTGCTAAATGGTTTTTTCTTGCCCGCCCTTGACTTGCAGTTAGCCCAAATGTTAATTGCAAAGCCCCGGCATTATGAACTGTTGCCGCAACTTCCTCCATATCAGAAATATTTTCTGGGTTAAGTGTAGTCGCGGCGATAACGGGGATTTTAAATTCACTCAGGTATCTTATAGCTGCCAAAGCCTTCTCATACGAATCATGTACGCCCCGGATTTTGTTATGATGTTCCTCAGTACCATCAATACTAATCTGCACAACGATTTTATTCTTATATTTTGATAACGCACGTGCAAAATTTTTTGTAATAAGGTAACCGTTACTCGCTATTGATACACCTACAAAACGCGAACTTGCATATTCTACAATATCTATAAAATCAGTTCTACTTGTTGGTTCTCCGCCGGTTATCATCAATTTTTGTATGCCCAAATTACTGAGTTTATCAAGAACAATTTTAATTTCCGATAGACACATTTCTTGCGTACGAACCGTCCCTGATTCATTATAACAATGGCGGCATCGCAATGGGCATTGTTTAGTTATTTCCAGGCAGGCATTAATGGGGGTAATCATTGAAAAATCGCCAAACATTTTTGGGACATATGTGGGCTTGCTTGTGCAAAAAAGAACATGCCCTTTTTCCGCGCTTTCCTGCAAAAAATCCTGGACAAAATCAGATATGTCACAACTATTTTCGCTATATATTAAGCATAAATCTGATATTATTTTCGCAATAGTATGGTTGCCATCACAAAAAGAAAGTATTTCAGCTGCGGCTCTATTGAGGGTCACATATTCATATTGGGGGGTTAAGTATTGTTCACTTTTCTCATAGCCAAGAGGAAAAACAATTGAATTTCCATATTGACGCACCAAGGCATAATTATTAGCCAAGACCGGATAGAGTTTCATATTTTTTTCCATAATTTTCAAGCCTTTCTATATAAAAATTTAAAAGGGCGTGTTGCAAATCTAAGATCTGCAACACGCCCCCAGCACCATTACACTACTCCGCCAGTGAAAAGCGTGGGGCAAACAAAGCTAACCAAGGTAATGATGCCAGCCCCGGTAATCGAACAGGCAACACAAGTAGCGATTTCCGAAGAGCCGTAGCAAGGCTTATCCATTTTCATTTTGCGTCCTCCTTTCTCAAGACTTCATAAATACTCCTGAAAATAAACGTATACGTAGTATCAGGAATAGATATGACTAAGAAAAAGTTGTACCTGTACCAACAATGGAGGAGGTAAGTAATGATATGATGCGAGAAATGAACGATGCTGGTATGCGAATGATTTGAATGATTGCCAAATCGGCCACCATGGGTTGCTCTTACCCTGAATTGGAACAAGTAAAAATAGCAAAACTGTTGAACAAATAATACAGTTCGCATCGATAGCGGTTGCTAATATCGGAATTTACTCTGTAATTTTTCACTATACACTACCACTAGAAGAGGGGTTGGGCAAAGATTCACATGACACTGGCAAAATAAGTTCAGGCAAACACTGGGTAGCACGAAAATCCTGTCACGCGATCATTGATTTGCATAGCGTAAAAATTGCCTTAGCTGGAAAAGAATACAAGATTGACGAAGAAAAATCAAAAGGCCACAAATGGCATAACATGGTGAGCATCACGAGAAATCTGCTGACGAAGGCAGTTCGTGCACAAAATATACAAGGGCATCATAAGGCTTATTTCTTAGGGGCTCTGTCCTCTGCCTGAAAACCTTCGGGAACATTAGGCTGGTGTAAGCAGAAAAAGCAGGTTGATGTAACTGACTGGACTGCAAGATACATGGCCAAGGCGGGGACTATACCTCTACACCATTTCAATAAATGCAACGCCTTATTTTTCATATGACCTCTTCTTTCTTATTCAAAATCTGCAATGATATAAGTTTTAAAGCTACCCTTAGCATAGCGGCTTTTGTCAAAATTTCAATGCAAATGGGATAACTTAATATGTAAAGGGACAAAAAGCATAAATTAAAGCATTGCATTTCCAATTTTGGGATAAACAGTAAACTTGTGCAAACGCAGTCAATATTATAGAGATAATCTCAATTGTTTTCATATGTGCATGAGTTGCTCTAATCCAGTTGAGTTACCCGCATTAGGTTCAATTTTAATGAAGGGTGACTGGCTAATAATCTTCTTAACAGATAGGAAAGCAACTTGATTTGCGGCGCAAATATATCAGCTGAACTGTATCTGTTCCAGTAGAAACGCTGGAAAGCTTACTAGAGACGGAAGAAAAATTGGCGTGGGTAGCACGGTATGAGCGTAGCGAGGCCCGGCAGGAATATCGTAACGGGCACTATGATAGGAACCTCAGTACGACGTGGAGCTGTTGACAAAGTGCTGAAAAGCGACCGCGCTAAGGAAAAGTAAGCGTCAAATCAGTCAGCATATAAAAGGGGCCGCAGGCTGATTGGTTTCAGCACTGCGGCCCATACAAGTTATGTAGTTCGGCCGGACACCGGCGCATTATCCGGGAGCAGCGGCACAGCCCAGCCCTCCACGGTACGATCCAGCGTTGGAGCGGTTTCCAAAACCCAGGTCAGATAGCGGAAAGGATCCAGTCCCGTTTCCTTGGCTGTCTCGATCAGGCTGTAGATCACCGCGCTGGCCCGGGCACCCAGCGGGGTATTGGCAAAGAGGAAATTCTTGCGGCCAATCACGAAGGGCTTGATGCTGCGCTCGGCCCGGTTGTTGCTCAGCTCCAGCCGCCCGTCCTCCAGGTAGCGGATTAGATAAGGCCATTGCTCCTTGAGATAGTGCAGCGCCTTGCCCAGTGCGGACTTGGGCGCGGCGGAAACAGAATTCGCCCATGCCAAAAGCGCGTCTAAAATCGGCTTTCCCTCTTTTAGCCGCTGTTTTGTCCGTTCTTCTGGAGAGAGGTCTTTGAACCGCTCCTCCCAGGCGAACAGCTTATTGCAGTAGTCCAGCCCGGTGAGCGCCGCCGTGTCTTCCCGCTTGTCGGTTGGCAGGGCATTAAGCACTTCGGCGAACTTCCTCCGGGCATGAGCCCAGCAGCCAACCACCCGGATATTCCCCGGCAGCTTACCGCTGCCTGGAACACCTTCCGCTGCCAGCTATAGTACGTGGATACCGCGATCCCTTACTCTCCGCACCATTCGCTTACCCGCTGCCCGCTCTTCCGGCACGCTTCCACCCGCCGGCTCCACTCCGCCAGTTGGCTGTGATGGTTTACACTTTGCAGTCTGCATTCCATTGCGTCTCCTCCTCAAAAAATCTATTCCGCTACAAGCAGTGCCATGTACTATTCGAGAGTACATGGCACTTTATTGGACTCTATTGTATTTTCTCGCATCCCGCATTCTTGTGCAAGACACCAGGAGATTTGACGCTGTTATGGAATGACTTTTGTCAATGCGCCGAGTCACCAAAAAGCGGGGCGGAAAATTGTAGGAAGTGCTCAAGAGCATATGGAAGGAACCCGGACGAGACAGATTCCGGCATTGGCCACTCTGTTATACGTGGGTTGGATACCACAGGTCAATGGTCCGCCGCCAGCTCTACCGTCTTACATCGTGGATCGCAAAAGTGCCATCAGCGTCAAATCGTAGATAGCTGAACCTTCTTTGTTCGTGCCGGTTCCTTCCAGATACTCTTGAGCCCTGGCTCCAGGCAGGAAAGGAGAGGGACACAAGCAGCCGCAGCCGGACTGTGGGAATGTGGGAAACTGCAAAGCAGTTTCCCATATTTCCACAGTGTTCAGGTGTAGTGCTCCGTCATCATTCCCCAGATAAAACAGGCCAGTTCTCTTGCAACGGCGGTCTTGGCGATATTGCGTTTGGAGCGCAGAGCGATGCGGTAAAATTTGCGCCGGAGTCGTTCGTTGGCTTTGTCTGCGTAGGCCACGATCTGCGTTGGGCAGCCAGCTTGCCGGGCCTTCAGTGCCGCTGATTTTTTCCCCACTGCGCCCCGGCCATATTGTTGTGCTGCCTCAATGAGAAGCCTGCGCAGATGCGAGTTCCCCGCTTTTGTAATGCCGGTGTGCTGCTGCTTCTCTCCACTGGAGTTTTCCCCTGGTACAAGGCCAAGGTAGGACGCAAACTGCTGCGCGGACGGAAACCGCCGGAAGTCCCCTACTTCGCAACAGAAGGCCAGGGCGGTATGGTTTTTTATCCCTATGAAACAGCCCAGTTTTTCAACCGGCTCCCGGTACGTTTCACTCCGGGACAGCTCCTCAATGCGTTTATCGTATGTCTCCACTTTCTCCTGCGCCTGGTAGTACAACACGAGATATTCTTTCAAAACCTCGTTGAGCACACCGTTGCCAAAATCCAGTCCCTCCAGCCAATACAGATGCCTTTTTGTCCAATATGATTTCCCGTCGTACTGCTTGCCGTGCCTCGTACATAAAGCGATCGTCTGCTGCTTGATCCGTTTCAGCGTGTTGTTTCCGTCGTCCCGCATCCGAATATATTCTTTTACCGCATCGTCCTCCGCCGTGGGAACATATACCGCGCTGTATGTGTGATACGCCAGACATTTGCTGATCCGCCGCGCATCCATCCGATCTGTCTTTATCTTTTTCCCGGGCGTCACTGGCATCGTTGACGGTGCCAGGATCACGCACTCCACTCCGTGATACATCAGCTGGTGATACAGGCTGTATCCCAGGCACCCCGCCTCATAGCCGCACAGGATTTCCGCCTCTTTTCCCCGCTGGCTCTTCACTCGGTTGATGTATTTGAGCAC
>Ga0137308_102576_pt1 | contig 11562 bp, 6 predicted proteins | sample Inofrocosms_June_FD_97181 | JGI IMG/M metagenome (GOLD analysis project Ga0137308, IMG submission 97181) | Mouse cecal microbial communities from Vienna, Austria - N-Acetylneuraminic and N-Acetylglucosamine D2O microcosms_June | ecosystem: Host-associated > Mammals > Digestive system > Large...
CCGCAGTTTTTTGGAATCTGTGATCTGGTCTGAGGTATTCAGGCAGAAAATATGCTCAATTTTAATGGGCACCTGGGAAGGCTTTATACTGGAAAGCAGGTGAAACAGGAAGTCATAATCCGGCTGCAGCAGCAGGCCCAGGCGTCCGCCCTGAACACTGGTTTCCTGATGAATCATCCAATACAGGTAATTATTAATTTCCATCTGGGTATTCAGAGAAAAACACTGGCTTTTCTTTGGATATTCCGGCATGGGGCGGTAACTGTCTTTTGGCGGCTTGGATGGAATTATATTATCCGGAAAATTCAGGATGAAGCTTTCCACATGCTTTCGGCAATAATAAGTATATTCTCCTATATTGCTGATATGGTAAGACTTGAGAAATTCCTGATATTCCTGCGGGGAAAGGCGCATGAATTCTGAAATTTTTTGAAAAAGTGTGAGATCTCTCAGTTTTCGTTTTCCATTGATAAATTTGTACATGGTGGAACGGTCTGTGTTGCAGTATTGTACCATGGAGTAGACATTGATGTTCTTTTCCTGAATCAGTCTCTTGAAAAAATCTGAGAACTCTGACATGGGCTTATCCTCGTTTCTTGAAATTTTCTTTATCACTTTAGAGTGTGTCTTAAAGTTAGTTATGTAAAAATAAATGTAAGGTTGTAATGTTTACATTTATTTTAGCAGTTTATCAAATAGAAGTCTAACCCATTTTGGAAAATAATTCAAAAAAATATGCCCACAAACAATGCCCACAAAACCGGACGCAAGTCAGATAAGGTGTGATGCAGATAAAAATGGATTGTGAAGTGCGCTTTAGAAGTAGGAATGGGAATCTATGACCAAGACGGCGGGGGTCTAACGAAACAGGAGAGAGAGGGACACCCTCTCTCTCCTGTATAAGATTATTTTGTAAGCCTGCCCTTAAAGCCTGCTTTCTTTAATATCTTCATGATTTTCTTAAGCTCTTTTGCGCTGGTATTTTTATCCACTTTGACCACTACTTTTTTGCTAAGTGCTTTAAACGAGCCTTTAGCTGCTTTTATCTGGCTTGCCTTGGTAATTTTGATTACCACAGTTTTAAGCTTTTTGCTGGAACCTTTAAAAGCATTTTTCTTGAATGTAAGATTTTTAGAAGATCTGCTGATTGTAATCTTAGTGGCTTTTTTCGCTTTTGCAAAAGCATTGGCATTGATAGTGGTTACCGTGTATTTTTTACCGTCCACTGTTACTTTTGCCGGTATCGTTACACTTTTTGTGTTTTTAACAGCTGTTATGCCAGCATTTCCGCTTCTGGTTGTGTGAACTTTTGAAACAGCGCCTCCGTTCGCAGGTGCATTTGATAATTTTTTAAAACCAGGATTAGGGCTGGGTGAAGGAATGTCGGAACCGCTGCTTTTAATATAGAAAGCCGCTTCTTTATATCCTTTGTAACCGCCTATTCCTCTAATGGTAACCGAAGCCAATCCCACTTTTACATTATCTTTATATGATACTGTGTAGTCTGTCCCTTTGCGAAGGGTTTTGCCTTCGTATTTCACGGTAACGCTGGGTTTTATTGCCTTCCCCGTATAAGTCTGATCCGGAATGGGCTCTATTGACGCCTCAGAGATATCTTTAGCCTCCGGATTAGGGATTGTTGAAGAACCATCTATTGTCACTGTGCCCTTTTCAAACGTCACACTGATAGGATTGGAATTCTCATCCACTACGGCTTTTTCAGACGCTTTGATGGAGACATTACCGGTGGCAGCATTTTCCCCTGCTTTCAAATTAATGTAGAATAAAATGCCATCACCTTTTTTGGTGGTACCGCTGGCGCAATACCAATTGACTTTTTTGATCTCAGGATTGGCTCCCAGTGCCTCGTTTTTCAGGATGTCACCTGCTGTAAATGGAGACTCGGAATCCAGTTCATAACCGTCGGGAATCTCAAAATCCAGTGAAAATCCGCCAATACCGCTGTTTCCGGAAATTCTGACCGGAAGTTTTATGGCATCGCCTTTGGAGGCGGAGACGCTGTCTACACTAATCTTGACTTCACCCTGACGGGCTCTTTGCTCTGCGGCGTTCCCCTTACCGGCTTTGGCTTCTGTATAGAGACCTAAGACGATACGGTTGAGACGGACAACATCCGCTATGGTAACAGAGGTATTTCCGGTTACTCTGGCAAGTCTGTCCTGACGCTGATCCAGTACAATTAATTTGAGAACTGCGCGGTTCAGCATGACAACATCGCCGATTGACAGCTCTCCGTCTCCAGTGAGATCTCCCATCAGACCGCCCAGGATATTTACCATGCCTCCCTGGAATACAGCGCTCACTGGCTTGCCGTCTTCGTCTGAAAGGTTGCTCTTTTCGCCTTTTCCATTGCTGAGGGAAACACTGACTGGAGTTCTGATTTGTGCGGCACTGCTGTCCACACGGAATTTCAGATTCATCAAAACGCCGCTGGGGTCACTGATATTTGCAGCATTGTACCAGGTCACAATATTGCCGTTGGTTCCAAAAGAGCCTTTGCCGTCTATCAGTGATCCTGCCTCAACAGAGACCAGGGTCAGCAGGCTTCTGTCATAGCCTATTTCAAATCCGAAGCCGGCGATTCCTGTGTTGTTCTCAATGGTAACCGGGATTTCTACGGTCCCGCCGGAATAAACTTCTGCGGAACCTGTGGAAATGGTTAAGTCTGTGTATACAGGCATAATCTGTGTGACTTTATAACCCCAGAAATTATAGGAGGAGTCAGAAGTCAGCTGAATCTTAACTTTTCTTCCGGGAACCCGGATGGTTTTTCCGGCCAGTTCGGTACCTGTGTATTCGCCCACCTTGGTTTCGATTTCCTTGTCGCCTTCTCTGTAGACTCCATATACTGTAATATGGTCATGGCGGCTTTCCACCTTAGTCCGCTCGTCGAAGGTTACGTCCAGGCTTTTGGCTTCTTTTTCACCTTTCCACTCCCATACCTGGATATCGTTGCTTTCCGGTTCATAGTCATGCTGGGATTCCGGATATGGATTCTCGGTATTTTCTGCCACACCCTGTACATCGGTAACTTCAAAGCCCCAATACTGCTCACTGCTGTCAGAAGTCAGGCGGATCTTAATGGTGTCGCCTTCGACCCGGATTGTCTTGCCAGCCAGTTCTGAACCGGTGTAATCTCCAATCAGATCATCTGAACCTGTATAGAGGTAAATGTGGTCGTAAATGTTTTCTGTTTTTGTTTTATTGCTGAATGTTACATCCAGGCTGCTGCAGTCCTGATAGAACTTATAGATCCATGTATGATCCATGTCGTTTGCATAGGGATGGTTAGATTTCAGATTTCTCCAGTCGCTTACAAGTTCGTCATTATTGTCATTTCCGGATCTCACAGCCTTCAAATCAGAAACGCGGAATCCGTAATAGTTTGTTGAACCGTCAGCTGTCAGGCGGATTTTAACAGTATTGCCGGGAACGTTAATTGTCCGTCCGGCTAATTCTGTGCCCGAATAGCCGTCGCCGATTTGTTTATCATCCTCATCATAAATGAAAATGTAATCCCACCCGTCTTCTACGCGTGTGTCTTCACTGAAGGTCACATCCAGACTGTCTGCATTGCCGGAATCGGTGTATTCCCACAGCCAGCTTTCGCTATTCTTGTAGTTATGGCAGGATTCCAGGTCACGCCAATTGTCAACTTTTCCGCCTTGGGGATAGTTGATGGATGTATATTCATAGTCTGTGACTTTAAAACCGTAATATGAATCTGTAGAATCTGAAACCAGCTGGATCTTTACGGTATTTCCCGGGACATTGACCACCTGGCCGGACAGCTGGCTGCCTGTATAAGTGCCTACAAGAATATCGTCTGCATCTGTTGCACTGCCGCTGTAAATATAGAGATAATCGTAATCATCTTCCAGCTGAGTGTCTTCACTGAAAGTCAGCTTCATTCCCTGAGAGGCTTTAGTATCTGTGAAGATCCATGTGTAATCAGAATCATCAGCATAATCATGAGCCGATTCCAGCTGACGCCAGTCTGTTACCGTACCGCCAAGAGGATAGGGTACATCACCCACCATGACGCTGATCTGCCCGGAAGCGAGAATGGAATTATCCGCACTGTTTTTTAAGGAAACGGTAACGGTCCCCCTTCCGGCCTGGGTTCCGGTAATAAGCAGACTGCGCTGGCTGCCAGTACCGGCCAGACTGCACTCAAAGCCAGAACCATTCGTGCTGTATGAGAAGTTATATCTGGCAGGAAGGCTTCCGCCTGCAGCGATTTCAACAGTCTCGGAAGAATTGTCACCGTTCACCTGCAGATTTACTTCATCTTTCGACAGGGTAATGGTGGCAGGATTCTCATCCTCTATACTCCCGCGAAGGTCAATTATGCCATACCCGTTCCAGTTAGACTCACGGCATGAGTCTGTCATAGCCTGCTTCAACTGTGAAGAAGTAAATTCAGAATTTTTTAATTTAACCAGAGCCGCACAGCCTGATACATGAGGGGCTGCCATGGAAGTACCGCTCAAAGTACGCCAGCCGCCATTGGGTGTACAGCTGAGTATATCAACGCCAGGAGCGCATAGTTCCACCACACTGCCGTAATTGGAAAAATATGCTTTTTCCTCATTGCTGTCAACGGCGCCCACTGTCAGTGCTTCTGATACATGGGCCGGACAGGAGCTGCCTGCGTCTTCATCGTCATTGCCGGCGGCTGCAACGCAGAGGGAACCTTTTTCGGAGGCGTATCTGACAGCTTCATCAACGGAATTGCTATGGCCGCCGCCAAGGCTCAGATTAATAACATCAGCCCCATTGTCTGCTGCATAACGGATACCGGCGGCAACGACAGAACTGCTTCCGCTGCCCCGAGCGTTCAGAACGCGCACTGGAAGAATTTTTACATTGTCCGGCATATTGAGAGTGACATCTACAATAGTGCCTGCTACGTGTGTACCGTGATAATGTCCATCTGATGGGTCAGCGTCATTGTCCACAAAATCATACCCGCTGAGTACGCGGTTTTCCAGATATGTATGAGAAGCATCCACACCGGTGTCGACTACAGCTACAGTTGCTATACCGCTGGTGGCAAATCTGGAAGCATATTCATCAGAGCCAATATTGCTGATGCCCCAGGACTTGTGCTCTGAAGCCAGTCTAGCACCCATTTCATCGTCCTGGTTTTCGACGACTGCTTCTGCATTTTCAAAAAGTGTCACTTTTCCATCTGGCTCGACCCAATCTACTGATGCAAGCGTGTTTAGTCTGTTATAAGCGGCCTCTGCCTGCTGGCTGGAGGCAAACTGAATGGCATAATTGCCGTCTGCATCGTCAATGATTCTGAGGGCGCCTTCGTATGAAGAAAAGTCCAAACCGCGGGCGCCGTTTACCAGCAGGCGGGCATCTTCAAATTCTCCCCGTTCGCTGGAGGACACCAGACCGCTGCTTGCTTTTACCATTTCAGATATGCCTCTATAATAGTCCATGGATGTGTCTGCAGTGATAACCTGCAGAGCCCTGGATTCATCAGCCTCTGCTGCAGCTGCATTCGGTGAGGCTTCCTGGAGTTCTTCATTGACAGGAGCGGTTTCCTTTAGTTCTTCAGCAGATATTTCCTGTGCTGCCGCTTCGTCTGGTTCTGTTGGAAGAGCGTCTTCTGATTGGGGTTCAACTATTTCAGAAGCATTCGCAGCTCCTTCCGGCAGATTTGCTGCTGCCGCCCATGCAGGGGAACAGAACAGGCTCAAACACATAATCGTCACTAAAGTCAACGAGATCACGCGTTTACCGTATTGTTTCATACTTACCTCCTTAATCAAATTTAATCAGATAGATGTACTTTGACGAATAGCTGGTTAAAGTTTGGTATGCTGTTTACAGTGAAATTTTCACCATCCTTTTCCTGGGATGCATTCATTCAGCAGTTTCCGGGAACTTTAGCGCTTATGGCAGTATTAACCGCTGAATCCCTTCATTTCTCCATCTGGTTCGACATATTCTACACAATCCAGCTTCGCCAGCGCTTCGCCGGCTTTCTGTGCCCATTCACTGGAAGAAAACTGGACTGTATAGTGCCCTTCGGGAGCAGCGATTACCTGACATACCCCTTCATAGGGAGAATAATCTAAAGCCTCCTTACTCTTTATAATCAGACGGGCACTTTCATACTCTCCTTCGTTTTTGGATACGATCATTGTATCTGCATTTTTTACCAGATCAGAGACCGCCTTAAAATATTCCATTGACGTTTTTGCGTGAAGAACCTTCACTTTTTCTATTTCACCTCCTTTCTCATCTGCCCATGCGCCGGAACAAGAGCAGAGTATAAATACACATACACAGGCGGTAATTACAGCAGCCAGCCGTTCCCGATAAATTTTCATCTTCCCTCCTTTTGCTATCTTAACCTGCTAATCTATAAAACCTTTTCAAACACTATTTGTGTAAACAGCCGTTAATCGAAAATCCGCAATTCTTAAAGTAAGAGCTGCTAAGTATACTTTATTCAATTTTGACAGGGGTTACAATATGAGGCAATTTTTGTGGGCACTTTTTATCATTTGAGTTTTGCAAGAGTTTTTGGAAAAAGAAGTAATACAGAAACTGCACTTCTGCTCTGCCTGCTCCGATATTGATTTAAAGAGAATACAGAGGCAGTTACAGAAAATTCCCACGTTTTATAAAAACTTAATTTGTCTATCATAGAAAATGTGTTATAATAAACACGTAATTTTACACTTGGGAACTATCGCAGAATATTTCAGCGGCAGTTTTTCAGAAAGCGAGGAATATTATTATGGCTGATGAGCATGATAATCATTCGAACACTACGGCTGACAGCGGGACATCGGGAAGCGGTTCTGATCAGTATGAAAAGGTCTGCTTCCTGTGCCGGAGGCCGGAGAGTGTGACCGGGCCTATGATCGGCCTGCCCAATGATATCCATATTTGTTCGGATTGTATGCAGAAAAGCTTTGATGCAATGAAAAACAGTAATATAAATTATAAAGATCTGATGAACCTGACGAGCGCCAATGTGATCGATCTCTCCACACTGTACGGCCAGGTTCCCCAGAACCAGAAGATTAAGAAGAAAGAGCCGAAGAAGAAAGAGCCTGCAAAAGCCCTGGATATTAAGGACATTCCAGCTCCTCATAAGATTAAGGCACAGCTGGATGACTATGTGATTGGCCAGGAACATGCCAAGAAGGTCATGTCCGTGGCAGTTTACAACCATTATAAGCGTGTGGCCACGGACACCATGGATGAGATTGCCATTGAGAAATCCAATATGCTGATGATCGGACCTACAGGTTCAGGAAAGACTTATCTGGTAAAGACTCTGGCCAGACTGCTGGATGTGCCCCTGGCAATTGCGGATGCCACTTCTCTCACAGAGGCGGGGTATATTGGTGATGATATTGAAAGCGTGGTTTCTAAACTGCTGGCAGCCGCAGACAATGATGTGGAGAAGGCGGAGCGGGGAATTATATTTATTGATGAGATTGATAAGCTGGCCAAGAAGCGCAATACGAATCAGCGGGATGTGAGCGGAGAGGCTGTACAGCAGGGATTGTTGAAGCTTTTAGAGGGAAGCGATATTGAAGTACCGGTAGGAGCCAGCAGCAAGAATGCCATGGTCCCATTGACAACTGTAAATACCCGAAATATTTTATTTATCTGCGGGGGCGCTTTTCCGGATTTGGAAAAGATTATCAAAGAGCGGCTGAATGAGCAGAGTTCTATTGGGTTTCGGGCAGATTTGAAGGATAAATATGACAATGACCCGGAACTTCTCAGCAAAGTGACTATAGAGGATGTGAGGACATTTGGAATGATTCCGGAATTTATTGGCCGTCTTCCGATTATATTTACTTTAAGCGGTCTGGATCAGTCGATGCTTATCCAGATTCTGAAAGAGCCTAAAAATGCCATTTTAAAGCAATATCAGAAGCTGCTGGCTCTGGATGAAGTGAAGCTGGACTTTGAAGACGGGGCTCTGGAGGCGATTGCGGATAAGGCGCTGGAGAGAAAGACAGGAGCACGGGCACTGAGAGCGATTCTGGAAGAATTTATGCTGGATATTATGTATGAGATACCGAAAGACGACAATATTGGCGAGGTTGTCATCACGAGAGAGTATATAGAGGGAAACGGCGGGCCGGGGATTATTATGAGAGGCCAGATGCCGAAGCGTATCAGTGCGCAGCAATAAAAAATGTATGGATGTTTTTTTAAAATCTATACATAATTATAGATAGTAATCAGGAACCTTACATATGGTTCCTGATGGAGCAGCAGATGTATGATATTAATTTTAGAAGGGAGAATAAGATTATGACAGACGATTTTTTTGCGGATTTTGGAGAGACTTTGCACCAGGCTGCAAAGGAGTTTACCGCAAAGACAGACACTTTTTTTGAGAGCCAGAAGATGCGCAATAAGATCAGCGGCGAGCAGAGAAAAATCGATACTTTTTTGAAGGATATCGGGAATATTGTGTATCAGAGATTTGTGGATGGTGAGTTACAGCATGAGGATATTGCTGTCCTCTGTGAAAAGATCACAGAGCACAAAGTTGCCATCGCTAAGATGAGAGAGTCTATGGCGAAAAAGAAAGGGGAAAAAATCTGTGCAGCCTGCGGAGCATCTATGCCCAAAGAAGCCAAGTTCTGCATGAAGTGCGGTGAGGAGTGTAAGGAGGAACCGGAAGAGGAAGTGGTGGAAGATCCCAAACCTGCTTCTGAGGAGCCAGAAACAGAAGAAACACCGGCAGATGTAGAAGAAAAAACCAGTGAAAGCGTAGAATAATATGATTTTTCTTTGTATAGGAGCGGGCATATTTGTTCTCGATTATTTTGTGAAACGGTATGTGGACCGCCATTATGAGCAGGGAACGTATCAGGAAGTCCTGAAGGGAAAATTGATCCTGCGTAAACTCCATAATCCCCATGGAGCTTTCGGGCTGTTTAAAGGCAGGGAAGAACTGGGAGAGGCGTTGTCTGCAGGAGTGCTCATCGGCATATCCTGGGACCTGCTTCGGCTGGTTTTTTCAAAAAAGCGCAGACTGGAAAAATTAGGCCTGAGTATGGCTGTAGGCGGCGGGCTGAATAATCTGTATGACAGAAAGACAAAAGGATATGTGACGGATTATTTCAGTTTTGGCGTGAAAAATGAGAAAGCGCAAAAGATGGTATTTAATCTGTCGGATGTGTTTATCTTCTTCGGAGCATGTTTTTATGTGCTGGGGCAGATTAAGCTGTTGTGTGAAAAACAGAAAAGCTGATGGGAAAATCAAAAACACCATTTGTCAAGTATGACCGATGGTGTTTTTGGTTTCGTACAGACCGTTGTGATATTATCTTAAATATATTACATAATCTTGTAAAGCGTGATGTTTCTAAATTTCGATAGATATCTCCCTGCTTTTAGGCGGGAATGGACAATTATTTTGTTGCTGTTGAGACAGTTTCTGAGAAAAATAAAAAATGCAGGAGATGGGACTTGAACCCACACGATCTTGCGACCACAGGCACCTGAAGCCTGCGCGTCTGCCAATTCCGCCACTCCTGCATTTGAACTATATTTTGTAGCGCTTGCTTGCTACGAGATATATACTACAACATTTTTCGTGGAATGTCAAACAAAAAATGAAAAATTTTTCAATTTTTTTTTCCGGAGCCTGGGAAGGCCGCAGAAGCGGACAAACTGGTTGAAAAAAGATACGCCTTGTGATACACTTTCTATTAGTAAAGACCTGAAGTATGTCTTTTTTTTTGCCCTCCTGCGGTTCGGCTTGATTTCTGTACATCGCGAAGTATGGTGCTGGCCGCGCAGTAACCGTCTGGGAGAGGGAGGGGAAAAAGACGGCGTTTTGACAGAGAAGGGAGATTTTATGAAAGCATTCCTTATTTTGGAAGATGGCCATGTATTTACAGGAACGAGCATCGGTTCGACACGGGAGGTTATCAGCGAGATTGTGTTTAACACGTCCATGACTGGGTATCTGGAGGTTATGACGGACCCATCCTATGCGGGACAGGCGGTGTGTATGACGTATCCCCTGATCGGCAATTACGGAATCTGTTATGAAGACCAGGAGTCAATCAGGCCCTGGATTGATGGATATATTGTCCGTGAGCTGTCCCGCAGACCCAGTAATTTCCGCAGTGAGGATTCTATCTGGCATTTCCTGGAAAAATATGATATTCCGGGGATTGCGGGAATTGATACCCGGGCATTGACCAGGCGTCTGCGGGAGAAAGGGACTATGAACGGCATGATCACCACTGATGAGAATTACCGGCTGGAGGCAATTCTGCCCCGGCTGAAAGCGTATAAAACCGGGAAAGTGGTGGAGCGGGCCGCCTGTAAAGAAAAGAAGGTTCTGGCAGGGAACGGCAGGAAAGTGGCTTTTATGGATTTTGGAGCAAAGACTAATATTGTCCGCTGTCTTCAGAAACGGGGGTGCCAGGTAACCATATATCCGGCAGGGGCTTCTGCAGTAGAAATTCTGGCGTCGGAGCCTGACGGCATTATGTTGTCCAACGGGCCGGGGGACCCCAAGGAATGCGTTTCTATTATCAAAGAGCTCAGGAAGCTCTATGACTCTGATGTGCCCATATTTGCCATCTGCCTGGGACATCAGCTGATGGCGCTGGCTTCGGGCGCGGATACAAAGAAGATGAAATATGGACACAGGGGCGGCAATCATCCGGTGAAAGATCTGAAAACCGGAAGGGTGTATATCTCGTCACAGAATCATGGATATGTGGTGGATGAGGATACCCTGAACCCAAAAGTGGCAGTTCCCGCTTTTGTGAATGTGAACGATGGGACTAACGAGGGGCTGTCCTATGTGGGGAAAAAGATTTTTACGGTGCAGTTCCATCCGGAAGCCTGCCCAGGGCCGGAGGATTCCGGTTACTTATTTGACAGATTTATAGAGATGATGGGAGGGGATGAATAATGCCGAAGAATCCAGAGATTAAGAAAGTACTTGTGCTGGGGTCCGGCCCCATTGTCATCGGACAGGCTGCGGAATTTGATTATGCGGGAACTCAGGCGTGCCGATCCCTGAAGGAAGAAGGGATAGAGGTGGTTCTGCTCAATTCCAACCCTGCCACCATCATGACTGATAAAGATATTGCGGACCATGTATATATTGAACCTTTGACCATTGAAGTGGTGGAGCAGCTGATTATGAAGGAGCGGCCGGACAGCGTGCTGCCCACCCTGGGGGGACAGGCCGGGCTGAACCTGGCCATGGAACTGGATGAGAAAGGCTTTTTGAAAGAGCATAACGTGCGTCTCATCGGCACCACCGCCCAGACCATTAAAAGGGCTGAGGACCGTCTGGAATTTAAGCAGACCATGGAGAAAATCCGGGAGCCCATTGCCCCCTCCCTGGTGGTGGAGACGGTGCAGGACGGGGTGAATTTCACCAATTCCATCGGATATCCGGTGGTACTGCGCCCGGCTTACACCCTGGGCGGCAGCGGCGGCGGGATTGCCAATAATGAGCATGAGCTGCGGGAGATTCTGGAAAACGGCCTGCGCCTGTCAAGGGTGGGC
>Ga0137308_102578_pt1 | contig 11543 bp, 8 predicted proteins | sample Inofrocosms_June_FD_97181 | JGI IMG/M metagenome (GOLD analysis project Ga0137308, IMG submission 97181) | Mouse cecal microbial communities from Vienna, Austria - N-Acetylneuraminic and N-Acetylglucosamine D2O microcosms_June | ecosystem: Host-associated > Mammals > Digestive system > Large...
CCCGAAAGAATTTACGGACTGGCTGTATCAGCAGAGTAATGTAATTATTGAATTGTGTGAAATATGGTTATAGAATAATCCATTTCCCTTTTTGGCTTGAACCTTCTCTTTTTATAATTCCAGATTTTTTCATGGATTCCATATAATACTTAACTGTACTATACTTTTCTCCAATGACATCTGCAATCTTTTTCTGAGATAACGACGGTTCCTCTTGAATTACTTTCAAGATGCGTGTAACTACGGAGTTATCGTTACCTTGGTTAGCTTGGTCAGTAGCTTGGTTAGTATCTTGGTCAGTGCTACTAACCAAGCTTTTGAACATAACCATAATGTCCTCACGCTTTATCGTATATTCTGGCATAGGATTTCCGGCTTCTTTGCAGCTATCTTTGATTTTTTCGATTCCACGCCCCCATGCTTCGATAAAACCAGTTCTAAAAAATGTATTGGCAATCAAAGGATTATAAGGTCTTGAACGATGTTTTCCCATTAAATCATTGATTGTCCAATCTTCTGGGAAAATACAATCATTCGCAATATAAATCCGATCTACATACACACTGATTTGAATTGGAATTAATGCTCCGTAAAATTTGTGTGCGATAGCATTAAAAACAGCTTCCCTAATTGCTTCTTTCGGAAAAGGGTAGGTTTCTACTCTTGTTACTCCTTGATACGAAATATCCGCCTTTAAATATTTCGTAAAAATGAGATCAACCACTTTATCTGCCTGCGAAATTAGTGAACCGTGAATTTCATCCTGATAACGTAGTTCAGAATCCGATTCAAAATAGCCAATCTTGATGTATGCTCCCGGTATCCACTTTTCCGGGTTATGATGGAATAGCAAAATAGCCGCTCTTTTCAAATGACTACTTTCAAGCAAATTCAAACTGTCCAGTAGCTGTTCATTCGTGGCATCAATGTCTTTCTTGTCCATTCGTTTGCTACGTACTGCCTGCTCCCGGAAAATATCGAAACTGTCATTTCTTAAATCTTGTATAGTTACTCCCTGAATCGGCACGCTGTCCCATGTAATTCCCGTTTTCTGTAACAGAAACTGATTTAACGCCTGCCCCTTTAACTGCTGTTTAGTGCTGCCGCTCCGGTAATGATATTCACCCTTGTAGTTGACGGGGTAACTATTCGAATTCACGCAAATTTCAATGTAGTCTTTTCCATCTTTAGTCAACAAATTAACGTCTACAATAATACCAAGAACATCCCGAACTTTATTCGGAATATCTTCCAGTAATTTTTTACTGTCCTGAACACCAATCACTGTGCCGTCATCATTCGTTCCAATATAAATCTTGCCGCCCTGTGCATTGGCAAAACCACATATCCATTTAAGATACTCATCTCGCCAAGACTCTTTCCATTCTATATTTTGACTTTCTGCCACGCAATCACCCCTTAGTTTTCTTTCAATATATTCATCTGATTTTTAGCTGCATTTGAATACTTAAGCCAATCCCATATACTGATACATTTTTTGAATTGCGAGCGCGATTGATGTCCTTTTCCTACTGCTAGCAGATCAGGGTAATCCTCCAAGGCCTTATTCAAAAATTGCACTAAACTATCTGGTTCTATATCTTCCGGTGCTATTAACGGGATTTTAGATAATGTTTGACTTAATCCATGAGTGTTGTAATAATCCATTATATTTCCCATTTTAAAGTTACCATTATCTTTAATACGTTTTTTCTCTCCCCACGAAAGTATTTCTTCAAATCTCTCTTTTAGAGAAAATTTTACCTTGTTATTAATACAATCCTTGGATTGACATCTTGAAACAAATCGACATACAGGTAAAGTACTACGTCCATTATGCAAAGCGGGAACTGCTTCTCTCAAAATCATTTCATCATCATATTCTAATTCAGACTTTCCAAGCGCATAAAGATATAGTTCTTCCGCACGCAGTCCTCTATAACCAACTTTACCAAATTTGCCATATACGCCTACACCTACAACAAAATCAACATCTGTTTCCGAATCATCAATACTGGTCGCTACATATAACTTCTCTGTGGGTTTATTAGATTTGACCAATTCATATAGTTGACTTTTTATTCGACGAAGTGCTTTAACATCGTATTTTACTGTATTTTCAAGAATTGCATCATATAAATCACTATATTGTGTTAATAACACATTTTTCATCGTGATAGTTTTTCCATTATTAAAATCAAACAACTTTTCATTAATGCAATCCGATACACTTGAATTTGAATTCCATTCAATAAATATTAGTCGTTCTTTTAATTGTTCAAGTTGATCATTTTCCAGACAGTCCGAAACTGATTGGAGAATACGCCTAATATTGGGATCGCTGATACTATACCCCACAAACATTATCGGTCTTTCGAGAAATAGTGTCAAAATTTTCGAACTCAAATATGCACTTTTTTGATTGAATATATTATAATCATACGAATTGATAACTATAGATTCTGGTTTGGTACAACACCCATGGATTTTATATATTTCCGCTATCTCATATATTGTCGAAAAAAGTAATTCGCTTTGCCCAATATATGTTTGAAATGCACCATGCCCGAAACTGTTTTCTAAAAACGTGTCATAATTAGTCGTAATAATACAACTAATGTTTTTGCTTCCGATAGCCTTAAATTTAGAAATTTCTTCAGCATACATTTCTTGAATATTAGCACTAGAATCACGAATAAAATCTGCAATGCAAAATTTGAAAGGAGAAATTTTTTGTTTCAAGTCCTCCGTATGGAGTTCTCTGCTTTGTTTATAATTGCTATCAGTATACCATACTTCATTGAAATCTTCCTCTATATAATCAGCCAATGTTGGATACAACATATCCAGTTGATCTCGGCAAGCCCTTTCTGCTTTACCGTAGTAGTATTCAAATGGCTTAACACAGAATTTTCGAAGTAACCCTTCCCAATTGGGTAGATCAAGATATCTTCTCGTTAATCCAGAACCTATAAATAAAACTGGCAATGCAGAACTTCCTGCTAATAACTTTGCAATTTCTTTTTTCATTTTTCCTCCTGATTTTATGTAAAACCATTATCATTTGCACTAAACATCTTTTCCGTAATGCACCGGTTCCTCTGCCACCATAGATAGTGTTAGTTCTGTATCATAAAGATATGTAACTTTATCCGGTTCTTTTGAAACCTCTGGGCTAATCAGTCCGAAATATTTCTCAAAGAACCCTTTCAGTTTTTCAATAACTGTCTGTTTCTTCTTATCACGAGAACCTCCACCTCCGAAACGGGAAACGGGCGGCATCAGTCGGTCAACATCCGTGCCGGTGGTTTTGAGTACGCCATCACGGAAAGCGTTTTCCACAAATTTTCTTGTTTCCTCCGATTTCAATTTTTCTTCAGTGATCAAAATCTGAATATCGGTTTCTCTCTGCTCTCTGACAAAACGCTGCCAGTCAGTATTGACATTGGTACTTGTGTTGATGGTAGTAATAAAGTTTTCGATTAGTTCCTTTTTAGACCTAAGCTGCAAGCTGGACTTGATTGCTTTATCAATCGCAACAAGGATTTCCTTATCCTCACAGTTGCCATCGTGATACTTCCCAACCAGCATCAGGATATAGTCAATGTTGACTTCCACCTGTTTGACAAGCTCCATTTCAAAGACAACATCATCCATAATGCTGTCCTTGCTTCCCGGTTTCGGCTTGATTTCCTCGTACACATCATGGTATGTGCCTGTGTAGTCTTGGAAATCAATCGGGGACAGGATTTCATTTCCGGCAAAGCGATCAAAGGCAGCAAGGATATTTCTCAAACGGAGAATGTTGCCAAACAGGACAATAAAATCTTTCTTGTTTTGCTCTCCGACAATCGGCTGTCCCAAAGGATATTTCTGCAACAGTTCGGCAATTCGTTCCTCATAACCTTTCTGCTCACGACCTTTATCATCGACACAACCATAGTAATAATCCTCATAGGATTTCAAGAGGACAATGCCGTTTGCTTCCTTGTCTCCGAACAATGCAATCGCATCGTTGGTAGCTTCTTCAAGATCACGGAAGCAGACAATATTACCAAAGGACTTAACTGAATTGAGGATACGGTTCGTTCTGGAAAATGCCTGTATCAGACCGTGCATTTTCAAGTTCTTATCTACCCAAAGGGTGTTAAGTGTTGTTGCATCGAAGCCCGTCAAGAACATGTTGATTACAATCAGCAAATCGACTTCACGCTTCTTAACCTTATCGGAAAGGTCTTTGTAGTAATCTTGGAAGCCCTTGCTTGATGTATCGAAATTGGTTTTGAAAATCTTGTTGTAGTCTTTAATTGCCCTATCCAGAAAGTCACGGGAACTCTGGTCAAGGTCATCGGTGTCAAAACTTTCATCGTCCAGAATACCATCGGCACTATCCGCTTCGTTTGGAGCGAATGAGAAGATGGTGGCAATGGTCAAATCTCTGTGCTGTTCTGCAATCTGTTTTTTTAGCTCCAGATAATACTTTTTGCAGACAGGAATAGAACTGACGGCAAACATAGAGTTAAAACCGTTTATTCGCTGACCTTTCAGACTGTAATAGGAATTTCGCATGGTCTTTTGGTCGAAGTGTTCCAGAATGTACCTCACAACCTCTGTGATACGCTCCGGCGAACTCAATGCTTCCTCGGTATCAATAGCGGCAACCTGCTTGTCCTGCTTTCCGTTCTTTTGCTTGACTGTGTTGATATAGTCGATACGGAACGGCAGAACATTTCCATCGTTGATTGCATCCACAATGGTGTAGGTGTGGAGCTTCGCACCAAAAGCCTGTTCGGTGGTTCTCAAATTCGGATTGCCACCAGTTCCAGCATTAACAGCGAAAATCGGTGTGCCTGTAAATCCGAAGATATGATAATTCTTGAAATACTTGTCCACCTTGATTGTCTTTTCGCCCTTTTTGATTTGCCCTCCCACAATTCGGGTGTGCATATCTCCAAACTGGCTACGATGGCACTCATCAAAGACGAGGACAATGTGCTTGTTTCGGATAGGGTGGCTCGGATTTTTCGTAATGAACACATCCAATTTCTGAATGGTCGTTACGATAATTCGGGAGGTGCTGTCCTCAAGCTGTCTTTGCAAAACAGCGGTACTCTTGTTTCCGTTGGCAGCACCTTTTTCAAAGCGGTCATATTCCTTAATGGTCTGATAGTCCAAGTCCTTACGGTCAACCACAAACAGAACCTTTTCGATATACGGCAGTCCTGTCGCAAGCTGGGCTGTCTTAAAGGAAGTCAATGTCTTACCGCTTCCTGTGGTGTGCCAGATATATCCTCCGGCTTCGATTGTTCCTGTTTTCTTGTAGTTGGTGGACACTTCAATCCTGTTCAAAATACGCTCGGTCGCCACAATCTGATAAGGTCGCATAACGAGCAACAATTCCTCAGAAGTGAACACGCAGTATTTTGTCAAGATGTTCAGAATGGTGTGCTTTGCAAAGAATGTCTTTGTGAAGTCCACAAGGTCGGGAATGACCTTGTTGTTGCCGTCTGCCCAATAGGAAGTGAACTCGAAGCTGTTGGAAGTTTTCTTGCTGTGCTTCTTGGCGGAGTTTTCACTTTCCTTGATGTGGCTCGCTCTGGTGGTGTTGGAATAATACTTTGTGAATGTGCCGTTGGAGATAACGAAAATCTGCACATACTCATAAAGCCCACAACCAGCCCAGAAACTATCACGCTGATAGCGGTTGATTTGGTTGAACGCTTCTTTGATGGCTACGCCACGGCGTTTCAGTTCCACATGAACCAAAGGCAGACCGTTCACAAGGATAGTCACATCATATCGGGTATCGTGCTTTCCGGCACTTTCCTCGTACTGATTGATAACTTGCAGTCGGTTGTTGTGGGCATTCTTTTTGTTAATCAGAGTGATGTTCATAGTCGTGCCGTTCTCACGGGTCAGATTTTGAACATAGTCTTCTTGAATTTTTCGGGTCTTTTCCACGATGCCCTCATTGGCGTTGACAATTTTGCTTTTGAAAAAGCTGTCCCATTCCTTATCCGTAAACTGATAGTTATTGAGTAATTCTAACTGTCTGCGGAGATTGGCAATGAGGGCATCGGCGTCTCTAATGGTCACATACTCATAGCCCTGTTCGCCAAGCATTTTGATAAATGCCTCTTCCAGAGCCGCTTCGCTCTGGTAAGCATCAGAGCGTTTGGTCTGTGGCTCGTACTCGGTCACAACGGTGCTTTCATTGGTCGAAAGCACGATGTTATATGTACTCACGATTTCACGCTCCTTCATTAAGAATCTAAAATTTCTTCTATCATCGGCTCAACCCCGACATTTTTAATATCGTCAATCATATGTTGTGCGGAGAAGCGATTAACATCTCTGGCTACAAAACGCAAAATATTTGCTGCGGTTTCACTCACCACATAGGAAAATCCACCACGCAGAATTTGGTACGCAAAAGATGCAAATGGGTCATAGGCAGCAAAAGACCTCCCACAAACTTCATGATATGACTTATCCACACTCTGAATGACGTATTGAGCGTGATCTTCACTAGTTTTCATAAATGCCAGTAGCACATCAACAAATCCCTTTTTCTCATGGAGAACTGCTGTAGATATTTTCTCTGCACTCAAATCGTATATGTAGCTTTCAATTTCGTCATCAAAAACTTTTCTTGTGATTTTTTCGTCTATACGTGTTTGGTTTTCGGCTTGTTGCTTATAGGATACCGCTTTCTCAAAAAAGATGGATAGCTGCCCTGCATCAGCATAACGATATGCTGCATCTGAATTTGTGGCTTTTTCTGCAATATTTCTGTAGATATGGTGTGAATTTCTTGGATCGCCCGTCATAATGAAATTTATAACACGACCAAGGGAATACACATCACTACGTTTATCTCCATCTTTAAGCATCATAAACTGTTCCGGTGCACAGTAATAGAATTGTCCTACTGCGTTGGTGTGCATTGTTTGGTGGGAGGTAAATACATTTAGGTCTTTTCCCAATCCAAAGTCAGCAATCTTTATCATTCCAGAAATAATAAAGATATTATTCGCACTTATATCTCTATGAATAATGTTACGCTTGTGTACTTCCGTCATAATATGAAAGATTTGGCGAATACAATTCAACTTTATATCATCGGATAAATCGAATGATTTGACATACTTATCAAGCGTTGTCTCCGCATATTCCATTGTATAGGAACTATTACCTTCATCGAACGTATAAACTTGAATAATTCCAAACGTATCTTGCAGGGATTTTGTGATGTTGTATTCTCTTTTGAAGCGACTTCTGATACCTGTATCCGTCAAATAGTCGTCCTTTAACTTCTTCACTACGAATCCTGTGGACTTTTGCCGATATACATTCGCAAAACCGCCATTCCCGATTGGCTCTAAATCGTCGTTTTCCCTGACAAGATGATAGCGTCCATTGCTTCGAGTTATCTTACACAAATCTCTATGGATAATACGATTGAATTCGGCGTATATAGTCTCAATTTTTTCGGCGGCCTCGACTTCTGATAACGATTGTTCTTGCATTAAGTAACTTTTGCCAAGAACAATATTGAAGAACTTGTCAATTTGATGGCTGTTGATTAAATCTACAAGTTTATCGTGGACATACGCCCACCTTGACGGAAAGCCAGAACGATAGATATCTTTCGTTCCGAAGTTAGAGTTAAAGAACTCTACCAGTTTATATCCTTGCTTATATGTGTAAAAGTCCGCAATATCACCACAGAAGATGTTTGAAATTTCTTTTAATGAATCTGAACTGAGCATGGTACTCCTTTCTATTTAGCTGGCTCAAAAGTCAGTAGCTTATCACGATAGTATTCGTATTGCTTAGTCCTCGCTTCAATCTCTGCTGGTAAGCCGGAAGAAATGTCATTGCAGAGGGCATCGAAGCGGTCAAGTATGCCTACAATATGCTCCTGTTCCTTGATAGCAGGAAGCAGAATAGGTATTGTGTTAAGGTTCTTCTGGTTCAGCTTCGGTTGTGCTCCACCAGAAATAAATTGTGAAAGGTCGATAGAGTTCAAGTAGAACTCGACATATCTTCTCGTTGCATAACAATCAAACTTCAAAACATGAGCATGGTTATTCACCCAATTCTTGCCCGATATAGAGAACGCAATGGGTGTGCTTCGTGCCACCAGATTGTTGCCATCCTCGGAAACAAGCAGATATTCTCCATCAAAGATATAACCACTCACATAATCAACAATGCCGGATGCACCATAGTAAGGGTACTCGCCAGCTTCACGGTTGCTGCTTGTGATAGGCTTTCTCTTACTGTCATGGTTTTTAGAAATCATGTTCAGCGTAACAGAAACAAAACCAAAAACATATTGACAAAGGACAATCAAGCCATTAAGCTCGTCTGTCTGTCAAGATTGTATTGCCAGTTGCAGCATAAGTCAAGAGAGCATCACGGTAGAACTCGTATTGTTTCTGTCTTGCTTCAACCTCAGCAGGGAGACCGATTTTGAGGTCAGAGCAGATAGCATCGAAGTTATCCAGAACATACGCAAGGCGTTTCTGAACATCAAGTGGCGGAACAGGAATTTCAAGAGACAGTACCAGAGACGAGTTCAGGTCGCCCCTTGCTCCTTGTTTTCTGCTAATAAGTTCATCGTATTTGTTATAAATACAGTAGTAGATGTATCTGTACAGTGCTTTCGTTTCATCAATTTCTAAGTTCAAGCAATGCTGATTGGTAGTTGCTTTTATTTTGTTAATTGCGCATCTTCCTGCGGTTGCACCAGAAATTGCGACAATGACACAATTCTCTGGTATCCACTTTACGGCTGTCTCTGCGACTGCCTTTTCTGTGATAAAGCTATCAACTTCAGTTATTTCGTTAAAGCGAACATCCTGTGTTCTTATCCACGGAATAGTGCCATTATTATAGTAGTCTATATTTCCTTTTGTTGGAGTAGAGCCGGAACAGCTCTTTTTGACAACAGTGCGAAGCTGAACAATAGGGATACCAGTGTTATCAAAGGTCAGTAACTTATTTCTGTAATAGTTGTATTGCTTTTGTCGCGCTGTAAGCTCTGCTGTAAGCTCTGCTGTAAGCTTTGTGAAATTGTCCAGAATACGGACAATTTCACTCTGCACCTCAAGAGGTGGAATCGGCACTACGATTTTCTTGATAGCTGGAACGCTTGAATGTACAACCTTGCTTTTTACCTTTCCTTTACTTTTCTGCATCTGTGCATCCGTTGTGGATAGGACATACGCCATGTATTTAGGATTCTGATTGTGTTTCAGCACGACAATATCGCCACCCGCCAGACATTTTTCGTGTCCGACATAGGCGCATGATTTTGCAATGTCTTCAATGCTTTCACCAGTAATAGCAAAAAGAATGTCACCGTATTCAAAATATTTTGGCGAAGGTACGTTTTCAAGAACTGTATGAGAAATACACTTATCAAACCATACGCCGTAGGTGGTGTATATTTCGCCGTAGCGGACACAAGGAATACCTTCTTCTGTTACCTCATCACGCTTTATGCCTGCACCTCTGAATACATCAACAGCTATTTCACCAAGTTTTTTATATTCAACTCCGTTTGGGCAAAGCTCTTGTATCAATTCTGCCAGTCTACTCATACGCCCACCTCAATTTCTGCGATAATCTTCGCAATCTCATCACGGAGAACCTGTTCACGGGCAACGATTTCCTCAATCTCAGCATTGAGCTTCACAATATCAATTACCTCTCTGGTATCCTCCGCTTCAACATAGGTGGACACGGAAAGGTTGTAGTCGTTGCTTTCGATTTCCTCATAGCTTGCCAAATGGGAGAAGTGTGCTTCCTCTGCTTGGGCGGCAAAGGTCTCCACGATTCTGTCCATGTTCGCCTGTGTCAGCTTATTGTTGTTCGTAACCTTGATGCACTCGTTGGATGCATCAATGAACAGGGTCTTGTTGTCGGCTTTGCCTTTCTTTAGAACCATGATGCAGGTCGCAATGGAAGTTCCGAAGAACAGGTTGCTCGGCAACTGAATGATGCAGTCAATGAAGTTGTTGTCAATCAAATACTGACGAATTTTCTTTTCAGCTCCACCACGGTACATGATACCGGGGAAGCAAACAATAGCCGCTGTTCCGTTGGTAGCAAGCCACGCCAGAGAGTGCATGATAAAAGCAAGGTCAGCCTTGGACTTCGGCGCAAGCACTCCGGCAGGGGAAAAACGGGGGTCATTTATCAGAACAGGGTTGTCATCGCCCTCCCACTTGATAGAGTAAGGAGGATTTGAAACAATAACCTCAAATGGTTCATCATCCCAATGCTGCGGAGACAGCAGGGTGTCCTCGTGGGCAATATCAAACTTGTCAAAGTCAATGTCATGCAGGAACATATTGATACGGCAAAGGTTGTATGTAGTCAGATTGATTTCCTGCCCATAGAAACCTTGACGCACATTCTCTTTACCGAGGATTTTTGCCGCTTTCAGAAGCAGAGAACCAGAACCGCAAGCAGGGTCATAAACCTTGTTGACCTCTGTTTTCCCAGCAACAGCCATGCGGGTCAGAAGCTCGGAAACCTCTTGGGGAGTGAAGAACTCACCGCCGCTTTTTCCGGCGTTGGATGCGTACATACTCATAAGGTATTCGTAAGCATCACCGAAAGCGTCAATAGAATTGTCCTTGTAGTTGCCCAAGCCCATGTTTGCCACGCCATTGATCAGCTTCACGAGGTTCGCATTACGTTTGGCAACGGTAGACCCCAGCTTGTTGCTGTTGATATCAATATCATCAAACAATCCCGCAAAATTATCTTCGCTTTCGCTGCCCTTTGCTGATTCCTCAATGTGGTTAAAGGCAGCTTCCAAGGTCATGTTCAAATTTTCGTCATTTGCGGCTTTTTTTCTGACATTGCAGAAAAGCTCGCTGGGCAGAATGAAGAATCCCTTAGTTTTAACCAAGTCCTCACGCGCCTGTTCAGCATCTTCATCGGACAACTGTGCATAATCAAAGTCCACTTCTCCGGCTTCAATCTCGCCCTCGTTGATGTAATTTGTTAGGTTTTCAGATATATAGCGATAGAACATCATACCCAGCACGTAGGACTTGAAATCCCATCCGTCCACGCTTCCACGCAGTTCATCAGCAATCGCCCATATCGCCCGATGGAGTTCATCACGCTCTTGTTCTTTTCTAATATCAGCCATTTTCTTTCTCCTTTTCATCGGGAATAAAGTCCAGAATATCATCTACCTTGCAACCAAGAGCAAGACATATCTTTTCGATACTATCCAAAGATACATACTGGTCACGCCTTAGTCGGGTTAGAATATTAGCACTAAATCCAGCTTTCTCCGTCAATTCGGCGGTCGGGATGCCCCGGTCTATAAGCAAGTGAAATAGTTTTTTATATGTTACAGCCATATAGTCCTCCTTGCCATGATAATCACTCATGATATTATATCACGAAAATGTGAAAATTTCAATTCATCGTTATAGATATTTGTATAGGAATAGTGTAAGAAAAAAGCCTGATGCAGTAGTTATTACTTACATCAAGCCTTTATCTCTTTT
>Ga0137308_102579_pt1 | contig 11541 bp, 14 predicted proteins | sample Inofrocosms_June_FD_97181 | JGI IMG/M metagenome (GOLD analysis project Ga0137308, IMG submission 97181) | Mouse cecal microbial communities from Vienna, Austria - N-Acetylneuraminic and N-Acetylglucosamine D2O microcosms_June | ecosystem: Host-associated > Mammals > Digestive system > Large...
ACTTTTTTATCATAAAGCCCCTGCCCCTAAAAAGCCGGACTTCACTTTCTCTCTTACATGTTCTTCATCAAGTTTATTATAATAGGCATCGAGTAAATTAGGGATTACCTGAATACCCCATTCTTCCGGTATTGTTACCGGATTAATTCCAAGGCATGCCAAATCCCTTAACGAACCTCTGAATTCTTCCAGTTCTCTGTCCTGCATACACGCTTTTGCCCTGGCAATCCCTCCTTCGTCCCTGATCAATTGTAATGCATTGGTCAGTCTGGTGACCTTCTCCCAATTCGGGACATCTGCTTCAATTTTCCGCCTCGCAAGATCAAATGTGTAATAAAAACCAGGCTTTACGGTTTTATTAAAATACTTCTTTATTACTTCCATACACTTAGCATCAGACATCATACTCAGCATATACATTTTCTTTATCATATCATCAGAAACACTCCCTTTGAGCATTTCAACTGTTTGCTTGAATTTCATATCAGCTCCATCCAGTTTGTTATCGATATCACTGATCGCCTGACATCTTAGTTTCTGTATCATATCTGATTTATACTTTGCAAATTCTTTTTTAATTTTGGATAGCGTTTCACACACTTTGGGATATTTATACTGCACCTCAAAGCGAATGATATCATAAGATTTTTTTAGGTCGATACATTCATCAAATTCCTTGGCAAGTTCAAAATATTTCCAATAGCAGTTAATGACAACTGTCCCGCTTTTTAAATAAAACTGGAATTTTTCCTTATATTCCTCCGAAAAATTCTTTGGAATATCACCATATTTTATTAGCTCCATTATCTTTTCGGGTAACTCCTCTCTTAATCCCGCGGGATAAATTTCCATTTCAGAGACATCAACATTGATACAGTAATCCAATCTGTTCAAAGAATAACAACCAAACCTTTTCAGCATTGGGGAAATTTTTTGTGCTTCTGCATTAAAGGCTCTCTCGACCTTCTCTAAATAGCTTGCGTGCGCCGCAATGATATAGCTTTTCTCCCCTGTAAGAATCTTGGGATTGATTACTGCCTTGACACTGCAGGGCATAAATTTATCATTAATCATAAATCCCCTGTTACTAAACCTCATCCTCCAACTGATCCCTTTAAATTCACCAGAATACTTGATCTCATAATGCCTGCCGAAAGGATCCTTTTTGTACTTTGGACACTCTATAATGCATATTTCATCTGTCTTATCTCTGTATCTTTTGAAATCTTTAAACAGCAGATCTGCCTCTTCCTGCGTCAAACTCATTGATATTGCAAACGTATGATAGCCCATCGAAGAAAACATGATAACACCTCTTTTCATTTTATTAATCCGCTATGCAGATTTAACAAAATGTTATCCTATATAAGATATTATAAATGAAATATAGAACATATATATTATTATTTTTGAAATACATTTTAGACAAATATCTTCTCAAATAACATTTTAATAAATATTTCTATAAAAAAATATGATAACCATACACTTTCTCGTACAATAATTAATCATTTCCCCCTACTTGTCTAAGATACAAATAAAGAGAATACTGAACAAGTTACCTGTCTTTAAATCAGATAAAGGACAGCCCTTATTTATAATAAAGACTGTCCCTTAGATAACACGGTCTACCGCTCTTTCATATTTACAAGAACTCTTCCCTAAACTATGCATTATTTCATAATCTTAACTTCCCAAATATATTACCAAACCCCATCTTTCCATACAATTCATAATAATTGCCTTATGCTCCATACTTTCCTCTCAAATCAGAAACCACCTTATCCGCTTCACGATATTTTCCTTCTTCACAATGTTCTCTGGAACGCTTTAGCTTTGCCAACAGATTCTCTTCTGTTAATGCCTCATACGGGTTATATTCTGCTCTGCTATTATTCTTGATTTCAGAAGGGAAACCACCATTTGCGGCTGTCTGTGCCAAAAACATAATAGACTCCTTATATTCTCCACATAACAAATATGATAGGAACAAAAGATACATGTTATTCCATATCCAACTTTGATATCTTCCATTGCATCCAGCAGATGAAGTGCCGCATCAGGAGCTTTGAGTTCATACGCAATATAATGTATGATCTCCTGCATCTGTTCTTCTGCCTGAGAAGTCGTCTTGACTGTATATATTTTTTCCATCACTGCAGCTCCCGTCTTAAATCTGCAATCACATCAACAGTAGGGCGTGACTGATCCGCTTTCGCCTGCGACAGTCCTTTCTCCATAACCTCATTAAATTCTTTTCTCGTCATAGAATCAAGTGAAGCTGGCTCTTTAGGCAATGCAACTGAAAAAGGAATACTCTTTGTATCCATAATGATACCTCATTTTTTCTATTATTATATTTTATTGTATAACTGTTAACAATACGCAGTCAAAAAACAACTACTTCAATGCAAGTATCGGGGAATCTACCCTTCTATGATTCAATTCACATATTCTGCTATTCCGCTCAGTCTTTCAATATCATCATTACCCCAATATTGGTTATTCCAGTGATAATACTTGTCTTTTCGCTTCTTGAATATCCGAAAGGGTTCTTTCGTATTATCATATATATGCAGGACATCACAAACCTCAACTAATCTTGGTATCAAAGCGAGTGCCTTATCATATCTTGATCTGATTTTTTCTTCCGGGACACCATGCCCTCCCAACGCTTCCCTTGCCTGTACTCTTGCAACGTTTATATCTACATTGGCAGTCAAAACATAGATTCCCCTGACAAAATATCCCTGTTCTTTCGCTCTTTTCAATAGAATCAGATTCCTATCGGTAGACAGCACCGTTTCAAAAGTAAAATCCTTTTTATTTTCTATCATGTATTCCCGCAATTCTTCTGCCTTTACTGCCGCTTCCAGTTCCGTACACAGGGTAGTTCTTTTTATATCGTCTGCGTTGATATACTCGCCTCTGACCTTTGCCATCTGCGTGATCGTTGATTTACCGCTTCCGTTTGGCCCGGCGAATACAATGACTTCCGGAAGTCTTACCGCATTATTCTCCGACATACTCACGCCTCCCGTCCGGATATTCAAGATACGCTCTTTTTGTCTCATCATCATATCCAGCAATGGGCAGTCCTTTTATCTTTCTCACTTCATTGTCTATTCTGATTGACTCTTTGAATCTTATTGTCAATTCTTCGTCAGAAATTCCACAAGTGGAATCCAATTCGTTTATGATCGTCATTAGCCTTCTCCTCTCCAAAATATATCAGTACATAAAACAAGCAATTACTTTGCATATGACATTCACAGTCAAACTTGTTACTTTTTACATTGTACCCTATCCCTAATTTTTGTTCAATCCTTCTTATTTTTATAATATATGCTGTATTTTAAGTTTGTACTATATCTATATATTTAGCCGTGGTATGGGGTGGTATTGGTGGTATCCTCGCTACGCATACCACCCCTTGCCATTGTCCGTGCCAATATCTTACGCCACAGATAATGAATCAACAACAGCGGCGCAACACGTCATTACAGCGGAAGGCGCATAATCTCTTCCATCTCCATCCGCGCCCTAATTCCGTCCCCCATTCCAAAGCGGTATGCCACTGCGCCATATACTGCGCCGAAATGGTTGTTTGCCGTTATTGCCTGATCGATTGCGTTCCTCTGCTCCTTTGTAAGTTCCAATTCATCCAGTCTGTCAAACGCAGCCTGTTGCTGCACCAGCGCATCCTGGTAGTCTTTATCTTGCACCATGATCTCATCCAGCGTATCCCCGGTTCTATGCGCCGCGATTATCTCCAACAATCCGTTTTTCTCCATATCTATAATCCGCCTTTCCTCTGTATGTTTCGCCATGTGTACTCCATCTTGCCGCCCAGATTATGTACATTCTCTTACTTTGATTAAAAATCGGCACAAAAAGAGCAGATCATCCTATTATCGACAGGACTTCCTGCTCTTCATGCCCCGTTTATATTACTTACCTCAAAACCACCATTCCTACAATCAGATTCCTCTGCACCAATCATGCAACGATCTGCAGTGCCTCCTCATCCCTGTTGTACATATATACATGATAGGACAGCCGCTCTTCGACATCTACCTGTGTATCATTTACTTCCCGCACCATTTTAGCCAGCCATTCATACTCTGTTTCATCTTTTGGCGGCAGTACGATAGTCTCATGCAGAGAACTGGGCAATACAATAAATCTATCCCCCACCTTATCCGCAATCATCCTCAGTGTCCTCTTATCAAGGATTTCCGCTGCCCCGAAACGTTTACTACGGTTTGTCAGTATATACATACTTGTATTCCTCGGAACATTATCGGATGCCGCCGGAAATATGAAATCTGGCACGATACGCTTTACGATGGTTTCAATAGTAGCAAAGTCAGCTTCCCCATCAGCGCGCATATTCATCATAGCTGTCTGGTAAAGGTTTTCTTCTTCCTGCCCCCACATTTCCATATGCCCATTATAGATAAGAATCGTCCCAATGTCCTCCCGCACACTATCCTTGGCAACGGCATAATACACCACCGCCAGATCCATAAAGTCCCTGTGCGGTATCTTTTCAAGCAGTTCCGTATTCTGTTCCGTATTAATGAGTTTCGGATAAACATTTTCCCGGACAGTTTCCCATCTTTTGAATCCCGATATGTCAAAATCCAGCGCATCATCATCCTCATGTTTCAGGATAAGCCTGCAGACCTCATCCACGACCTCATCAAATTTCATTCCGTCAGCTTTATATTCCCGGTAAAACTCATCCAGATACACGCACGGTCCGATATCTTCTTCGTTTTTCATAACGGCGATCCCGGCACGCTTCACATTATTATTCTTGATCACATTGTGCTCTTTGATCTGAAATGCACCACCCACCTTAGCGCGGATTTCTTTCACTACATTTTCTGTAAATTCCTCAAAACTCATCATATGTTCTTTGTCCTCCGTTTTGTTGATTCTTTTGCCCGGTCTTCTCTGCTTATGCTGCCTCCGTAGATTTCGTCCGTTTCAGCGCGGACATCACCCTGCCATAGAGTTCTGCGCTCATTACCCACGGCTCCTTGATCTGGTATCTGCTCTGCACGGTCTCCATGGTCACACCCGTCCTGTCAAGCTCCGCCTGTAAGGAATCCATCTGTTCCTTCGATATGGAAGCGGAATCTTTCTGCGCTTTCCCCGCCGTATTCTTCTGCGCCAGCTTTTGCGCTGTCTCCGCTTTATTGCTGCCTTCCCCGGTGGTTTTGCCTTTGCGGACTTCTGCGGTGCCTGCGCCTTTTTCCTTCAGTTCGTATACCGCCTGTCCCCTGTCATTTACGATCACAAGGGCGCATATCTCCCGGTCGTCATTGTACCCGATCGAAGATACCGAAAAACGGTCATTGCAGGAAAACCGCTTCACTTTATTCTGGTCTTCTTTATATGTGATCTCAGCTTTTCCTGCCGGTATCCAGATAAAAGGCGCCGAATAGAGTTCCCTTCCGATCCCCCAGTTGAAGCACGCCCGCTTGAAGCTGTCGGAAGCCTGCCCTTTCTCTTTCTCGGAATAACTCATGGTCCCCACATCCTGTTTCGCCACCCATTCCCCGGTTTCCTTATCAAGGATCTCCACTGTGCAGTAAAGGTTCCCCTCTATGCTCTGGTGGCTCCGTTTCCACCCAAAAGGTCCGAAGGTCTCATCAAGGATACGCTGGTCTACCCTCGCATCCTTATAGAGTAACAGGCTTAAGCCGTTTTCCTTGATAACAGCCACCCTGCACTCGATCTCATCTGCTTTAAGCAGCCTGATCAGATTCTGTTCCATCTTTTCTCTCCTCTTTTTGCCCCTATGCCGCCTTCACTTCAAACCTTCTGGAATGGGATACCTTACCGTAATCGGCATATAGTTCCGGTCTCTCCTCTTTAATGCGCTTCGTATCAAGCTTTGTGGAGTCGATATTTTTCCATGAGACGCGGAATGCTTCACTACTCGCCAGTTCATTGTCCTGCATGAAGAGTTTGACTTCCTGTTCGATCTGTTTCTGCTCCGCCTGCAGTTCGGAGATAAAACCAAGGATCTCTTCACGCCTCCGCAGCTTTTCATCAAATCCGACAAGTTTGATGGCACTGGCTTTCCTTGCCGTATGGAAATACTGTTCCAGCACCTCATCACAGGCTTTGCTCCCGTCCGGCGGCGGCATGATACCTTTCACCACATGATCATTCCAGAAATCATCTTCTACTGATATGAGCCGCTCAATCAAGTCATCATCCCACTCCAGTCTGCGGTAGGTAAATTCCCTTCCCAGAATGACCGCCGCGATATACCATACCCGTTTCCCAGTCACCGCCATGTAATGGTAACACTGCATCACATAATGGAGCGGGATATTCCCGTCCGCCCATTTGTCCGCATTGTAGGCGCTGGCTGTCTTACATTCCAGTCCCGCATCTTCGCCCACTACCAGACGGTCCACATCTGCGATCATGAAAGGATGTTCCTGACTGCGGTACATGAAATTGGATTTCCGCACCTTTAACCCGGTAGCCTCTGTAAACCGCTGCGCCACATAGTCTTCAAGGTCATGCCCGATACGGATTGCCTCGCTGTCCTGTTCCTCCACCGCTTCACTTGTCTTATCCTGAAATACTTTCATTGCACTGCTGTAGGGGTTCACGCCGCAGATTGCTCCTGCATCCGAACCGCCGATACCTGATTTTCTCAAGCGGAGCCATTCTACGTTGCTGACTCCTGATAATGACATTTTTTCAACCATACTGTTCCTCCTCTGTTTTTCTCTTCAAAGATATTCTGTAAAGATCATCTTCAACAGCAACATTTCCAGAAATGCCGTACATTTTACACTGCCGCTGTTTCTTCTAAAATGAAATTCCCCGCAACAAAACTGTGATTAAGCTCCGCTTAATCTGGCATTTCACCCCCGCGGCAGTCGCCAAGATCATGCAGGCATGACTTTGGCTCGTTGCCCGCGGAAATAAAGAACAAGGACAGCCGGAACATAACGCCCAGCCGTCCTCATATATTCTTCATTTTTCCCGTGATATACTGTTTTCCTTTAGACCAAAAGGATAACTATTTCTTCATTTCTTCCTGTTTACGCCGCCTTCACAAGCTGGTATGCCTTGTCGATCAGCGGGTTGCCGTCCATCGTGCGGGCAAACAGGTTCTCGTTATAGTTTGCCGTCCTGCGCAGCGGTTCGCTGTGCGTTGCGAAATCCGACACCGCATTGACGAAACGGTACGCATTGTTCCCTACCTTCTGCAGATCGGGGGCATCATAATATCGCCGCTCCATATCCCGGCGCAATTTTACAGTATTCTTGTTCTGGATAGATGTCGCATCTTTTTCCATCGGCAGGAGCAGTTCGATATACTCCTTTACCTGCGCATCCGTTATCTTCTGCCTGCGGAGTTGCTCAAATTCGATGCCAAGGCTGTCCATATATTTCTCTGCCATAAAGAGCGTATCCTTCGCCTCCTGTATCTTGTCGTGGATGTTGCCCGTATGGATCATAGAAAAACTCCGCTTTGCGGTTTCCAGTGCAAGGTTGAGGGTATTGTTACACACAACTCTTACTGGGGTAACTGCGACTTTTACAGAGCCGGAACCGTCATGGGTGTTGGAGAACACCAGATAAGGGCTGATTCGCTCCCCGGCGATGATATATTCCCGCGGAAGTCTTGCAAGGAGCCAGACCTTCTTCCCCTCCTGCAGCGACCCGGCGGTCTCATAGCGGACGCCTTTTCCCAGCAGTTCATCGGTGAAACTGAACGCATCCACGTTCTGTACCACCTTGTAGCGGTCAGATACCACGCCCAGCACCTTCCTGTCGGAACTGCGCACGTTAGCCTTATACCCTTTCACCATCTCGTTATAGCCCGTATATACAGGCTCCTGCACCACCATCCAGTCCAGCCCCGCAAGCCGGAGCGCCGCTGCGGATGTGGGCGCTTCCGCGACCATCGTACCCAGCCCGTGCCACGGTTTCTCCCTTACATAAAACATTGTTTCGACATTTGCTGCCATAAGTTCATCTCCTTTTCATTTGATCGTTGCATCCTTTCCCGTTTTTACGGAAAAAAGATCGGGAGCCTTCCATGCGGAAAACTCCCTTCCTTAAAGTTCACCTTCATCGCTACAGTCCAGCACACTGCTCGTCTGGATCGCTTTTGTCACCATGACCAGCGCCGTCAGGACGACCATCACGATCTCAAGTACCCTTTCCTTTGACAATACGATTCACCCCGCTTTCCTTTTATTCTATATCAAGAATATATCGTTGAAGCGGTGCATCATACGGTACGGACATGATATAGGTAGCGCATATTTCCCTGTTGTTAAAATCCCCTGTATTTTCCGGCAAAATGTACATTTCATTCAGAGATTTTCTTCCTTATACGGAACAGCAGTTTCTGTATGGCAATTCCCGGCATCACTTTATCTTCCCTTAGTCTTCCAGTATCTATCAAGGATTTCAAACAGCGTGGAAAGATATCCCTTATCACAATAGATACCCCTTGCACACAACAAAAGTGTATCTATGGAACCATTTGTCCAATCTTTTTCGGTAGGTTGGTAGCGCTCAAGATCGAGCGGCATAGTGCTGTCCGAGAAAGCAAAAGTCCCATCCTCACGGAGAAATGCCACACCGATAAAAAGGTCGTGGAAATCTATACAGGTGTCTCCTTCTTCCACACGTTCCAGATGTTGTGCCAGACGTTTCTCCCATTCCTCCCGTTCTTCTTCCACGATGCCGAAATACTCCCGTCCGTCAGTTCCTTTGTATTTAACGATATCGCCCCTTTGGAACGGGTTCGGGATCTCAATGATGGCGTTGTCAAAACGTCTGTTATCAAATCCTGCCATTTCATTGCTCCAGAAACAGACCGCTTCCCCATCCTTGTCAAACCGTATCTCGGCATCTGCAAGTTGGCTGCAGGAGCCATCTTCCGCTCCCGCCGTATCATCCACCCGATACTTTTCAACCTCAAACGGAGCTTTTTCTTTCTTCCCACATGCAAGCGCAGTTTCCCAGTCAAAGAAACATCCGCTGTCAAGATACTCTCCGTCCCAATGACCGCCCTCCTGCCTTACTTTCAGCACATAAATACAACTCCTGTCACCATTTTCCCTAAATGCCTGAAACCCCTTTTCTATCTCTCCCAGATATCCGGTGATCTGCTCCCGGAGAACATGGTCGGCTGTACGCTCACCCAGCGCCTTCAAATGTGCATATTCGTCCTTTAAAAGCAGCCCCCTGTGGCACAGGAGGGCTGCTTTCTGGAAATCCGTAAATTCCCATCCTGTTTCCGCCATATATTCCCGCACGGTTTCCGATGGGATCAGTATCTTCAGTTCTTTTTCGTCCACTTTTATAACCTCCCGCTATTTTTCAGCACACTTTTCATTTCGCTCACCATACTTCCAGCGAAGAATATTGAAATCATACAGCTCCACACCGTTTTTAACAGCATGGCTCATGATCTGCAGCAGTTCCCAGTATTCCCGATCCACCCATACATCGACCTTCCACAGAGCAAACGGGACAGTATGGGCATAATCGAGACTCCCGTCCTCGTTGACCAGATCTGTCCTGATGATATTCTCAAACCCTTCAAAAACCGTGCACCCAAAAGCTTTCTGTCTGTCATAATGCTCCATAAAGCAGTCATGATCTGTACTGACAACCTGTGGGCGTTCCCACCCCGGTCCCATCACGATATCCCCAAGCCCAAACGGACTTTTTATGTACAGGAACATATTTTCAAACCGGTCATAATCCTCCTCGTCAAATGGCTCCATATATTCATAGGAACTGCCATACGAGATATCCCCTTCCAGCGTGAACCTGTACCACGACAGGATCCCGTTGGTATTTTCCGGTCCATCCCCTTCCGTTTCTTCTGAAAGCCCTTCCGGGTTCTTATCAAACAGCCATCTTTTTATGACTTCAAATCCGTTATCACAGTGACGGATACCATAGGAAACAGCCCTTTCTGCGGATAGGAAATACTCGATCTCATCATATTCTTTCCTGCCATCGGGACAGACGATATAAATACACCCTTCCTGTCCCGTCATAAAACATTCATAAGCTTTTTCTTCATATGCGATCCTTTCCCGGATCTCTGTATTCAGTTTTTCATCATCGGATATCTTAAGGATCTCACGAAGCGAATCTAGCCGGTCTTTCAGAAGGTTCTGATAAAACCAGCAAAAATGCGCCTACTGGCGAAAAGTAAACGTGATGCCCTGTTCTTTATAATAATCCGCCACATAATCCGAAATTGGCAGTTTAACCATAAAATTTCCCACTCCTTCCCTGTCTGAGTATCCCATTTCTCAGTCCGGCAGATGTTCCAGCAGTTCCTCAGCCGTACCATTTACCAGTTCCTCCAATGTCCACGGGCAATGCCCCGGTATCGTCTGCGGCCTGTCCTTACGGCTCGGATAGCGGTCACTGACCTTATGATACCGTTTTACTCCCGCCTCATAGATCTCCTGCAGTGCGCCGGACAGATACTCTGTCAGGACGGTGTCCCTTTCTTTTTTATTCCACTCGGTAATAGCAGCCGCTTCCGACTGACTGGTCTTGACCGTATTGCCCCAGTTATCATGCGGTCTGTCTTCTGTATAAAACTTCATCTTCAAGAGCAGAAGGTGTTCTGTCATAATGGTAAGCGCATGGAAAGCACGGTTCCGCCGCAGTCTTTCTTCTATATACACTTCTTCCTTCACAGCTTTCTGAAACGGTATCCCTTTCTGCACTGCCACAAGCGCACGGTTCCATCTGCTGATCTCATATGGAAAATATCCAAGCCTGTCAAGGCATACTTCAAGTTCTCTTTCCCTGTTCATGTCCTTTTCTCCCTTTCCGGCAGTTTTGATAACAGCTCATAAATATCATTTTCCATAAGCTCCTCCAATGTCCACAGGCATTCTTCCGGGAGCAGGCTGAGCATATCCCGGAGGTCAAGCTGCTCTTTTGCCGCCCGTTTATAACATCGGACCCCGTATTCGTAAATGTCTTGAAATTCCCCGGTCAGGCGTTTTATCAGAAGGAAATCCTCAACATGCCATCCCCATCCCGTATACATCCGGACTTTTTCCCGCCACTTCTCAAACTCCTTTTCCAAGTCTTCCCTAACCGGATAATAGGTGCAGTATTTTATCTCCATCAGCCTGTCCATCATATGTGCAAGGGCGCCGTATGCTTTACGCCATATGTCATTCTCCTCCAGAAATGTATCTGTATCAAAATCCATATATCCGCCGATCGGATTCCCTTCCGATAAGGCTATGACCACCTGTTTGATCCTCGCCAGTTCTTTTTCATATCGCTCGATCTGTTCCAAGGCTTTTTTATATTCTTCTTCCATGTGTTTCCTCCGTCCGCAATATGCTTTGATCCTATGCCCTTCCCTGTTTCCCCTTGTTCTCCGGCTCTTTCCCCTGATACCGCATTTTCAGGAACCATTCATAAGAACTGTAGCCATCCTGTTTGCACTGCGGGCAGGGGTTGGTCAGTGTCTCAACAAGTCCTAATTTATATGGG
>Ga0137308_102580_pt1 | contig 11539 bp, 10 predicted proteins | sample Inofrocosms_June_FD_97181 | JGI IMG/M metagenome (GOLD analysis project Ga0137308, IMG submission 97181) | Mouse cecal microbial communities from Vienna, Austria - N-Acetylneuraminic and N-Acetylglucosamine D2O microcosms_June | ecosystem: Host-associated > Mammals > Digestive system > Large...
ATAGAACTGCAGTTCATCCGCAATTTCACTCTTCATGGCAAATACGCGATCATCCTCTGTGATAAAGACCGCTTCCGGCATTCTCTTATCCCGCGAAGCTTCCTGAAACCCTGCCGCAACCGACTGGACCTGAACCGCCCTCATGGCATCCTTATCCTGAAGATCAACTCCGTAAAAACGGACCGGCTTTAAAGCCGATACAATACTGTAATACAGCCAGGATTCATAGACACCGCGCAGCAGATCCTTGCAAAACGGAACCACTTCCCTTTTCGCCCTGTCCTCCATCGCTTCAACGGACAATTCCTGCTGCAGCCCGTCTAACACGATCCAAAATGCCGGCTTTGCCATCCCCATCTTAGGATCTTCCAGAAGATTCTCTATGGCCCTTGCAACAGTAAACTCCTTTAAATTTGCGTCCGCCGCCATTTGCTGTCTCATCTGCGCAAACCTGCAGGCTAACGCGCTCCCCATCTCCTGATATTCCCCCAGGACCTGCATCCCAAGAGCTTTCTGAACCTCCTCCACCAAATGGTAAAATTCTTCTTTTCGATCCCCGGGAACAGACAAACGCTCACTGGTCACCTTAATATCGCCACAACCCTCCACAAACTGTTTCAATCGAAAAAAATCCCTTTGCCATCCTGTCATGCCTTCTGACCTTCCAGCCTTAAAAGAGTCCGTTTTACCATGGCTCGGGCAATCTCGATCTTATACCCGTTTCCCGACAAAGCAGAGGCGTCCGCCATTGCGTCGTCCCCGGCTTTTGCGGCAGACGCTTCTGTAATCCCCTTCTCCACAGCCTTTTCTGCCGCCGTAAGCCGAAGGGGCGCCGGGAATACACCGCCCATGACTACCTGTATGGTCCCGCCGCTTCCCAAAGCCGCCGCGCAATTTACAATGGGAAAATCAATGGATCTGCGCAGAGCAAATTTCTCAAACACGCTCTTTTTACATTTGGGGACCCGCACATGGGTCACGATCTCCCCGTCCTCAAGAATACAGGACCGATAACCATTTGCCGCAAAGAATCCTTCCGCCAGAACCTCCCGATTCGACGTAATAATGGTAGCGCCAAGAGCAATGAGCGCCGGAGCCGTATCGTGGGAGCTGGCAGCTATGCATCCGTTCTGAACCCCGAAAATGGAATGATAGCGGTTATCTCCCATATATGCCGGGCATGTACTGCCCCCTTTGCGGCTGCAGTGGAACCGGTCGTCAGGAGTTCTAAAATACCAGCATCTGTGCATCTGGCAGATATTTCCCCCAAGAGTAGCCATATTGCGAATGGTAGGCGACGCCACCCTGTTACAAGCTTCCGAAAGCGCCTGGCAGTGTTTCTTCACCTTGTCATCGGCCGCCACGTCAGCCAGCTTAGCCATAGAACCTATGAGAAGACTGTCCCCTTCTTCCTCGATCTTATCCAGACCGTCAATGGTCTTTAAATCAATGATCAGCGAGGGATACACCGGCAGTATCTCATCCTTAAGCGTCCCTAGAAGATCTGTTCCTCCGGCTATGACCATACCTCCCCGCGCCGCGTTTTGAGATGCTTCTTTGACCGTGTATGCCTGCATATGCGTAAACTCTCTCATTTTCCTTCTTCTCCTTTACGAAAATCTCCCTCTTCTGCCCCAGCTGGACCTGTATGCCCTGGGTAATGCTCATATCCGTCCAAGGGCTGCCAGTATCTTATCCGGTGTGTAGGGAGCCATAGGGATAAATTTACCAATGGCATTCTGTACCGCCAGACCCACCAGCCCCGCGTCACAATGCGCGTGGGCCACGCCTGTGGAACCGTAAGCGCCGCCTCCGCACCTGGTCTCTACCGGAATGGTGTCGATCACCGGCTGGTCCAGAGACGTAGGCACCTTGTAATCGTACATATTGCCGTTTAACAAAACGCCTGTATTTTTATCCCAGATTATTTCCTCCCGAAGCGCTCTTCCCGACGCCATAGTCAGAGCCATCTCCAGCTGTCCAAGACCTGATGACGGGCGGATCAGCTTCCCGAAATCATGGGCCGCGCAGTAATCCAAAATCTCCACCAGTCCGGTCTCCGGGTCCACAGCCACCTCACAGAAGTCCACATTCATAGTACGTATCACATCGTTCTGGAACGGAACCTTTGGCTTGCCGCAGTATCCCACTGCCAGCTGCCCGATCCCCACCAGGGACATCTGCTTTGCAGGATCAGACTTTAACGTGATCATGGAATCCACCAAATCCACTTCATCCTCGGTCACCCCAAACAAGGAAGCTCCTGTCTCCAGTATCTGCTTTTTCAGCTGTATGGCAGCTTCTTTTGCCGCCCATGTACACGTCGCGCCTCTGTCCGCGGCATCACCCTTCTGCCAGTTTGGATAATTGGCCGCATAATACACGATCACGTCCTCCGGCTTCATTCCCATCTCCTCCGCAATGACCAGCTGCACCGCGTCCGGCCAGTAAGTGCCGATAAGAGCCTCAGAGTAGGGCATATAAATCTTTCCGTCCGTATTCATCCTCAGGTTAATATTGTAGGAGATCATCCCCCAGGTCATGGACCAGCAGCTCCTGCAGGCAATACCGTGGAAACGCCCGTCAGCCAGCTTCTTTTTTCCCGGCAGATGCCATTTCTCCTCCCATTTAAAAGCCTTTTTCCCTGTCTCCATACAAGTCTCCAGGGATGGCTTGGTCACCTTCACATTCTTCATGATAACCTGGGAAATATCCATATTCAGGGTATCCGCAATCTTGGCAAAGGCCAAGTTTACCGGTTCCCATGTATCCTTGCCCGGGTCTGCCGTGGTGCAGGCCCCATTCGTCACATAATACTCCATCTCCGAATAGATATTGGGACAGGATGTGGACTTGAACCCCTGGGCATTGGCCGGAAGCACCAGATGTCCGTGGGTCTTATCTCCGTATCCGCCCCTTGCTCCTGTCTGATGGACATTTTTCAGCTGGACGGCCACCAGGGTTCCGTCATTCTTAAAGCCGATGCGCACGGTGAAAAAACTCTGGGGTACATTGGCATCAAACGATTGACGGCGGGTGCTGACACACCGCACAGGCACGCCGCCCAGACGCCGCGACAGTACCGGCGCCAGCAAAGCTCCCCTTTTCTCCACAAAGTCACAATACCGCGCCGCCATGTAAGGGCTTAATGCCCGCACCTTGTCCTCATGAACTCCCATGCCCATAAAAGCCGATATAACAGGGCCGTTGGCAGGGAAATGGGCGTGGTTTGTTACGTAGCACATCTTCTCCCCGTCAGGATTGCCCCATGGATCATTATCCCAATAGGAAAAATAGGCCGGCGGCATGGGACGGAATTGATTCCACATAGGACGTCCGTATTCTATGACCTCGATATGGTCTGCCTCCTTAAAGCCCTTCTCCACATTTCCGATCTCCCACTTTATGGGAGCTCCAAAGGTATTGCCTGTCATGTTGCTGTCAGGATTCATCTCCGGCCGGAGAATCGGCGCTCCCGGTTTACCGGCCTCCCGGCAGTCCAACACAAACGGCAGAACCTCCCATGTGACTTTTATCAGATCCAGCGCCTTACGGCATATCTCCTCGCTTTGGGCCACCACCACAGCGCCGCACTCATCCCCCTCAAACTCCGCTTCGTCCCCAAGAAGCGGGCTTCTTCCCAACTCATAGTAGGACGGCACGTTCACCGGCATGGAGGCCAGTTCCTCATCCTCATACGTTAAGATCAACGTTACCCCCGGAAGCTTCTCCGCCTCCGAGATGTCCAGACTTTTAATCTTCGCATGGCCGTATGGGCAGCGAAGGGCCATGGCGGTCAGAGTTCCTTCCCTATATAGATCCGTCGGATATTTGGCCGCGCCGCTGACCATATCCCACGACTGGCGGCCCGGATGATTCCAGGTTCCCACCACCTTAAAATCCTGGCGGTCGTCATTGGTTCCCTCTAAAACCCATTTGCTGGTCTCTCCCATCAGCTGTTACCTCCCTTTATGGCTTTTGCCGCTTCCTGAATGGCTTGTACGTGGCGGGAATAGGTGCCGCACCGGCAGATATTGCCGGACAGCTCCGTCCGTATCTGCTCCTGTGTAGGATTCGGGTATTTGGTCAATATGTATTTTGCCACCGTAAACTGCCCCGGCGTGCAGTATCCGCACTGGCTGGCATCGTACTTCACATATGCCTCCACCAGCGGACGATACTTAGGGTCAGCGGCAATGCCTTCCGACGTCTCAATCTTTTTTCCTTTACATTCCACAGCCAGAGTCGTACAGGCCAAAGCCGGTTTTCCGTCGATGAGTACCGTGCAGGATCCGCACCCGCCCCTGTCACACATCTCCTTTGCGTTGCCTGTAAGCCCCACCGCCCTCTGCAAGGTCTCCCGCAAAGTCCAGTGATCCTCCACATACACTTCCACGTCGGCGCCGTTAATGTGAAGCGCCATACTGGCAGGCGCGTCCAACTGGGCGTGTTTCTCCTTAAAATGTTTTTGCAGGGCGTCAAAATTCTCCGCTTTTTCCCCGCACACCGGACATACATATACCAGCTCCTCCACATTGTTTTTGCCGTCGCCGGAAGCCTCCGTCTCACTTCCCAGAACCGAGCCGATTCCAAGGGCAGAAAACGCCACCCCCGCCAGCCCGGCTCCTCCGGCTTTCAAAAAATCACGCCGCGAAACTTTTCCACTCACTTTCCGTTTCCATCCTTTCTCTATTTTTCATTTTCCCTCTCCCCAGCTTAATGCTCTGCCGAAGATCAAAAAAGATAAGGGACATCTATATGTGGCTAGAATTCTAGGTATTATACAAAAGAATATTCAGGCTGCAAGGCCGCCTGATTTTTATATTACTAGAATTCTAGGTATTTGGCCAAAACATATCTTTCCGTCGTATCCGCGCAGAACCGGCCGCTTTAAAAGCCGCCGGTATTCACCAACATCTTTTCCAGCAAAAACTCCAGAGTTATTAATTCCTCCCCGGTAAATCCCACAAATTTGCTGGAAATATATTGGTCAATGGTCCTGTTAAGTTCAGGCTCTATCTCTCTTGCCCGGTCCGTCAGGACCAGCCTTCGGTATCTTCCATCGGTCTCCAGAGACTCCCTTCGGATATATCCAAACTTCTCCAGATAATTTACCAGGCTGGTAGCTGACGAACTTTTAATATCCAGAAATTCCTCCAAATCTTTGGTAAACACGTCCCCGTTTTGGGACTCTGTCATAATATAGTGCAGACTGACCGCCTGCACACAGGACAGCGGAGAGCCGCTCTGAAACTTCCTGGCCAGCTGCCGCTTCATCTTGTGATTCAGCTTCTCCAGTTTTCCCATAATGCTCCTTTTTATCAACTCGTCCGCTTCCCTGTTCTCTCCCATCGTCCAATCCTCTGGCCTTTGTTTCGCCACTGCTTTTCCTTTGACTAGATTTCTAGTTATTAGCATACTACATTGAGAGAAAATGTCAAGAGCAATTTGACAAAAGCATCTGTGTTCCCTTTATATCAAGTTTTCCCTTCTCGTCCAGGCTTCTCAAATTCTCCACATGCCTTGTGATCACCGCCTTGGTAACCCGATTGTAGGTTTTCCCTTTTTTTATCGTCATCACATACAGCCATTTCTCCATAGTCTCACCTCCATTCTTTACCAGATATCCCTATGACACCTCATCCCTCACAGCCGGGGCATCCATAGATCCGCAATAAGCATACCACAACAAATAAGACACCTGCCTGTCATATTAGAAAATTATCTGCCCAAACAGACAAAAAGACGGCAGGCGCCCATTGCTCCAAAGGCATCCTGCCGTTTTCCTATCCACAGATCCTTACGTTTCCAAAAACTCACCGCCCGCCTTTAATTGGCCAGCAGCATCCGGTCATTGGCAAATTCTTCCCCGCTTGCCTCGGCAAATTTCCGTAACAGATCCTCTACCTTCAATTTCTTTTTCTCCTCCCCGGACACATCAAAAATGATCTGGCCGTTATTCATCATGATCAGCCGGTTGCCGATGTGAATGGCGTCCTTCATGTTGTGGGTGATCATCAGGGTGGTAAGGTGGTCCTGATTGACGATATTCTCTGTAGTCTCCAAAACCTTGGCAGCCGTCTTAGGGTCCAGGGCCGCCGTGTGCTCATCCAGAAGAAGGAGCTTAGGCTTTTTCAGCGTAGCCATAAGAAGAGTCAGGGCCTGCCTCTGGCCCCCGGAAAGCAGTCCTACCTTGCTGGTAAGGCGGTTCTCCAAGCCAAGTCCCAGCTTTGCCAGCATATCCCGGTAAAGCCGTCTCTCCGCCGCGGCGATTCCCTTTCTAAGGGTCCGCTTATCCCCCCGCCTTAGAGCCAGGGCAAGGTTCTCCTCGATCCCCATGGTAGCTGCCGTGCCGTTCATGGGATCCTGGAACACTCTCCCTAAAAATGCCGCCCGCTTGTGTTCCGGATACTTTGTCACGTCCACGCCGTCAATGACGATCTGTCCCTCATCCACCTTCCATGTGCCTGCGATAGCGTTGAGCAGCGTGGATTTGCCGGCGCCGTTTCCGCCGATGACCGTCACAAAGTCCCCGTCATTTAAGGTAAGGCTAAGACCTTTCAGGGCCTGCTTTTCATTTACCGTACCTGCATTAAAGGTTTTTGAGATACATTTAACCTCCAGCATCAGGAATTCCCTCCCTTCCTCTGCGCGTTCTTTCCCGCGCCGTTTTTCTTTCCCACGCCTGTAAAATACCGCTCCTGCCACACGGGGATGGCCAGGAACACCGCAACCACAAGCGCTGACAAAAGCTTTAACAGATCCGTGTCAATGCCCCTCCAGATCACCACCTGCAGCACCAGATAGTAGATGATGGAGCCAAAGGACACTGCCAGAAGCTTAAATCCGAAATTCCTGAATACTTTTCCGAACACCGCCTCCCCGATGATAACCGCCGCCAGACCGATGACGATGGCGCCCCGGCCCATGTTGATATCCGCAAATCCCTGATACTGGGTCAGCAGAGCCCCGGAAAACGCTACAAGGCCGTTGGAGATCATCAGCCCCAGCACCCTGCCAAAATCCGTATTGATGCCCTGGGCTCTGGCCATCTTGTCGTTGCAGCCTGTGGCCCGCAGGGAACACCCCAGCTCCGTCCCGAAAAACCAGTACAAAACGGCGATCAGGATCACCGTGAGCAAAGCCACGATCAAAATTGTATTTTTAAAGAAAGGCACATTCTTAATAAACCGCAGGGACACCAGCAGGGGAAACTTATCCACGTTGATAGCCTGGTTTGCCTTTCCCATTATTTTCAAATTCACGGACCACAGCCCCAGCTGGGTCAGGATGCCGGACAGGATAGCCGGGATCCCCATAAATGTGTGAAAAAGCCCGGTGACAAGGCCCGCCGCCATGCCTGACGCCAGCGCCGCCGCCATGGACACCCAAACATTGTTGCCGGCCAGCATCATCATGATGCAGACCGCGCCGCCGGTACACATGGAACCGTCCACCGTCAGATCCGCAATATCCAGGATCCGGTATGTCAGATACACGCCGATGGCCATGATCCCCCAGATCAATCCCTGGGCCGCCGCCCCCGGCAATGCATTTATCAAACTCATAATCTCCATAATCTTTCTCCTAGTCCGTTATCCGTCATGGGTCTTCCCTTTTGCAGATCCGCCTATCTGCTAATCCGCCTATCTGCCTATCTGCCTATCTGCCAAAAGGGCAGCAGGAAGAAAACTTCCCGCTGCTTTCTCAAACGTTTACTTATTCTTCAATCGCCTCATACCCGTCAGGGATCTGGATCCCCAGGGACTCGCAGATGGTCTTGTTGTACTTCTTGGTAAACTGGGGGGCGTACTCAATAGGCATCTCGGAGATATTGGACTCGCCTTTCAGGATCTTGGCAGCCATCCTTCCCGTACCCACGCCCAGGTCATAGTAGCTGATGGACAGTGTAGCCACGCCGCAGCCTTTGCACATGCCTTCCTCCCCCGCGATAACAGGGACTTTGGCAGGTCTGCAGATGTTATCTATGATCTCCGTAGCTGACGCCGCCGTGTTGTCTGTGGGGATGTAGATCACATCGCTTTCCGAGGACGCCTTTGTGGCAATGGTGGACAGATCGTTGGAATCGGAAAAGGAGTAGTACTCACAAGTATATCCCATGCCCTCCAGAGCAGCTTTCACCGTATCTACCTGATACTGGGAGTTGGCCTCGGCGGAGCAGTAGAGAAGTCCCACTTTCTTGGCATCCGGGAACAGCTCGTTGAGCATGGCCGCCTGCTCGTCAAGAGGAGCCAAATCCGAGGTTCCGGAAATGTTGCCGCCTACGGTGCCGTTAAAATTGTCGATCCCCAGGGCAACGCCATACTCTGTCACCGACGTTCCCAAAATCGGGATCTCGTTGGTTCCCGCCTGAGCCGCCTGAAGGGCCGGCGTAGCGTTGGCCAGGATCAGATCCACGTCCCCGGAAACGAAATTGTTGATAATCGTGGAACAGGTGTTGGAATCACCCTGGGCGTTCTGCTCGTCAAAGGTGACCGCATCCCCTAACTCCTCCTTAAGGGTATCTATAAATCCCTGAGTAGCCGCGTCCAAAGCGTCGTGCTGAACCAGCTGGCAGATCCCTACTTTATAGGTCTGACCCTCAGCCCCGCCCTGGACCCCCTGGGCATCGGCCGCTGTAGTGGCAGCCCCGTCTCCGCCGGCAGCTGTGGTCTCGCTCCCTGAATTTGAGCCGGAGCATCCTGCCATGGACAATACCATAGCTCCGGCAAGAATTGCTGAAAGTACTTTTCCTGATTTTTTCATAATACTTTGTCTCCCTTGCTGATAAATTGGTTTTTTAAGTTCAGGAGATATCATACTACAAAATCCTCTGGGCGTCAATCCTATGATGCTTTAAATTCACATAAATTCAACGCAGTAAAGTGTTCATTCATGCCACCACCTTATACGTCGTTGCATGAATATCGGAGTAAATGGTGCTTGATATTCGTAAACGTAAAACCATCCGCCCCCGTGTGGAACCGTATTCCAACCTGGAGCATTCCCATCTTGTCGTTGAGAGAAAGTTCATCCATAGAAAAAGGGGGAGTCCATACCATGTTCTCTTGCTGGTTAAGAGCGGAGAGGGAAGGGAAAGCAGTCCATTTTGTCCCCCTTATTCCCATCCAGCAGGAAGATACTTCTTCGTGTTCTCAATCATATCATCCACCAGCCTGCGGATTTCCTCCTCTGAACATCCCTTTCCGGTCACTGCAGGGTCATGCATAAAGGCTTCAACCACCAGCTCCTTATTGCACGTAAGGGCAGCTTTGAGAATCCTCTCATGATTTTCCACATGAGGCATGATCAGCTCCTTGATCTTTTTGGGAACCTCTCCCGCTGCAACCGGGTAAATGCTGTCCCTCTCAAATAAGGCGTTGGTTTCTACCAGGGCCGTAACCGGAAGATTGGAAATCTGTCCTGCCGTGTTTGGGATATTTACATTGCTGATCACCCGTCCCAGTCCGCAGAGGGCCTTGATCAACAGGATTCCCTCTTCTCCCGTAGGCTCCAGGGCAATATCCTCCTCCCCTGCCGCCAGCCTTCTGCTGCGGGCCAGACGCTCTTCAAGGTTTTCCTTTCTCCAGGCTGCCGTAGTCAGCCCAAACTTCCATGAAGCCACGGTTTTGGGGTCTTTCAGGTACTCATTTCCCGGCATAAACTCCGCCAGATGGCGGTCTCCCGCCGCTGCAATGGCTCCGAACCGGTTAAACAGATCCATCTTCACACGGTTGGCGCAGGCAAAAGAAGAATTCATCCAGTTCTCGCCTTTTACTTCATATCCCCTTTCAAAATTCTTCCGGATATAATCACGGTACATGGGGAACAAGTCAATCCCCTTATAGGAAGCTTTCGTAAACCAGGTGAAGTGATTAATTCCCACCACATTCACCGCAACATCGTGCCAGTCCCCGTCATTCTCCCCCAGCATCTCCTGACAGATGCCCAGCAGCACCTTCTGAGTACCAAAGACCTCATGGCAGCACCCGAATGCCTTGATCTGAGGAAATGCATGATAAAGGGTCTTTACGCACACAGACATGGGGTTGGTATAATTGATAACCCATGCATCCGGCGCATACGCCTTTATTGCCTCTGCAATCTCCACAAACATCGGAATGGTCCTAAGCGCCCGGATCATGCCTCCCGGACCTGCTGTGTCGCCTACGGACTGGTATATCCCCAGCCGCTCAGGCAGATGCACATCCGATTCCATTTCATCAAACGTTCCCGGCAAAATGGAGATCACCACAAAATCACACCCGTTCAGAGCCTCCTCCAGGCTGCAGGCCACCTGAAATTTCCAGTTCCCCTTTGCCTCTTCCCTCGCCATCAGACGGTTCCCGATGATTTCGTTATTTTCCGCTGCCGGCCGGTCAATGTCATACAGACGGATGGTTCCGCTGATCTGCTCCTCCAGAGCCAGATCCGTCATAAAAGTCCATGCCCAGCCTCTGGAGCCGCCTCCGATATAGGCAATCTGAATATCGCTTGCTTTGTTGTTTTCATATTTCATAACCATTCTCCTCTCTATGAATCATTAACCTTTCAAACCCGATGTACTGATACCCTCTACCAGATATTTCTGGAAGAAAATAAAAATAAGGACCGATGGGACAATGGATAAGCTGGCCATGGCAAACATAGCCCCGTAATCGGAAGAAGATCCTGGATCACAGAATAACTTCAAGGCCAGACTGACCGGATACTGGACAGATTTGCTCACATACAGAAGCGCGGATAAAAAGTCGTCCCATCTCCACATAAAGGAAAACAGGTACACAAAAAAACCCTGAATGGCAAAAAAGTAGGGTACGATCAGCGGTGCATAGCTTCCCACCCATCCTAATTTCTGATACCAAAGGTACTGGGGAATCATGAGAACCTGTGCGGGAAGCATCATGGACAGCAGCATGGCTGCAAACAGCAAATTCTTTCCCTTGAATTGAAATCTGGCAAATCCATAAGCCACCAGTGACGACGATATTACCGTGCCGATAGTAGCAATGATGGAAATGAACAGCGAGTTTTTGAAAAACATGAGGAAAGAAACACCGGCAAATCCCTTCCATCCATTGACATAATTAACCAGCGTAGGATTCTGAGGAATCAAGCTTCCTGCCGTGGTAAAAATCGTACTGGACTCCTTAAAAGAACTCATGACCATCCAGATCAACGGATAGATCATAATACTACCACTCCATCATATTCCGCAAATATCGGTTTTCCATTATCTCTATACAACTATCTTTACCCCATTTGGATATGTTTTTTCAATATTATATTCTATTCCTAATGATTCCAACAACTCTATGTTTTCCTGCCTATGTCCTCCTCCTTTCATTTTTGAAATCTTTTTTGTACCAGCTAATCTAAAAATAAACCTCTTTCATCTTTCATATTCTTTTATTATCCTTATGTACTTTTTATACTTGATATGCTATTCCTATTGCTCAACACACTGAAAACAAAAGATTTGTTTTCATCACAAATTACTTTCCAATCAAACATAGGGGATTTCTAAAATTCTATCATA
>Ga0137308_102581_pt1 | contig 11530 bp, 7 predicted proteins | sample Inofrocosms_June_FD_97181 | JGI IMG/M metagenome (GOLD analysis project Ga0137308, IMG submission 97181) | Mouse cecal microbial communities from Vienna, Austria - N-Acetylneuraminic and N-Acetylglucosamine D2O microcosms_June | ecosystem: Host-associated > Mammals > Digestive system > Large...
CATGGAGTCTATTTTTTCTTCAATGGTTCTTTCGCAGACCAGTTTGTGAACCATCACGTTTTTGGTCTGGCCAATGCGGTAGGCCCGGTCTGTGGCCTGGTTTTCCACAGCCGGATTCCACCACCGGTCAAAATGGATGACATGGCTGGCTTTTGTCAGATTCAGCCCAGTCCCTGCGGCTTTCAGTGACAGTACGATAAACGGCACATATTCTTCTCCCTGGAAGGCTTCCACAATCTCGGTTCTCTTAGAAGTGCGGATGCCGCCGTGGAGAACGAAGCCTTTTGCGTGGAAAATATCCTCCAGGAATTCTGCCAGGTATTTTGTGATTTCTTTAAACTGGGTGAAGACCAGAACCCGCTCTCTTTTTTCATATATGGTCTGGCAGATCTCCCGCAGCATTGCGAATTTTCCGCTGTCTGATTCGGAAAATGCCTGCTGTCCCATATATTGGTCTGGATGGTTGCAGATTTGTTTCAGGTGTGTAATGGTGGAGAGCACCAGTCCTTTCCGCTTGATTCCCTCTGCGGTTTCCAGGTCTTTGGCCAGCTGGGCCACTGCCTTTCGGTAGAGAACCACCTGCTTTTTGGAAAGGCTTACATAATCAATCTGTTCTAATTTTTCCGGAAGGTCGGCGATAATGCTTTTATCTGTTTTCACCCTGCGCAGCATAAACGGGGTTACCATGGCTTTCAGTCTGGCATACCCTTCTGGATTTTCGTCCAGACTTTTGCAGAATGTGCGGAATTCTTTGGAAGAACCCAGCATACCTTTGTTTAAGAAATCGAATAGGGACCAGAGATTGGAAAGATCATTTTCAATGGGCGTGCCGGTCATGGCGATTCGCATGGCGGCAGGGATTTTCTTGATTTCCCGGGTCTGTTTTGTGGAAGGGTTCTTGATGGCCTGGGCTTCATCCAGTATGACGGCGGACCAGGTTTCTTCCTGAAGAGCCTGAATTCTGGAGGCCATGCCGTATGTAGTTACTGTCAAAAATGCAGGATGTTCCAAAAAAAGCGCCTCCAGAGCTGTGGATGTCTTTCCGTGAAGGATAAACACGTCCATGGACGGGGCAAATTTCGCGGCTTCTTTCTGCCAGTTTCCCAGCAGGGAGGCGGGCACTACCAGCAGGACGCGTGCATGGGGATTGGTTGTCCGCAGTTTTTCCAGATAGGCCAATACCTGTACTGTTTTTCCAAGTCCCATGTCGTCAGCCAGACATGCGCCGAATCCCAGGTGTGACATATAGTCAAGCCAGGCGAAACCATTCTTTTGATAGGGGCGCAGTACAGCCTGGAAACTTTCCGGCAGGCTGGACTTTTCTATGGTCTGGGGAGCGCGCAGGTTCTGAAGAAGGGAACTCAGCCATGTTCCGTTGGTGATTACAGGGCCCACGTCTGGGGAGGGAGCTTTTGTCCCCATTTCCATCTGCAGGGCTTCCAGGAGAGTTACCTGGCCCTCCAGGGAATCCATTTCTTTTAAAAGCTGTTCCAGACGGGCGTGGTCTACTTCAATCCATTTTCCTTTTAGAAGGGCCAGACCGTCAGTCTGGCTCAGCAGTTGGCGGATATCGTCCTCGGTAAGCTCCTGTCCGTCCACCATCAGTTTCGGCTGCATGGAGACCAGCGCGTGAAATCCCAGAACAGAAGGCCGTTCTTCTCCCATGCGCACTGCCAGGGAGACGGAGGAAGCCTTCTTCTTCCACCAGTTGGGAATTCTACAGAGGATGCCCGTTTCCTCAATTTTTCCAATGTCTTTTAAAAAGGCATATGCTTCCTGGGCTGTCAGGCGGAGGGGATGAAACATCTCCCCGGTGGCCATAAAATCTCCGATCAGCGGGGACACATCTGCGGCCTGATTCAGACAGGACAGAAGGTTTAAGAGCTTTTCCCGGCTGCCCTTATATTCCGTCAGCGCGTATTCCAGGGGCATATGACGCACCTTGCCATCCTCCCCTTTCGTGGCGTAGGTGGCCAGAAAGGCGAAGGGAAAGTCCGTTTCCGGATTCTCCACCAGATGGAAGAAAATTCGTTCCGGTACGCGCAGGTGCTGGCTTTTTTCCGTCAGGTACATTTCCACTGTTCCGTCGTACCCGGTGATTTCCTGGGAGAAAATAGATAAAAGCCGGTCAAATATTTGGTCCATCCAATCCCTTGTGATATATTCCGCGCCGATTGCAAAGGGAACGGCTCGTTCCAATCCCGCATAGGTTTCTTCCCCAATCCGCATCTGTGCCTTGTCCCTTGCAAGCTCCAGCTCGGGGAGACTGGTGAGAGATTTGAAAAAGGTATCAGCCATCAGATACAGGAATGAGGCTGAGACGCTGAGATTATCCGGTTTGTCTTCCAGCCCCATCTGATAGAGGGCCGCATAGCGGTCTTTTTCAAAAGGGCTTTGCTTTTTTCTGGTTTTGGTGTCTGAGGCATTGTCAGGGATATCCAGGCAGAATCCCTCTGGCAAAAAGATAAACTGTAGTGTTTCGCTGTTGCTTTTTTTCATAATTAGACAACTTTCTTTTAAATTTGATTTTAAACTTATTATAAATGTTTGCAGGCTGTCTTACAAGTTTTCTTTTAAATATGTTGTTTTTCTGTTATACTGTTTACAGCAGCATACGGGAGGCGGAAAAAGGGGGTGGCATACACATGGCAGAACTGCCCAATCAATACACGCTGATGCACAAAGATATTCCTGTGGCCGGGATAATGGTGGATTCTGCTTCAGGCGCGGTAATATCCATTGGCATAGTCTATGAACAGTCTCATGTGCCGGTGGGGATTCCGGTCAGAGATGGAAAGATGGACAGGGGTGCATTCAACCAATGGTGGCGGGGGCGGGCGATTCCCGCAAGCCGTATGGGGATTCAGGAGGCACTGGCCAGACTGCAGATACCGGATACCCAGCTTCTGGTGGAAAAATCTTTTGCTCTGAGTCTGTCCGACCAGTATTGGGTTTGTCCTGAGGGGAGGAATCTCACCTGGGGGCAGGTGAATTTTTTTGAAAATCCTTTTTCTGAAGACATGGGAAATATCTTATTCGGAAAAAATTCCAGAGGCAGGCATATCAGCCTTTTGTCTCCGGATAATACATCAGATGGATGGCTGAGGAAAAAGTGGGTGATTATAGATGGAGCCCGTTGTCTGGTGAAAGGCGGAAGCGGAGCCATCCGCCAGGAACCATATAATGAAGTGGCAGCGTGCCGGATCATGGAGCGTCTGCAGATTCCCCATGTGCCTTATACACTATTGATGGAGGACGATTATCCGTACAGTGTGTGCGAAGATTTTATCACACCGGATACAGAATTGATCAGCGCGTGGCACATTATGCAGACGGAAAAGAAGCCCAATCATGTGTCCGTGTACCGGCATTATCTGGACTGCTGCCAGCGGCTGGGGATTCCCGGTATAGAAGCATCTCTGGACCGGATGCTGGTGCTGGACTATCTGATTGTCAATGAGGACAGGCATCAGAATAACTTTGGGGTGGTGCGCAGGGCAGATACTCTGGAATATCTGGGGGCGGCCCCTATTTACGACAGCGGCACCTCGTTGTGGTTTGATAAGCCCGCTGGATTCATCCGCGCCGGAGGGAAGACGGCGGCCAAGCCTTTTAAGAGCAGCCACGAAGAACAGATAAAGCTGGTAAGAGATTTCAGCTGGCTGGATTTTTCTGCCCTGGAGGGAATCGACGAAGAACTTAGGGAGATTGTGAGAGGCTCGCTGTTTATTGACCAGGTCCGCTGCGATGCGCTGGCCAGAGGGCTGAAGGGCAGAGTGGAAATGCTGGAAAAGGCAGTGCTGTCTGCGGGAAAATCATTTTATGTGGACAGCATACAGGGGGATCTGAAAGAGGATCGGGCGTACAGTGCACGGGAAGAATAGATGACTGTAAAGATTCAGGTTTACAATTGTCTAATTATAGAAGAAAAAGGAGAGGAAAAGTATGTTAAACAGAGTAGATTTATACTATTTCAGCCCCACAGGGGGAACGAAGAAAACAGGTGAGATTCTGGCAGGAGAAATGGCTGGTAAGATAGAGCCTGTCAATCTGGGAGAGAAAAAGGAGCTGAGGGCTCCTGACGGCGAAGCTGCAGTCTTTGCCGTTCCGGTATTCGGCGGCAGGATTCCGGCGGTGACCGCAGAAAAGCTGCAAAAATTAGAGGGCGGCGGGAAAAAAGCAGTGACGATTGTGGTCTATGGAACCCGTGCCTATGAGGATGCTCTTTTGGAACTGAATGATATCATCTTGGGGTGCGGTTTCCAGGTGATTGCCTCCGGTGCTTTTGTGGCACAGCATTCCATGGTACCGGAAGTGGGAGCAGGAAGGCCGGATGAGAAAGATGCGGCTGAAATTAAGGAATTTGCCGCAAAGGTTTTGGAGAAACTGGAAAAGGGAGAGACAAAAGCCGTTCAGGTGCCGGGAAATCATCCATACAAGGAGTGGCCAGGTATGCCGGCAGCGCCAGTGTCTTTGCCGGAGTGTAAATTATGTGGAAAGTGTGCCTCTATCTGTCCCACAGGTGCCATCACCATGGGGGAACAAGAGGTTTTGGCAGATGCATCCGTCTGCACGCTCTGTATGGCCTGTGTGGCTGCCTGTCCGGAGCATGCCCGCATTCTGCCGCATCCGCTGAAAGAAACATTAAATCAGAAGCTGGGGGCGCTGAAAGATGTCCGCAGAGAAAATGAGACATTTTTGTAAAAAATTGTGTTAAATATGGCGCTTACATAGAGGAAAAAGCCCGCAGATTAATACCATGAGAAAGAATTTTGCACCCTTTTTGTATTGGAGATGAGAAAATGAAGCAATGTATGGATTCCGCAAATCTGCACCGCAGGTTGAGTAAAATATTAGGACAGATCAAGGCCATCGACAGAATGGTGGACGAAGATGTGCCCTGTGAAGATGTTCTTTCGCAGATCAATGCCGCAAAGTCAGCTTTGCACAAATGCGGACAGGTGGTATTGGAAGGGCATATCCAGCACTGTGTCCGTGATGGGATCGAGCATGGGGATGCAGAGAAGACAATTGAAAATTTTACGAAAGCAGTGGAAAGATTTGCTAATATGACGTAATATAATTTATTGGGATCAGTGACAGCCCGCTGTGATGCAGATGCGCAGCGGGCACAGATGGTATCGTATATATCACCAATATAGAGAGATAGAAATGGTCATAACTTCAGCGAAAGATTTTAGACTGTGCCGGGATATTTTTATTTCAACAATCAATATATTCATAATTTACATTGTGTTATGCAGCATATCTAAAATAGTCGTTTTAAATGTATACTATAGGGGTTTCTTACTGGTTATGATTATTATATCAAATATTGCCACAAGAAATAAAGGGAAAAGATGGGTTTATAATGTGGTCGCACATGATATTTCTGAAAAAATATCTGAAAACAATTGAAAATCAGAAAATATAAAACCGGCAAACTGGTGAGAAAATCACAGTCTGTCGGCTTTTTTGTGGGATAAGAAACTTCGTTTCTCATTGACAACCAATACCCCTATATGTATAATAAAAGCATACCAATACCCCATAGGGTATAAGAATCCAGACATGTACGATGAAAGGAGAGGAAGAATGAAAAAATTGGCGGAAAGATTAGAGTATCTGCTGGAGCTGGGAGGGGTTAAAAAGGACATTCTGCTGCTGGCCCTTTCCGGCGCAGCGCTTATCATCAGTCTATTTGACCTGGTATCACTGCCTTTCGATGCAGCGTGGGCAGCGGTCATACTGTGCGGTATTCCCATTATTTTAGAGGCATTTATCGGTCTGGTGACAAAGTTTGATATTAAGGCGGATGTACTGGTTTCTCTGGCCCTCATCGCATCCATATACATCGGCGAAGACTTTGCTGCCGGTGAAGTGGCTTTTATTATGCAGCTGGGGGCACTCCTTGAAGATCTGACAGTGGCTAAGGCCCGTGCGGGAATTGAGAAATTGGTGCATCTGACCCCCCAGACGGCCAGAGTGCTGTCAGGGGGAACAGAAAAGGTTATTCCGGCCCAGCAGGTGCAGGTGGGGGATTTGCTGCGGGTTCTCCCGGGTGAAACAGTTCCGGTGGATGGCGTCATTGTCTCCGGATTAACCTCCGTGAATCAGGCGGTGATGACAGGGGAATCCCTGCCAGTGGATAAAACAGCCGGGGACAAAGTCTTCAGCGGCACAGTCAATCAGTTCGGCGTTTTTGAGATGAAAGCGCTCAAGGTGGGGGAGGACAGCTCCATCCAGCGGATGATTGGGCTGGTGCAGTCAGCGGATGCAGATAAGGCAGAGATCGTAGGCATTGCCGACCGATGGGCCACATGGATCGTGGCTGCCGCACTGGCTGCCGCTGTCCTCACCTGGCTGGTGAGCGGTGAAATCATCCGGGCTGTGACTGTGCTGGTGGTTTTTTGTCCCTGTGCGCTGGTGCTGGCAACCCCCACAGCAGTCATGGCGGCTATTGGAAATGCGGCAAAACACGGGTTCCTTGTGAAAGAGGGAGATGCCCTGGAGCGTCTGGCGAAAGTATCAAAAATTACCTTTGATAAGACAGGGACCCTTACATACGGCGCGGCACAGGTGATTCGTGCAGTGAGTGTCCTGCCGGACATTCAGGAGAGTGAGGTGTACGCTCTCTGCGCTGCGGCAGAGCAGTTTTCCGAACACCCCCTGGGAAAAGCGGTGGCCCGCTGCTACCGGCAGGAAACAGGCAGAGAGATTCTGCAGGCGGAGAATTTCCAGATGATTCCGGGCCGGGGAGTTCTGGCTGTTGTGGAGGGGAAGGAGATACTGGCAGGAAACAGGCAGATGATGGAGGAACAGAAGGATAAAATGTCAGAACAGGTATTTGCACAGGCGCAGCAGTATCTTAACCAGGGCTGTACCGTGATTTATGTAATGGCAGAGCGGGTTCTGGCAGGGTATCTTGTTCTTTCCGACACTGTGAGAAAAGAAAGTCCAGGGATGGTTGAACATCTGGCAAAGCTGAAAGTACAGCCTGTGCTGCTCACCGGAGACAACGAAAATGCTGCCGGTGCCATTGCAGGGCAGCTGCATATAGAGGAAGTCCATGGGGACTGTCTGCCGGAGGATAAGCTCCAGTGGATTGCTTCTTATCAAAAAAAACAGGAAGGGGTCTGTATGATCGGCGATGGAATCAACGATGCTCCCGCATTGAAAAGAGCCGATGTGGGTATTGCAATGGGCGGAATCGGAAGTGATATCGCAGTAGACGCAGCAGACATTGCACTGGTGGATGATGAGGTAAGAGAACTTCCCCATCTGATTGCATTGTCCAAGCATATGATGACCACCATAAAATGTAATTTGAGTTTTTCCATGGGTCTGAACTTTCTTGCAGTTGCCCTGGCAGTGACAGGTATCTTAAATCCCATTTGGGGTGCTCTGGTCCACAATGCAGGGTCTGTGCTGGTAATCATCAATTCTGCACTGCTGTTGAAATGGAAAATGTGAAGAATACAGAGAATACGTTACAAAGATTTTGGCAGGCTTCATTTATCGTCAGGCGGATAAATGGAGCTTGTCATTTTCAGCTTGCCATTTTTGGCATATCAGTCGAAAAAATGTGTGGAATTGTGGTAAAATAGAGATGCTTGTGATAATTTTATAAAGAAAAGAGGTAAAAAAATTATGAAACACAAACAAGTAGTTTCCTTGATTCTCAGTATGGCTCTCATATTGACGGCGATTTTCACCGGATGCGCAAGGGAAGAACAGCCAAAGCAGCCTTTAGCAGAGACCAGCCAGGAGCCGGAAAGTGAAGGAGCTTTCAGTAATCTGAATCATTTTGAGGCAGAAACGCTGGATGGTGCTGCCTTTACACAGGATAATCTTTTGGATAAGGACGTGACAGTGATTAATTTCTGGTCTGTGACATGCGGCCCGTGTATTGCGGAAATGCCCGCATTAGCTAGACTTTCAGAGTCTCTGCCTGACAATGTACAGGTATTGACGGTCTGCCTGGATGGCGGGGATTACCAGGAAGATGCCAGCGAGATCTTAAGTCAAGCGGGATTCCAGGGGACCACACTGCTGTCAGGAGACGGGGATTTCGAGAAGGTATGCAGGGAGATTCAGTATACACCCACAACAATCTTTGTGGATAAGGATGGAAATACTTCGTCAGAGGTGATCATCGGCGGCCAGGAAGACCTGGCAGAGTCGTACACAGATGTCATTAACAGCATTTTGAAATCAATGGGAAAGGAAAAAATCAGCGTTGAAAAAGATTGATGGGAAATATCCAGCACTGCGTCTTGGAATATTGGGTGCGGCCGTTATTTTTATAGTCATTGGACTTATGAGAAGGGAAATGCTGGAGGTGCTGGGAAAGGCGGTGAAAATATGTCTGGAATGCATCGGAATCGGATAAGCAGACAGCGGCTCATCCAGCTTGCGGCTGCGGTATTGTTTAACGGGTACGCGGCAGGATTTCAAAAAGGCAGGATTTTCACGGGAAACAGTAAGGGCATATGTGTACCTGTGCTGAACTGTTATTCCTGTCCCGGTGCTCTGGGAGCCTGTCCCATTGGCTCCCTTCAGACTGTCCTGGGGGGTATCCGGCGTCATTTTCCATTTTATGTGCTGGGAATGCTTATGCTCTTTGGCGTGGCGCTGGGACGGGTCATCTGCGGGCTTTTGTGTCCCTTCGGACTGGTGCAGGACCTGCTGTATAAAATTCCGTTTTGGAAGAAAAAGGTGCCGGAAAAGATTGACAGACCGGCCCGCCGTGTGAAATATGTAATTCTCCTGGTTATGGTATGTATACTCCCTGCATTCATGGTGACAGAGACAGGGATCACGCCGCCTTATTTCTGCAAATATATCTGCCCGGCCGGGACACTGGGCGGCGGGATTCCCCATCTGATGGCCAATCCCCAGCTTCGGCAGGCGGCCGGTGCGCTGTTTGGCTGGAAAATGCTGGTACTGATATTGATTGCAGCTGCCGGGATGGTCATCCCCCGTCCATTCTGCAGGTACTTATGTCCCCTGGGAGCATTTTACAGTGTCTTTAACCGATTCAGTTTTTATCAGATGCACCTGGATTCGGACAGATGTACTGGATGCAAAACCTGTGAGCAGGTCTGTCCCATGGCTGTGGAAGCGGCAAAGGACAGTAACAGCCCCGAATGCATACGATGCGGCAGATGTAAAAATGCGTGTCCGGCCCATGCCATATCGTCCGGATTTTCTTATAAACAGACAGCGGACAGAACAGGCATGGGCACAAGAGTTTAGATGCCTTCCAGAGCCTGCTTTAAATCGGTGATAATATCTCTCACGTCTTCAATGCCCACAGAGAGGCGTACCAGGTCAGCGGATACGCCGGCCGCAGCCAGTTCTTCGTCATTCATCTGACGGTGGGTGGAGGAGGCAGGGTGGAGAATACAGCTTTGGGCATCCGCCACATGGGTGGCAATGGATATCAGCTTCAATCTGCCCATAAATTTTTCAGCTGCCGCTCTGCCGCCTCTGACTCCGAACACAATCACGCCGCAGGTGCCCTGGGGCATATATTTTTTCGCCCTGTCATAGTACTTATCTCCAGGCAGTCCCGCATACTGCACCCATGCGGTCTGTTCATGCTTGACCAGAAATTCTGCCACAGCCTGCGCATTTTCACAGTGCTTTTTCATACGCAGGGGCAGTGTTTCTAATCCCACATTCAGCAGAAAACAGTTATGGGGGGAAGGAATAGAGCCCAGATCACGCATCAGCTGGACTGTGGCCTTGGTGATATAGGCGCCTTCCAGCCCAAAACGCTGGGTGTAGGTGACGCCATGGTAGCTTTCATCCGGGGTGGTGAGCCCAGGGAATTTTTCGGCATAGGCATTCCAGTCAAATTTTCCGCTGTCCACAATGGCACCGCCTACAGTGAGCGCATGGCCGTCCATATATTTTGTAGTGGAGTGGGTGACAATATCACACCCCCATTCGAAGGGACGGCAGTTGACAGGAGTGGGAAACGTATTATCCAAAATCAACGGAACCCCATGAGCGTGGGCGGCCTTGGAAAATTTCTCAATATCCAGGACAGTGAGTGCCGGGTTGGCAATCACCTCGCCGAATACCGCCTTGGTATTTGGCAGAAAAGCAGCAGCCAGCTCTTCTTCAGAACAATCCGGGTCCACAAAAGTAACCTGGATGCCCATTCGTTTCATGGTAACAGCAAACAGATTATAAGTGCCCCCATAGATGGCAGCGGAGGAGATGATGTGGTCACCACACCCTGCAATATTGAAAACAGCATAAAAATTCGCCGCCTGTCCAGATGACAGAAGCATAGCGGCAGAACCGCCTTCCAGACGGCATATTTTCGCAGCCACCATGTCGTTGGTGGGATTCTGCAGACGGGTATAGAAGTACCCGCTTTTCTCCAGGTCAAACAGCATTCCCATTTCCTCGCTGGAATCATAGCGGAATGTGGTAGACTGGATGACAGGTATGTTCCGCGGCCCTCCGTTTTCAGGGCGGTAGCCGGCACGCAGACAATCGGTTGAGATATGATAATCGCTCATAGAAAACCTTCCTTTTTTATTTTTATTATACCGCAGGTTTGGGATGTTGGCAATCATGCTGACAGGGGAATGCTTTGTAAAATCATAAACCTGAGAATAGTGACAAGCCCGTAACACATAGGATGGGATAGGACAAATACAGCTGGGAGGTATTTATGGGAGAAGAAGAATTTGAAGCAGAACTGATGTACCGGGTGTCTCTGTCCGTGGCAGGCCTCATGTTGAGAGAGTCATTGATCACCCAGGAGAATTATCATCAGATTGACAGCATTCTGCTGGAAACATATCATCCGGTTCTGGGCACATTATTGGCTGGAAGGCCGCTGAGACAGGAGAGGCTTCCATGAAAAAAATCAGTAAAATCGAACCTGCGGTTTTACCGGCAGAGAAACGAAAAAAAGCGGCCGTTTATGCCCGGGTTTCCAGAGATACCAGGCGGCTGCAGCATTCAGTCTCTGCCCAAATCGGCTATTACCGTGAATTGATTTCAAAAAATCCAGACTGGGAATATGCAGGAGTATATGCTGACTGCGGGGTGACAGGCACCCTTACTGTAAAGCGCAGTGAGTTTCAAAGAATGCTGGCAGATTGTGAAGCGGGAAAAATTGACATAATTTTGACCAAAAGCATTTCCAGATTTGCGAGAAATACGGTGGATCTGCTGGAGACGGTCAGACATTTGAAATTACTTGGAATTGAGGTGAGGTTTGAGAAAGAGCAGATTCATTCTCTTTCCGCGGAAGGTGAACTGATGCTCTCCCTCCTGGCCTCATTTGCCCAGGAAGAAAGCCGTTCTATCAGCGAAAATATAAAATGGGGGCTTCAAAAGAGATTCCAGTCCGGGGAAATCAAAGCGTCCAACAAACATATTCTGGGCTATCAGTACGACGAGGAGCAAAAAAAATATGTGGTCATTCCAGAGGAGGCTGAGACAGTACGCCGGATGTTTCAGCTATACCTGCAGGGGATATCCCTTCGGAAAATCGCCAGTA